>ULYE01012511.1_pt1 | contig 72222 bp, 64 predicted proteins | sample 1961921 | NCBI WGS metagenome assembly ULYE01 (sample SAMEA4835856, study PRJEB28245) | human gut metagenome | biome: gut microbiome; material: fecal sample | place: Denmark | collected 2008 | reverse complement strand
TAATCAGTGCTAAACTAACGACTGCCTGCACCATCGACTCCGCAACGGAGAAGAAGATGAGACAGTTGGTTGAGGAAAGGACAAATGGCACAGTTGAGTTCCAGACCGAGGTGAATCCTAATATAATAGGTGGATTCGTGCTTGAGTACGACACCTATCGCATGGATGCCAGCGTGCGCAAGCAGCTCAACACCATTTTGTCGCAGCTAAATTAATTAAACTTTTTCTTAGAAGTATATGTCAGATAAAATAAAACCAAGCGAAGTGTCGCAAGTGCTTCTCGAACAGCTGCAGGGCATCAACAACAGCCAGCAGTTCGACGAGGTGGGCACGGTGCTCGAGGTGAGCGACGGTGTGGCCCGTATCTACGGACTCCGCAACGCCGAGGCCAACGAGCTTCTCGAGTTCGAGAATGGCACTATGGCTATCGTGATGAACCTTGAGGAGGACAACGTGGGTTGTGTGCTTCTCGGTTCTACCGAGGGCATCAAGGAGGGCATGGTTGTCAAGCGCACCAAGCGCATCGCTTCTATCCGCGTCAACGACAATATGCTCGGACGTGTCATCACCCCGCTCGGACAGGCCATCGACGGCAAGGGCGAGATTGACATGACAGGTGCTTTCGAGATGCCGCTCGACCGCAAGGCTCCGGGCGTTATCTACCGCCAGCCCGTGAAGGAACCTCTGCAGACCGGCTTGAAGTCGGTCGACTCAATGATTCCTATCGGACGCGGACAGCGCGAGCTCATCATCGGCGACCGTCAGACCGGAAAGACTGCCATCGCCGTCGACACCATCATCAACCAGAAGAGTTTCTACGAGGCTGGCAAGCCCGTCTACTGCATCTATGTGGCCATCGGCCAGAAGGCTTCAACCGTAGCTGCCTTGATGGAGAACCTCAAGCAGCACGGCGCAATGCCCTACACCATCATCGTGGCTGCCACAGCCGCCGATCCTGCCGCCATGCAGTATTACGCACCGTTCGCAGGAGCCGCCATCGGCGAATATTTCCGCGACCGTGGCTACTCCGCCCTCGTAGTCTACGACGACCTCTCGAAGCAGGCCGTTGCCTATCGTGAGGTGTCTTTGATTCTGCGCCGTCCTTCAGGACGCGAGGCCTATCCGGGCGACGTGTTCTACCTCCACTCACGTCTGTTGGAGCGTGCAGCGCGCATCAACGACCAGCAGGAAGTTGCCGAGCAGATGAACGACCTCCCCGAGTGCATGAAGGGTCATGTGCGTGGTGGCGGCTCACTCACAGCCCTGCCTATCATCGAGACCCAGGCAGGCGACGTGTCGGCCTACATTCCTACCAACGTGATTTCCATCACCGACGGTCAGATTTATCTTGAGAGCGACCTCTTCAACCAGGGCTTCCGCCCAGCCGTCAACGTGGGTATCTCCGTTTCGCGTGTAGGTGGTTCAGCCCAAATCAAGAGTATGAAGAAGGTGGCAGGAACGCTGAAGATAGACATGGCACAGTATCGTGAGCTCGAGGCCTTCTCCAAGTTCTCAAGCGACATGGACGCCGTTACGGCCATGACCATCGACCGCGGACGCAAGAACAACCAGCTCCTCATCCAGCCGCAGTACAGCCCGATGCCCGTAGGCGAGCAGGTGGCCATCATCTATTGCGGCACCCACGGCCTTATGCACGATGTGCCGGTGGAGAAGGTGCGCGAGTGTCAGGACGCGTTCCTCGACAAGATTCGCTCACAGCACGCCGACGTAATCCAGGCTCTCGCCAATGGTAAGATTGACGACTCGCTCACAGCCGTTCTCGAACAGACAATGGCCGACGTGGCAGGTCAGTATAAAAAGTAATAGCTTATGCCGTCGCTCAAAGAAATCAAAAACCGACTCACCTCGGTCAACAGCACACGCAAGATTACGAGTGCCATGAAGATGGTGGCTTCTTCCAAGCTCCATCATGCCCAGCAGATGATTGAGAACATGCTCCCCTACGAGACTATGCTCGAGCACATCCTCAAGACCTTCCTCGCCTCCGAGGCCGACGCTTCCACCGTGTTCAACGTGGAGCGCCCCGTGAAGCGCGTGGCCTTGGTGGTGTACGCCTCAAACAGCAGTCTGTGTGGAGGATTCAATGCCAACGTCATCCGTCTGCTACAGCACATTGTTGACGAGTATTCCGAGAAGTTGGGGGGCAAGGACAACATCGTTGTCTACCCCATAGGACGAAAGGTTGCTGAGAAGGCGGCTAAAATGGGGCTTCACGTGGCTGGCGACTTCACCGGTCTTGCCGAGAAACCCAACGTGAAGCAATGTATTGATATAGCCCGTGAACTTGGAAAGAAGTTTGTCGACGGCGAGATCGACCGCGTGGAGATGGTCTACCACCACTTCAAGAGCGCGGGTTCGCAGATTCTCACCCGCAAGACATTCCTTCCCATCGACATCACCGAGGAGCTGAAGCGCGACCGCACTCGCGACCTCAACTCCATCGTTACGTCGAAAGAGGCGCAGGAGTATCTCAAGAAGAAGGGCGAGGCGTCTGAGCGCAAGCAAGTGGAGAATGTGCGTCCGCTCAACGACAACTTCATCGTGGAGCCAGACATGCACACCGTGCTCTCGCAGCTCATACCCAAGTATCTTCACCTGATGCTCTACACAGCCTTGCTCGACAGCATTGCAAGCGAACATGCCGCACGTATGGTGGCAATGCAGACCGCTACCGACAATGCCGACGAGATTCTGCGCGAGCTCAACCTTCAGTACAACAAGAGCCGTCAGCAGGCTATTACCAACGAACTGCTCGACATCGTGGGCGGTAGCGTGAACAATTAATGATTATTATATTAGGAGTTAAGAATTAGAGCATAAACCACTCTGGTTCTTAACTCTTTTTTTTGGCTCAGCCGATATTTGGAGTGATTTATACAGGCGTTTGTCAGTAGACAGCGCGCCCAAAAGGGGCAACTCTCCATAGCCCGGAGCATCGTCCTGGGTATAAGGCCTTTTCGGACAATGCGCCCTGTTGGGGCAGCTCCAACAACAAAAAAAGCAGCCGCAGTCACTCTCTCGAATGTCCACGGCCGTCTCACTGCTTATTTTGATTTGAACTACTGTTTGCTCAATTATCAGATGTTCTCTATCACTTTGTATCCTATAGTCACCGATTTGTATTACATGTGTATCCTATAGTCACCAATTTATATATCCCAAGCTGCAAGATTACTTTCAAATCATCGCTTTCTGTCTTTTTCTGATGCAAAGATAACAATTGTTTGTGTACGTACACGACAATAAAGCGTAAAAACTTTATCAAACCCGAATAATCTTGATTTTCATCAAAAGGGAAGTTTGATTGCCCAGTTTTCCCATGTCCGTATACGTTTGAGTTTAGAAATAATGCAGTTTTTTGAAAATGACAATTTGAAAATGACAATTTGACAATGGGTGCGCGGAGCGCAATGTGGAGTGTGGAATGTGGAATGTTGAATGTTGAATGGTCGCCTTTGGCGATGTAGAATGATTGAATGTAGAATGATTGATTGTTGAATTACTTCACTCTTCATTACTCATTCTTCATCGGCTTGCCGACCATTCAACACTCCACATTCCTCATTCGTTCAAAGGGCTTGCCATTGATGCGTTGGAAAAGGATTGGACGGAGTATCCGGTTCTTCATTTCGATATGTCTGGCTTCAAGTATTCTGATGTTGATGTGGTTAGAGAAAAATTCGACTATATGCTTCATGACTATGAGGCGAGATTAGGAATATCGACACATTACACATCCCCGGGAACCAGATTTAAGAATATAGTCAAACACTTGTATAAAGAAACAGGTAAGCAGCTTGTTGTCATCATTGATGAGTATGATGCTCCCTTGTTGGATGTCTTGCACAACCCCGTGCGTCTTGAAGAGGTGAGAAACATCATGCAGGAGTTTTATGCGCCTATCAAGGAATGCGATGAATATTGGCGCTTTGCCTTTATCACAGGCATTACGAAATTCTCGCAGCTTAGTATTTTCAGCACAATCAATAATCTTGCAAACATAAGTATGGATTCTGAGTTTGCTGCCATCTGCGGCATCATAGCTGAGGAACTCACCACGACATTGAGTCAGGATATTGAAATAATGGCTGGGCACAATGGTGTTAGCAAGGACGAGATGGAACGGATATTAAAGGAGAATTATGATGGCTATCATTTTACGCGCAACAGTCCCGACATATTCAATCCGTTTAGTTTGATGCGTGCCTTTGCTTCTGGCGAGACCGACAACTATTGGTTTGCCTCTGGCACATCCACCTATCTCGTTCATCAGATGCAAAGATTTCATACTGATGTTACCGCCCTTGATGAGGTGTTTGCGTTCTCATCATCTTTCGACCGTCCGACAGAAAGGATGTCGGATGCTCTGCCGTTGCTCTATCAAAGTGGTTACCTCACGATTAAAGGCTACGATCCGTTGACCAAGGGGTATTACCTTGGCATTCCTAATAAGGAAGTGAAAGCGGGACTGATGGAGAATTTATTGCCATTATAAGCCTGCAAAGGAAGCGTTGGCCCAGATTAATGACAAGGGCTACATGGTGCCTTTTGAGGCTGATGGCAGAAAACTTGTGAAGATAGGTGTAAGTTTCAGCACCGAGACGAGGACTGTTGAGGACTGGAGCTATGAAAAGAAATGAAGGGGGGGTGTCAGAACTATGAAAAAAGATGTTTTTTTGTAGAGTTCTGGCACACTCCCCATTTTTTTACCTCAGCAGCGTATACGCATTCTCCTTAATCTTGTTCATGAGCTTCTCGGGATAGTCGGGGTGCTCGTTGATGAATGTCTCTACTATCTGGCGTGCCTCCTGGCTGTGGTGGCCTGCAAGGAGCGACGAGAGCCAGTAGCCGGGGAAGAAGATGTCGCCTGTGCGCTGCACGTCGATGAGGGCGTCGAGTCCGGGTCGCAGGTAGGCATTGTTGAATGGCTCGCGCGAGCGGTCGTTGAGCAGGCGTAGCATGGCCGATGTCCAGGGCTCTATGCGGCGGTTTTCGGCCTTGAGCAGCGACTGGAAGAGTTGCTGCTGGGTAGCTTTGTCGGGGGTGCAGGCTCGGGATATGAAGTCGAATTGGCGCAGCTCGTCCTCATTAGTTATTCTGGCACGTTGCGCCTGCAGAATCTCCTGCCATTGCTGTGGCTTGAGTATGGCGAGTCGGTAAGCTATCTGCGTGTAGTCGGTCTTCGAGAGCAGGGGGTCGGTCTGCGCAGCCCATACATTATACAATGAGTCGGTTGTGGCTTTGTCGGTCACGGTGTAGTAGAGCTGTCGTATGAGTCGTTGCTTTACGGATGGCGTCTTTTGCGAGCGGTATTCCTGCCACATTTGTCTTTCCTGCTCATGTCGCTCGTCGTCGTTCATGTTGGTGATGGCTCCACCCCAATACGTCACAAGCTGTGATGCAATCAGTGCGTTTTTTTCAGCCGCAAGCCACGATTGCATTGTTGTGGCAAGGGTTTTTGCTCCTATGCCGTGGGCGAGATAGTTCTCGTTGAGGTTCATGGCAAGTGCAAAACGCTTGAGGTCGTCGGTTGGCGGGTATGGCGGATTGTAGCAGTTGATGAGGAAGAGTCCGTAGCCAGAGCCGTCGGCGTTGGGGATGATGAAGTCGGGACGTCGTGCCAGGGCTATTGTCTTAGTCTCGTCCTGCAAGTTTACGGGTATGGTGGTTGTGCTGAGCTGATAGTCCTCGGTGCAGGCGTTTTTCACCTTATTTATATATACGGCGTCCACCGTGAACGACTGTTGCCATTTCAATCCGCGGTTGTAGGGGTCGGTTTGCTTCACGACGAGCTGTCCGTCGTTCCATTCTGTTGTTATCGTTGGCATTCCCTTCTGCTTCACCCATGCCTCGCTGAACTCCTTCAGGTGGGCTTCGGGAGCGTGTCGGTCGAGAATGTTTATCAGCTCGTCCCATGTGGCGTTGGCGTAGGCATATTTATGCAGATACTCTTGGAGTCCATTGCGGAATCGCTCAGCGCCCATCTGTTCCTCAAGCTTGCGCATCATTACGGGCGACTTCTGGTAGATGATGTTGCCATAGAGCAGTCCGGCAGAGTTGAGGTTGTCGAGTGGCTGCTGTATGGGGTGTGTGCCGGGAGTGCGGTCGGTGTTGAGGGCGCGTGTCTGGTACATGCGCAGGAAGTTGAGGTCGTGGTTGACGTCGGGGTAGAGTTGCTTGGCAATCTTCGACGCGAGGAAATTGGCAAACACCTCCTTGGTCCACACGTCGTTGAACCATCTCATTGTGACGTCGTCGCCAAACCAGCAATGTGCTGTTTCGTGGGCAATGAGCTCCACGCGTGTTTGCAGCTCTTCGGGTGTGGGGTGGTCGCCGAGGAAAATCTCGTGGTCGGTGAATTGTATTGCTCCCGGATGCTCCATGCCTCCAAACTGATAGCCAGGCAGCACGACGAAGCCGAAGGAGGAGAAGGGGTATTTGATGCCGGTGTATTCCTCGAACCAGCGTATGGAGTGGTCTGCTATGTCGAACACGGTGTCGAGCTGTGCCACCTTCTTGTGGTCGGTCTCGCGGTAGAGTGCTGTCAGGGTTCTGCCATTGCGCACGGCTGTCTGCTTGTGGTATTTGCCTGCCACGAACGAGAACAGGTAGGTAGGTATGCGCTCTGTGGCTACTGACGCCATCGACTCCCATCCTTCGGGCACATTGAGCTTGACGCTGAAGAGGGCTTTGAGGTCGGGCTGGTCGAAGCATGGGAACACGGAGCGTGCGTGGTCGGGCACGAAGAGTGTGTACATGTAGTCGGCGTTGCGGTTGAGCGACTTGTCGCCGCTTATGAAGCTTAGCGTTATGGTGTTTTTGCCGCGTCGCAGAGCCTTGCGCGGGATGATGATGTGCTCGTTGTGCCAGGTTAGTGTAGTGGGCTTGCCGTTGATGGTGGCTTGGCCGTCGAACTGCGATGGCGAGCCTTGGAAGTCGAGCTGCAGGTCGTCCTTACCTTTTTTATATACAAATGTGATGGTTGACTTGCCCTTTACGGGCATTGTCTTAAGTGCGGGAATGTCGAAGGTGAGGTCGTAGGCAATGTCGCTTACAACTGATGTTCTCGAAACCGCAAGTTCGTGGCTCACACCGTTGGTCACTTCTACTGCCATCGTTGTCTGCGACGAAAGACAGAGTGTGGCTGCGAGGAGCAGAGTAGGGAAATTATTCATAATTTTGAGTTTTGAGTTTTGAGTTTTGAATTGTCGCCTTTGGCGATTTTGAGTTTTGAGTTTTGAATTTTGAATTGTCGCCTTCGGCGATTTTGAATTTTGAGTTTTGAATTTTGAATTGTCGCCTTCGGCGATTTTGAATTTTGAGTTTTGAATTTTGAGTTTTGAGTTAGGAATTCTCAATTCAAAATTGAACAATTCAAAATTCAAAATTCAAAATTCAAAATTCACTTTAGTTTAATAATATCCTTCCACCTCGTAGTTGGGCAGGAGCTTTTGTGCTCATGCCTGATGGCATCGGCAAAATTCTTGCCCTTGGGGTATTGTTGTGAGGAGAGGATGACAGTCTCCGTGCCGTCTACCTTGTTGATTTTGTCAACGGCGTTGTCGAGCAGTCTCATCATCTTGTGGCTGTCGGCGTTGAATGAGAAGAGGTCGGCTTGTATTGCCGTGTCGGGCACAACGCCCATCAGTATCACTCCTGCACGCTTGTAGCAGATGCCCTCGCGAAAGATGTGCCTGAGGCAGGCTGTGGCAGTCTTTACGATGTCGATGGTAGAGGCAGAAGGGGTGGGGATGCTAATCTCGGTCATGTTGGAGTATTGTTCAAGCTCCGGACGGAAATGGTTGGAGTCGACAAATACGCCCACGATGTTGGCCACCGACTGCTGCTTGCGCAGCTTCTCGGCGCATCGTGCGGCGAAGTTGGCGATGTGTGTGCGCAGAGTGTCGAAGTCGGTCACCATTTCGTCGAAGCTTCGGCTTGTGCAGATGCTTTTTTTACTTGCCGGCACGTCGTCGGGGATGCAGTCGGTAGCGTTGAGTTCCGCCCATGTGCGCTCTATAACTATTGTCTTGAATGTGGAGCGAATCCATGATTGCGAGTGGCTCATGAAGTCGTAGGCCGTGGCTATGCCCATGCTGTTGAGCCGAGCTGCGTAGCGTCGGCCAATGCCCCACACCTCGTCTATGGGATAGAGTTTGGAGGCCTTGATGCGGCGCTCCTCGGTGTCGATGATGCAGCAATGGTTGTAGCCGGGATATTTCTTGGCGAAGTGCGACGCCATCTTGGCAAGTGTCTTTGTGGGCGCAATGCCGATGCTTATGGGCATTCCTACCGATTGCAGCACACGGTCGTGAAGGCTCTCGCCCCATAGTCTGAGCTGTTCGGGGGTGAACCCGTCGAGAATGGCAAAGGCCTCGTCGATGGAATAGCGGAAGCACACGGGCGACACGTCGCGAATGATGGTCATAACGCGTGCGGTGATTTCGCCGTAGAGCTCGTAGTTGGACGAGAAAGCCTCGATACCGGCATTGGGAAACAGCTGCTCGAGCTGGAAGAATGGCGTGCCCGCCTTCACTCCCAACTGTTTGGCCTCCTTGCTTCGCGCCACCACACATCCGTCGTTGTTGGAGAGCACGACAACAGGTTTCCCATCCAGGTCGGGACGGAAGACACGCTCGCAACTGACGTAGCAGTTGTCGCAATCGCATATAGCATACCATTTCATTGGCTTTGAGTTTTTTTTAGAATCTTTATTTTCTCCATTGTTTGATGGTCCATACCACCACTCCCCACACGCGGAAATTGTCGTCGGCGTCGATGTGTATGGGCGAATAGTTGGGGTTGGCGGGCCGCAGCTCTATATATCCCTCGTGCTTGTGCCGCAGGTCGAGATATTTTATGGTGAACTCGCCGTTGACGAAAGCCACGATAATGTCGCCGTCGATGGGGATAAGGGAGCGGTCGATCACGGCAATGTCGCCGTCGCATATCCCGGCCTCAATCATCGAGTCGCCCGACACACGTCCGTAGAATGTGGCTTCGGGATTCTTGATCATGTCGCGGTTGAAGTCGAGACTGTCTTGCAGATAGTCGTCGGCAGGACTTGGAAATCCTGCCTTTATCGTAGGGGCAAGGGCGAGAGCAAGTTTACTTGCAAAGTCGCCTTTAAGCAGCTTCAGTTGTTCCATTTTTTTTATTTCCATCTTTCTGTTAAGATACTTCGGCTATTTTGAGCGATGCGAAATGGAGTTTGCAGTCCTGTTTTCCCATGCCATGATAATTCCTATCACTCCCGAATAGCTCTTCGTTCCACCCTCCACTCTGTTGCCCTTGAGATATAGGTTGTAGAAAAAGTTCTGAGTTTCGTCTACAATCCTGCTGTGGCGCGCGAGCCAGTATTGGCGGTCGGATTTGGCAAGGCTGATTATGGCGGGATTTATGCGTTTGAGGTAGGCTTCGTACTCCTTCTCGCTAAGCAGATTGTAGGCATTGCCAAGCACGTGTGCCAGAATGTGGTAATAGCCGCTGAAGCGCACCGCCCCGTCCGTGGACGAGGTGCATACGATGTAGCTGTAGAAGTTGGCCTCGCCCTCGTTGGCAATGCCCAACTGGTGAGCGTATTCGTGGGCGTAGATGGCAGGGTATTGGTGCGGCCGGATGTCGGCGTTCAGAGTGAACTCGCCGAAGAATGGAGCCATGCTGCCCGTAATGCCAGCCATGCTGCTTAGTGTGGAGAAGAGCATGGTCTTGGCGTGGGCGTCGGGGTTGAATGGCTTGTTAATGCCCATGTGCTCAAGCTGGCTGTAGCCTTGCCATGTGCTTAGGTGGGAGCGACGCTTAATGTCGGCATAGGCTAAGCTGGAATTTGCATAAGCGGCGTTGCCAGCCTTTGCATAAGCGACGTTTAGACTGTCGGCATAATCATTGGCAAATTGCTTGAAACGATTTGCCGAGGCTTCGGCGGGACGCATCCCTATTCGTCGGTAGATGTTCGACTGGGAATAGTTGAGTCCCCAGGTGGCATAAAACCACACGTACACCCACGCGAGATATTCAGCCACACGGCAGAATGTCGGCTTCTTCCTGCGTTTTCTGTAGCAGATGCTGTAGACGGGATAGCCCACAACCCAAAGGATGCTTAGGGCGATGAAGACATCGCCTAAGGCAAAGGGCAGCAGCCCCGATACCGCCGATAGACATCTGCCTATTATGGGGTAAATGCTGTGTGTGTAGACATCGCCCCAACCTGCCACCATCTTGAACATTGTGATGGTGGCGAGCAGCACCAACAGCACTAAGTGGCGTGGGCGTGGCTTGAGTGTAAGGTTGGAAAATTTCATTGTTCAGATGCTTTAGAATGCAAAGTTACAAAGAAAGTTCGATTTCGTTGCTTATTCTGTATGACAAAGAAGTTTGCAAAGCACCAAAATGTTTATAAAACAAAGAATAAAAGATAAAAAGTTTGGAAGTTATAAAGGAAACTTGTATATTTGTGGCATTATAAAACTTTTTAGACTATGGAAGCTATTTTAAATATCCCTATTAATGTTCCATCTACATATCCTTTGGAAACATTAAAGAAGCAACTCACAGAGTATGCAAAGACCCTAATTGCCAAATCGCGTGAAGAAAATAATGTCCTGTTGGAAGAGAATTTATCACAGGCTTTCCCAGAAGATTTAATGCAACAAGTGGCAGAGTATGCAATAAATGAACATGAATCAGGACGTTGCATCCCAAACTCAAATGTTAAGGATATTGTAATGGAGCGTTTGGGATGGAAGTGATTTGGACAGATATAATGTGATGATAATAATTGCTATAGCTCATATTAAACAATCGCCGAGTACTGTGAGGAATATGATAAAAAATAGTTTGGAACAGTACATGAAATAAAGGTTGAGTTGTAAGGCTCGGCGTAAGGCAGGAAGATGCCCGTACCGAGCCTTGTTTTCTTATTCGTTATTATTATGGTTATTTTTGTGGAGGTAGAATTGTCCCCCTATTCATTGTAAATAGCAATTTTTATTACTCCGTCTTCTTTGTTTTCGAAAATTCGGTAAGCCTCCTCTATTTGGCTTAGTGGGAAACGGTGGGTTATGAGTGGAGTGGTGTCGATTTTGCCTTGTTCAATCAGTTTTAGCACCTGCTCGCAGTCGCATCCGTCCACTCCTCCAGTCTTGAATGTGATGTTTTTGCCGTACATGTCGGGCAGAGGTAGAATTTGAGGCTCGTCGTATAGAGCCACTACTGTGACGATGGCATTGGGTCTGGCACATTGCCAGGCCAGTTGGAATGTGGTTTTGGCTCCTGCCACTTCTATCACGCGGTCGGCACCGCCGTGGTCGCTGTTGGCAGAGACAAACTCCTGGCATTGGTTGGGAGTGGTGAGCAGCACGTCGGGATAATGCTCCTTGACGAAGTTGCGTCGCTCCTCCGACGGTTCGCACACGATGATGCGCTTTGGGTGCTTGAGCATTGTGCAGAGAAGGGTGCAGATGCCTGTTGGTCCTGCTCCGATTATGAGCACGGTGTCCTGCTCCGAGATTTCGCTTATGCGTGCAGCCCAGAAGCCAGTTGCAAGCACGTCGCCCACGAATAGGGCCTGCTCGTCGGACACGCTGTCGGGGATGCGGTTGAGGCCTTGCTGGGCAAGAGGCACGCGCACGTACTCGGTCTGTCCTCCGTCGATGCGGCAGCCCAAAGCCCATCCGCCGTGAGGCGAGGTGCAGTTGTTCACGTAACCATGCTTGCAGTAGAAGCATTCGCCGCAGAAGGTCTCGACGTTCACCGTCACGCGGTCGCCGGGTTTCACGCCCTTCACGTCGGCTCCCGTTTCTTCCACCACGCCCACCATCTCGTGGCCCACGGTTATTCCGGGCACGGCTCTTGGCACGCTGCCGTGCTTGATGTGGAGGTCGCTCGTGCAGATGCTTCCGAGCGTGACGCGCACAATGGCGTCGGTAGGTTCCTGAAGCTCTGGCTTCGGTTTGTCGATAAGGGCGAAATTGCCTTTCTCAATATATGTGTATGCTTTCATAAATTTAGGTTTTAGTATTTTCTCCCTCTTCGCCTTAGGCAGTTTTCCCACAACCACTTCATAGGCTTCCCTTATAATTCTCTCCACAAATTCCGTCTCTAATTGTTCGAAGAACACGTCGCTCCAATGCTTTTTGTTCCAATGGAAAGCGGGGGTGATTGCGCTGTATTCATCGCGCAGTTCCTCGTTTCTCTCGGGCGGCAGTTTGCAGGCGAATCTCAGCATGTTCCCGCTCATGTCGTATTTGCCCGTTCCAAGCCAGAGGCACAGGAAAATCTTGCCATCAATGCGGAAGGTAATGTTGTCGTCACCAAACGGCTGGTCTTCGGTCACTCCGAAGAGCGACAGCGTGAAGTTTCTTACTTGCTCTATGTTCATATTCAATATTGTTCCTAATTCATCCCCACAAAGTTACAAATATTCATGTTAAGTTACAAGCAAAGCTTGTGATAAAGTTGTGCGCGCTAAAGATTTTTTTACTTACAATATAGCATTTATTTCCATGTTTTTCATTAACTTTGCACCCGTTATAACATTTCTGAAGGAAAAATAAATACAAAACGATAAATTATAAAATGTCAAACAAGTTTGTTGAACACAAGGGTTTCAATCTTGTAGAAACCAACAAGGAAGTTTTGGACAAGTGGATGGCCGACGATGTCTTCCACAAGTCAATCGACGAGCGCGAGGGCTGTCCGCAGTTTGTATTCTTCGAGGGTCCTCCCTCAGCCAACGGTCATCCGGGCATCCACCACGTCTTGGCACGCGCCATTAAGGACACATTCAACCGCTATAAGACTATGCAGGGATTCCAGGTTCACCGCAAGGCAGGCTGGGACACTCACGGACTCCCCGTGGAGCTTGGCGTTGAGAAGGAGCTTGGAATCACCAAGAAGGATATCGACAACAAGGCTTCGGAGAAGTACATCTCTACTGAGGACTACAACCACAAGTGCCGCGAGAACGTTATGATGTTCACAGCCGAGTGGCGCAAGCTCACCGAGGAAATGGGCTACTTCGTCGACCTCGACCACCCGTATATCACCTACGACAACAAGTACATCGAGACACTCTGGTGGCTCCTCAAGCAGCTCTACAACAAGGGCTTGCTCTACAAGGGCTACACCATACAGCCATATTCGCCAGGCGCAGGCACAGGCCTTTCGTCGCACGAGCTCAACCAGCCCGGTTGCTACCGCGACGTTAAGGACCTCACAGCCACTGTACAGTTCCTCATCCGCGACCCCAAGGCAGAGTGGACAAAGTGGGGCAAGCCCTACTTCGTGGCTTGGACCACAACTCCGTGGACATTGCCTTCGAACGTTGCGCTCTGCGTAGGTCCGAAGATTGATTATGTTTCGGTTGAGACCTACAACCTCTACAGCGGCGAGCCAATGACCCTCGTCATGGCCGAGAACCTCGTGAAGGCTTATCTCAAGCCCGAGCAGGAGTGCACCGAGGGCGAGCTTGCTCCGTTCGACAAGGAGAAGAAGCAGTGTCCGTGGCGCATCACTGGCCACTTCAAGGGCACAGAGCTTGAGGGCATGCACTACGAGCAGCTCATGCCGTGGGTTAAGCCATGCGAGAAGGTGGACGACTTCGCTCCGAAGTTCGTACTCGACTACGCCGAGGCTCATCCCGAGAAGGTATTCACCGGCGAGGACGGCCGCGACAAGTTCGTTGAGATGGAGAGCGAGGCTTTCCGCGTAATCCTCGGCGACTACGTCACAACCGACGACGGTACGGGTATCGTTCACATCGCTCCTACCTTCGGTGCCGACGACGCCAAGGTGGCAAAGGACGCCAACATCCCAGCCCTCTACCTTATCAACAAGAAGGGCGAGACACGCCCGATGGTCGACCTCCAGGGCAAGTTCTACCTCACCGACGAGCTCGACGCCAACTTCGTCGAGGCTTGTGTCGACACAGAGAAGTACGGCCACCACGCAGGCGACTACGTGAAGAACGCCTACGACCCGCAGTTCAACAAGGACGGCGTGTGGGACAAGAAGTCTTCCGACAAGGCCGAGGACCTCAACGTGGTGCTCTGTTACGAGCTCAAGCAGGAGGGCAAGGCGTTCAAGACCGAGAAGCACGTGCACAACTATCCTCATTGCTGGCGCACCGACAAGCCCATCCTCTACTATCCGCTCGACAGCTGGTTCATCAAGGACACTGCACGCAAGGAGCGCATGGTGGAACTCAACAAGACCATCAACTGGCAGCCTGAGTCTACCGGAACAGGCCGATTCGGCAACTGGCTTGAGAACCTCAACGACTGGAACCTCTCGCGCTCACGCTTTTGGGGAACTCCGCTGCCTATCTGGCGCGACGAGAACCGCGGCGAGAAGTGCATCGGTTCGCTCGAGGAGCTTTACGCCGAGATTGAGAAGTCGGTGGCTGCAGGCGTGATGAAGAGCAACCCGATGAAGGACAAGGGCTTCGTGCCAGGCGACTACTCTCAGGAGAACTACGACAAGATCGACCTCCACCGTCCTTACGTCGACTACATCGTGCTCGTCAACGACGAGGGCAAGCCAATGCACCGCGAGTCCGACCTCATCGACGTGTGGTTCGACTCAGGCTCTATGCCTTACGCCCAGCTCCACTACCCGTTCGAGGGTGAGATGTCGCGCGGCACCGAGGACGACCGCAAAGCTCTTGTCAACAGCACATACGAGGGCTTCGCCATCGCTCCGAAGTTCTATCCTGCCGACTTCATCAACGAGGGCGTCGACCAGACACGCGGATGGTTCTTCACTCTCCACGCCATCGCCACGATGGTGTTCGACTCGGTGGCCTTCAAGAACGTAATCTCTTCAGGACTCGTTCTCGACGCCAAGGGCAACAAGATGTCAAAGCACCTTGGCAACGCCGTCAATCCGTTCGAGCAGATCGAGAAGTACGGAGCCGATGCCGTGCGCTTCTACATGATGACCAACTCGGAGCCTTGGGACAACCTCAAGTACGACGAGAAGGGCGTAGACGAGGTGCGCCGCAAGTTCTTCGGCACATTATATAATACATACTCATTCTTCTCTGGCTACGCCAATGTCGACGCATTCGACAACGAGGCAGCACAGGTGCCCGTGGCAGAGCGTCCGGAGATTGACCGCTGGGTGCTCTCCGTGCTCAACACTCTGGTCAAGGGCGTGCAGAAGGAGATGGAGAACTACGACCCAACACGCGCAGGCCGACTCATCGAGGACTTCGTCAACAACGACCTCTCCAACTGGTATGTGCGCTTGAACCGCAAGCGTTTCTGGGGCAAGGAAATGTCGCAGGACAAGCTCGCCGCCTATCAGACTCTCTACACCTGTCTGACCACCGTGGCTAAGCTCCTTGCTCCGTTCGCCCCGTTCTTTGCCGACCAGCTCTTCTGCGACCTCGGCGCAGCCAAGATCGAGGGCACTACATCAGTACACCTCGCCAAGTTCCCCGTGGCCGACGACCAGCTCATCGACAGCGAGCTTGAGGACCGCATGGGCATGGCACAGAAGATTACGTCGATGGTTCACGCCCTTCGCAAGAAGGTGAACATAGCCGTGCGCCAGCCGCTGCAGGCCATCATGATTCCTGCCGTCGACGACGAGCAGCGCCGCCACATCGAGGCTGTCAAGGACCTCATCCTCTCGGAGGTGAACGTCAAGGAGCTTCGCTTTGTCGAGGGCTCAGGCGTATTGGTGAAGAAGGTGAAGTGCAACTTCCGCACCATGGGCAAGAAGTATGGCAAGCTGATGAAGGGCATTGCAGCCGCCATGTCGGCTCTTGATCAGGAGCAGATAGCCGAGCTTGAGACCAACGGCAAGATAGCCGTTGAGGTAGAGGGCAACGCAGTTGACGTTGAGGCTGCCGACGTGGAGATTATCTCGGAGGACATCCCGGGCTGGCTCGTGAGCAACGAGGGCAAGCTGACCGTGGCTCTTGAGATTGAGCTCAACGACGAGCTGCGCAACGAGGGTATGGCCCGCGAGCTCATCTCGCGCATACAGAACCTCCGCAAGGAGACTGGTCTTGAGATTACCGACCGCATCCACGTCAGCATCACTCCTTGCGAGAAGGTGGAGAAGGCTGTGGCAAGCTTTGCCGACTACATCCAGTCGCAGGTGCTCGCCCTCGACATCACTCTCGCCGACAACGACGGTGCTGAGAGCGAACTCGACGACTTCAAGATCAACATCAAGGTTGTGAAGGCGTAAACCTGGTTGCAGAAACATGAACAAACAGAAGGGTGTGTCAAAACTCCAATTTTGACACACCCTCTACATTACCAATAAACAAAATTCAACTAACTAAATTAAAAACCAACAACAATCATGGCAGAAAAGACACGCTACTCTGACGAAGAACTCCAGGAGTTCAAAGAGATAATCAACGAAAAACTACGGCTTGCCCGTCGCGACCTCAACGCAATGATGGAGCAGCTCCGCAATGCCGACACCAACGCCGCCGACGACACAGCAGCAGCCTACAAGACGCTTGAGGAAGGCAGTGCGTCGCAGTCGAAGGAGGAGATAGCACAGATGGCAAACCGTCAGCAGAAATTCATACAAGGACTGGAGGCCGCCCTTGTACGCATCGAGAACAAAACCTATGGCATCGACCGCCTCACAGGCGAATTGATACCAAAGGAGCGTCTGCGCATTGTGCCTCACGCTACGCTCAGCGTGGCGTCGAAGAACGCTCGCAAGAAATAACAATGAAACAAGACATCAAACATGTCGGCATGGGATGGATTGCGGTGATTATCGTCGCCGCAATCCTCATTGTCGACCAAATCATCAAGATTGAAGTCAAGACCAACATGACGCTTGGCGAAGCCCTGCACGTCACCGACTGGTTCTACATCGAGTTCATCGAGAACAACGGCATGGCCTACGGCATGACCTTCATCAATAAGCTCGTGCTCTCGCTCTTCCGCCTCGTGGCCATTGGAGCCATAGGCTGGTACATCTGGCGGGTGGTCAAGTCGAGGCTCTTCAGCAAGGGCTACATCGTGTGCCTTGCTATGGTGCTCGCAGGAGCGGCTGGCAACCTCATCGACTGCCTGTTCTACGGCTTGATATTCGAGGCTTCCACTCCGTTCAGCGTGGCTGGCTTCGTGCCCTTTGGCGAGGGCTACTCGTCGTTCCTTCACGGCAAGGTGGTCGACATGTTCTACTTTCCGATAATTCAAACCACGTGGCCCGATTGGGTGCCCATGTGGGGAGGCGATGACTTCGTCTTCTTCTCGCCCGTGTTCAACTTTGCCGACTCCTGCATCAGCGTAGGTGTTGTGTTGCTGCTGCTCTTCTTCCGCAAGGATTTGGAGCGCATGTCGGAAGCATGGAAATGACACACCCCACATTAATCTACAAGAAATGAATAGAAGGAATATTTGCAGCATGGCCCTGCTTTGCCGCCAACTCATGGCCGTATTGATGGTTGTCCTCGCCATAGCGAGTTGCAAGCCCGGAATACCATCCAAGTATCTTCAGCCCGACGAGATGGCCGACATTCTCTACGACTATCATCTGGCAGAGGGCATTGCCTCCACACCCGGCGACGCCGACTCCATAGCCATGCGCACCTATCGCACGAGCATCCTTGAGCACCACGGTGTGACGGAGGCCGACTTCGACTCGTCGATGGTCTATTACACGCGCCATTCCAAGCTCCTTCAGGATGTCTACACCCAACTGCAAGACCGCCTGAACAGAGAGTCGGAGGCGTTGGGTGGAGCGTCTGGCTCAAGTATGTTCGCAAGTGCCGACACGGCAAACGTGTGGCGCAACTCAACGTCGTTCGTGCTCTCGCCGTATGTGGCTACCAACCGCTTCTCGTTTGAGGTGAAGGCCGACACTGCATGGCATGAGGGCGACAGAATGATTCTCGACTTCGACGCGCAGTTCATCTATCAGGACGGCATACGCGACGCTCAGGCTGTGCTGGCTGTAACCTACGACAACGACTCCACCGAGTATACCAACAATATGGTGCAATCGACGTCGCACTATCAGCTGCAAATCAACAATACGGGCCGCCTGCGCATAAAGTCGGTGCGTGGCTTCTGGTTGCTCTCCGACCAACCGCAGTCGTCGGGCACGTCGACAACAACGCTCAAGCTGCTTGTGCTGAACAATGTGCGCCTGATACGAATGCACACGCAGAATCTGGCTGAGACTCCTGCCTCCGAGGCTGCGGGCGAGACAAATGCCAACGCGCAAGACTCTGCAAGAGTGGAGCGGAAGGACAGCGTGAAGGCTCCACCGGTGAATGTTCCGCATACGAACACTCCACCAGTGAACACTCCGCCTATGAAGCTGAAGCCGATGGACAAGAAGCTGAAGCTCGTACCGAAACAATAAACGCCAAGAAGAAATGAAACGCATCGTAGCAGCCAACCACGTTATCCTGCCCGACGGCAAGGAACTCAGCCCCGGAGTGGTGGAAACCGACGGCACCACGGTCGTCCGTTTCTATCGTCTTGAGCAGGAGCAGCCGTTCACCGAATGGCTGGGCGGCACAATCCGCATCGTGGAAAAAAAGGGAGTTTTGAGTTTTGAATTTTGAGTTTTGAATTATTGCGCGATGCGCAATTTTGAATTTTGAATTTTGAGTTTTGAATTGTGCGCGAAGCGCATTAGGAATTGTTCAATTTTGAATTGAGAATTCTTAATTCAAAAATCAAAATTCAATAATTCAAAATCGCCAACGGCGACAATTCAAAACTCAAAACTCAAAATTCAAAACTCAAAATTCAAAATTGCGCATCGCGCAATAATTCAAAATTCAAAAATCAAAATTCAAAAATCAAAAATTATGCTTAGTGTAAACGAATTAGAAGACCGCCTTATCGACCTCGCATTTGCCGAGGACATAGGCGATGGTGACCACACAACCCTCTGCTGCATCCCCGACACAGCAATGGGAAAGTCGCATTTGTTGATTAAGGAGGACGGCATACTCGCAGGTGTAGAGGTAGCCAAGCGCGTATTCGCCCGCTTCGACCCCACAATGCAGGTAGAGGTGCTCATTGGCGACGGCGCTCATGTGAAGAAGGGCGACATCGCCATGATTGTAAGCGGCAAGGTGCGCTCGCTGCTCCAGACCGAGCGTCTGATGCTCAACATCATGCAGCGCATGAGCGGCATTGCCACCATGACAGCCAAGTATGTGGAGCGCCTCAAGGGCACCAAAACCCACGTGCTCGACACACGCAAGACCACCCCGGGCCTTCGTATGCTTGAGAAGCAGGCTGTGAAGATTGGCGGCGGCATGAACCACCGCATCGGACTCTTCGACATGATCCTGCTCAAGGACAACCACATCGACTTTGCCGGAGGCATCGCCAACGCCATCAACCGCTGCCACGAGTATCTCAAGGAGAAGGGACTCGACCTGAAGATTGAGATTGAGGTGCGCAATTTCGACGAGCTGCGCCAGGCTATGGAGTGCGGCGGCATCAACCGCATCATGCTCGACAACTTCTCGGTGGAGAACACCAAGAAGGCTGTGGAGATGGTAGGCGGCAAGTATGAGACCGAGTCGAGCGGAGGCATCACCTTCGACACCATCCGCGACTACGCTGAGTGTGGCGTCGACTTCATCTCAGTAGGTGCACTCACTCACTCTGTCAAGGGACTCGACATGTCGTTTAAGGCTTGCGAATAAAAACGAGGTTTTTAAATCATGAACATATCTAATTGTTTCAAGACTCTTGCCCTCTCGGCATTACTCTCCACCGCCGCCACCTCAGCCTCTGCCTGCACCAACTATATCGTGGGCAAGAAGGCGAGTGTCGACGGCTCGGTGATGGTGTCCTACAACGCCGACGACTACGGCATGTTCGGCCACCTCTGCCACTATCCGGCAGGCACCCACCCGAAGGGCACGATGCGCAAGATCTACGATTGGGACTCGGGAGAGTATCATGGCGAAATACCCGAGGCTCCCGTCACCTACAACGTGATAGGCAACATCAACGAGTTTCAGCTCTCCATCGCCGAGACCACCTATGGCGGACGCGAGGAGATGGTCGACCCCACGGGCATCCTCGACTACGGCTCGCTCATCTACGTGGCTCTGCAACGCTCCAAGACGGCACGCGAGGCCATCAGCGTGATGACCTCGCTCGTGGAGAAGTACGGCTACTGCTCCGAGGGCGAGACATTCTCCATCTGCGACCCCAATGAGGCGTGGATCATGGAGATGCAGGGCACTGGCAAGGGCTCCAAGGGCGTTGTGTGGGTGGTTATGCGCATCCCCGACGATGCAGTATGCGCCCATGCCAACCAGAGCCGCATAGGCAAGTTCAACATGAAGGACAAGAAGAACGTCATCCACTCGAAGAATGTCATCTCCTATGCTCGCAAGATGGGTTGGTTCACGGGCAAGGACGCCGACTTCTCGTGGAAGAACACCTACGCCTTCCCCGACTTCTCGGGCCGCCGCTTCTGCGACGCACGCGTGTGGAGCTTCTTCAACCACTGGCAGAAGGGCTTCGACCGCTACCTGCCCTGGGCTCTTGGCAAGGACGCCAATGCCGAGGACATGCCCCTCTGGATTGTGCCCGACCGCAAGCTCAGCGTCCACGACGTTGAGATGTGTATGCGCGACCACTACGAAGGCACAGCCCTCGCTCTCGACTCTACCAACGTTGGAGGCGGTGTCTACCAGATGCCTTATCGTCCCACGCCGCTCACCTATAAGGTAGACGGCAAGGAATACTTCAACGAGCGTCCCGTGTCGACACAGCAGACAGCCTTCACCTTCGTGTCGCAGCTCCGCTCATGGTTGCCCAACGAGATTGGCGGCATTCTGTGGTTTGGCAACGACGACGCTAACATGGTGGCCTACACTCCCGTCTATTGCGGCAACACTGTGCAGCCCGAGTGCTACAACACTCCGGGAGCCGACGCCGTGACCTATTCCGACAAGAACGCCTTCTGGGTGTGCAACTGGGTGAGCAACATGGTCTATCCGCGCTACACGCAGCTCTTCCCCGAACTCAAGGCTGTGCGCGACTCGCTCGACATGAGCTATTTCGCAGCACAGAAGGAGATTGAGGCCAAGGCGCAGGTGCTCTATGCCTCCAGCAAGGCTGAGGCGGTGAAGTATCTCAACACCTACAGCAACGACAAGGCTCAGCAGATGCTCGCCGCATGGCACGACCTCGGACGCCTGCTCATTGTGAAGTACAACGACATGGCTGTCAAGAAGACCAAGGACGGCAAGCTCACACGCTCTGTCACACGTCCTGGCTACCCAGCAAGCTTTGCCAAGAAGCTCGTCAAGGAAACGGGCGACTGGTATGCTGTGCCGGAAAAGAAGTAATTTGTAAGATTTATAGACAATTCTCAAATAGACGAATTGTCGTTCAAAATGTCTTGACGCTTGGCTTTTATATTTTGCGGCTTAAACCATAAAAAAGGGGCTTAAGCGGTTAATATAATAGACCATCAGAAAAAGCCTTCTATTAAGACCCATTTTGGTCTTAATAGAAGACCAACCCTCAAGTATTATTAAGACCAAGCTCGGTCTTAATAATACTTCAAAAAAACGACAAGATAAGGGCCCTTTTTTTCTATAGTCACAACCCGCCCCCGACAACACTATTTTCAGGCTTGTTGGCGAGTTGTACTTCCAAAAAATGATTTCGGATGTTTGGAACAATAAATAGTAAATATTTCTCTGTACTACATACATGCCCAACCAAACTTTCTGACGAGCTCTGTAAATAGTCCTCTATCCTTGACAGGAATATTAACTACTATACTTTCTTTACCAGATGTCTCTAAAAAATAGCCTTCCTCAGGTAAACGCTCTTCAGATAAGGCAGTACTTATTTTGCTATCCAACACAAGGTTATTATGCGAATAGATTACATCAAAATACTCCTTGTCTCCTTCTGGAAAAATGAACAATGAACGCAAATCTTTTTTTCGCATGTAAAATTCCTGCAACCTCTTGCTGGATATACGAATTGCAGTATATTTGCATTCGGGAGTGTCTTCATATAACAAACACAAATACAATGTATCAAAACAATCCCTTGCTGTAAGCAATTGAGGATTGTCGTAGTATTCCAGTATGTTGTCTATTTTTAAAATGGAGTGTTTCTTATTCATAATTCTATTGTTTTTGCTTTTTTAATTTCAAACGCTTTGCTTCTCCACCATGAATAATGGGAGTTCTTGAATGTTTTCTTGATTTTGCCATCTATTGGTATAAGATTTATCTCTGCTATATTAGCATGTTTAAACTTAGGGAGTTTCAATAGTCTTTTTGCATCTTCTAATAAAGAAAATACTGATACAGCCCTCACTATACAATCGTCTATGCCCTCTCCCGTAAAAACTTTGTCTGGTGCTAAGCGTTTTTGAGAGAAGAAGTCTTCCGATTCCGCAGGATTTCCGTGTGCAATACGGAAATAAATGCCATCACATTCAAGAGAGTCGAATGGAGGGCAACTCGGTGGCAATTCCTCAAACCATTTATATTCCATAATACTATTGTTTTATATAATGGCAAAGATATATATATTCTATGAAACTCAAAAGAGTTTTTTATTAAAATGATAGAAAATTACTGCCGTTTTCACTCAATACTAATGATTTATTGAATTTTTTTCGTGGCTTGCAGTACTGCCATACTCCCATGCGAGCGAAGAGAACATAAAAATCTAACGCCCCACGCTCGGCAAAAGCCGAACGTGGGGCGCATGGGGGTGTTGGTTAAGTTCAGTTCAATACGTTTACATTTGCTTGTCGCTTACTCTTCTGTTATTTTATTGTTGTCTTTATCAAGAACTTTGCAATTATTCCTCCAGTGTGCAGGAAAATAATCATAATTGTTTGCAAGATTGTTTGCTAATAACGCTTTATAGGCAGCCGCATCATTTACTATGAGAGTATGGGTTTCTGCCTCGTTTCCAGCGGACCCAAGCCAATATTTAAAACAATCCAATTTTGAAGTAATTTGGTCGCTTAGTGCCAATATTTTGACGGTTGATAATTGTAAGCAACCAGAGAACATCCAACTATAGCATCCATCAGCCAACGTCTCAGCAGGCAAAGCTGGAGCATTTTTAAGATATCTACAACCTTCGAACATGCTACTATAGCATTCATTAGCTAACGTTGTAGCAGGCAATTCTGGTGCAGAGGCCAATAATGTGCAGTTTTTGAACAAATTGCAGAATCTGGCATTTTTGGTATCTACTGTCTTATAGTTTTCATAATCCAGCAGCGTGCGGATATCACCATCGCAATATACTACATCTGAATATGGATCAGTAAATGTGATGGTTGAATATTTAGACGTTGAAGACGCAGTTCCATAAATGTTCTTGCCACGCAAACGAAGGGTGCCATCTATTCCACCGAAGCTGACTTCTTCATTTGCTACAACATTCTTCCATTCGCCATCATTTACAGAATACTCAAGCCCTGAGATGGTGTAATCTTTGGTTGTCATCTTAAACTTTTGCCCCACATTTGCATGAAAGGTGACGTATGGTGCATAAATTGCTTTACCACCAGCAATTTCACCCGTAGTAGTCCAATCAGCCACAGTAATGCCATTGACCTTCACCTTGTTCTTGCCCACAGTGAGCTGATAGGTGTAGCTCTTGCCGGCTTCGAGTTTAGGGATGTTGGTGAGCGTCTCCTTAGCGTTGTTGTCGCCTACTTCAAGAGAAAGGAACTCTTTTCCGTTTTGGGCTTCGCAGGGCACAATCAGAGCATAATATTTGTCCTTGTTGTCCACGCTGTGCTTATACGCCTTCGCGCCGTTGATGGAAATGCTTTTGACTGGAGTGTCTTTAGCATACTGGTCGTTGAAGCCCACAACCTCCACCACCACGCGCGCCATAAGACGGTTCATAGTGAGCGTGAGGTTGTTGCCATTGGTGTTGCTTTGTGATCCTGAGTAGCTCATGTAGTCGGCGGCGGCAAGGTCAGCCTCGGTGTTGTATTCTTTAGGCTGAGTGATAGTGCCACCAGTATAAGAAGCAGGATAGTAGGCGGTGAATTTCATCGTCTGGCTTTCCCATTTCAGGAACTTGCCCCCTTGCGGCACCCATTCCGATCCGACGAGCTTATAGGTGACAGCCTCCTGGTCGTCGGCCTTTACGCTGATCTCGTCGTTCTCGTTGAACTTCTTCTGATCCTCTTCTGTAGCACCGAGCGGATTGCTACGTGTGAAACCGTCGGCAGAAGCCTTGCCCACCTCCGCGGTGATGCGCACAGCGTTGGGGTCGCTATGAAAAGCGGAGAGCATGTCTTCCGACTCGGAGCAGGCCGTAAGCGCCATGAGGGCAGCAGCAAAGCCCATCAGTCGTCTCGTTATCTTCATTGTTTTCATATTCTTCTTGTTGTTTTTTAAAATTACTTGATAGTCATGAGAGTTTGTGTCAACTCAAAATAAAGCGGGCTGAAAGCCCAATGTCTTTGTTTATAACTTAACCCTCTTTAGTCAGTCTCTTTCTCTTCGCCCTCGCCGTTTCCTGCGACCCAAGGAGAAACTGAGAAGGAGACAGGCTGCACCTTGTCGTTGCCGGCAGTCAGCTTGAGCGTATAGGCGGTGGTAGGAGTTAGTGTCAATTCTTTGTTGTATGCCCACTCATAGAGTTTGCCATCCACCCTGAAGCTGACAGTGAACTTTCCACTCTCGATGGTTTGCGGAATCAGGATAGCCTCGTAACTGGCAGTCGCCCTCTTGATGGTTCCCTCTGTTTTGCTGTAAGGCGTTGTGGTGGTGTGGAATGGAGAGATAGGGGTAGGGTCGCTGGAAAAATCAGTAAATTTAAACTCGGGATTGTCGCCTTTAGATTTAAGAGTGATTGCTGTCTCAATCTTAGATCCGTCAATTTTCACGTCCGTAATCTTCTTTTCTACATCCTCTGTAAACTCATATTCATCGCCCAATTCTATGGTGAGATTGATTTTGCTCATTGTATGCTTAAATATCACATCAATGCCTGAGTGGGTTGGAGGTACCCGTGTTTGGGGCATTGCCAAAAAGTCGGCCTTCTTCAAAGCGTCTGGTGTAGTTTGGTCTGTAGGATTCTTGATAGGGACATTTATAGAGTAAACATCTGAAACGGCTGCAATAGCAACATTGTCCTTCATGTTAGCCCAAAGCATTGTAACTTCCTTCTTTGTTCCATCGGTATGATACTGTGTGAGGTCATAGGTTTTCCAATTTTCACCTTCCAATTCAGCCAAAACCATATAATTGTATTTGTCTGTTGGATTTTCGCTATGCTGGACAATGAGTCCAAACTCCGTAGGCCTGTCATCGTTAGAATATCCCGCACGTGTTGTAGGCTCATCCACGCTTACGTTGAGCTTTATGGGAGTGTCTGCCAGGAAGTCGTGGCTGATACTTTCTTCATTGGTGCAGGCTGCCAAGCAGAGTGTTGCGGCAGCCAATGTAATAAGTTGATGTTTCATGTTGTTTTCGGGTTTTAAAATTTGTGGTTTTTGGGTTTTCTATTTTATTTCGTTGCCGAAGCGTACTGCACGGTAGTGCCATCATAGCCAATCCGCCAGTTGGCAGGGAGATAGCCCTTTAATGCTTCGTAGGCAGCCTTGTCTTTAAGCTGGAGAGTGCGGGATTTGGCTTCTGTTCCGGCATCTGTAAGCCATCCGTCTAAGCAAGAATCATATTCAGTTATTTTATCACTTGGAGCCAACATTGTGACGGTAGACAGCTTTGAACATAAAAAGAACATATGCGCATAACATCCATTTGCCAATGTCGTTGCAGGCAAATCAGGAGCTTTTTCGAGAGCAGAACATTGCATGAACATACTCGCATAACATCCATTTGCCAATGTCGTTGCAGGCAAATCAGGAGCTTTTTCGAGAGCAGTACATCCTATGAACATAGAATCATAACAATTAGGGCTTAATGTCATGGCAGGTAAATCTGGAGCGGATGTTAAAACTCTGCAGTCCGAAAATAACACCGCGAAGCAGGCTTTATTGGTTTCTACTGTTTTATATTTTTCCCAATCCAACAATGTGCGTATGTCGCCTTTGCAAGCCACTTTCACATTTGAATGGGAGAATTCGATGGTTGCGTATCCTTTAGTACTAACATCAGCCGTGCCATTTTCATTTTTTCCACGCAAGCGGAGGTTGCCTTTGTCGCCACCAAAAGGAACTTCATCGTTTTCTACAACTTTTGTCCACTCACCATAATTCACAGAATACTCAAGTCCTGAGATTGTGTAACCGCCATTGGCTGTCATTTTGAACACCTGGTCTGCATCAGCCGTAAAAGTCACATAAGGAATATTCAAGGCCTCTCCGCCTTCAATATTACCATTTCCCCATTCAGCAACATTTACGCCGCCTATAGTCACCATGTTTTTGCCCACAGTGAGGTTGTAGGTGTAGCTCTTGCCAGCCACCAAGTCGCCTGTCTTTACTACAAGCGGAGTCTCGGCAGCTCCTTCTTCACCGAAGTAGAGGTTTGCCTCGATAGTGCCAGGAGCCACTAAGGCGGTGTAGGTGGTGTTAATGCCACCCTCGCCCTGCTGCAACGGCTTGATTCTTACGGTAGTTGCCTCGTTAGTGTCGGTAGATGCCTTGCTTACGATGCGGACATGGTTAACCTTGGTTTCGGCGGTGAACTGGTCGTTGAAACCCTGGATGTTGAGAATCAAACGGGCGGTCTTGCGCTTCAATGCCACTTCAAGCAGGCGACTGTCTGGAATGGCAGTAAGGTTTTTTGTCGCCGTCATATAGTCGGACTTGGCAATCAGCGTCTCGCTGCTCTGGTCTTCCTGGATAAAGCCTTGGTCGAAGGAATTTTTGCCGTCGGCAGGATACCAACACTGGAAATTGAGGTTGTTGCTGTCCCATAGCAAATAGTCGCTGCCGATGGGTTGCCAGTCGGTTCCGTTGAAGGAGTAGTTGAGCGATTTGCCGTTGTTGCTTACGCCCATGACGTCGCCACTGTTGAAGCTCTTCAGTTGAGCCTCCTCTGTGGCAGAAGGGTTGCTTCGGGAGAATATGCTGCCCACCGAAGCCGATACATGCACAGCGTTAGGGTCGCTGAGCCATGTGTTGTTGGTGTCGGTGTCGGTTGAACAGCCAGTAAGGAACATACTGGCTGTTGCAACCAATCCTAATATCTTTTGATACTTCATAATCGTAAAATAAATTAAGTTACTGAACTTTTATTCTGTCTCAAGAGAGCCAGGCTTGCCACCCTCAAAACCGTCCTCCCAAGGCGTAGCGGTGATGCCCTTCTTAATCAGCAGCATGTCATTGCCCATGCTGAGGTTGAGTGTGTACTTGTAGCCGCTCTTGAGGCTGACGGCCTCAGGAGAAGTCCATTCGTAGAGCTTGTCGGCTGTCTTCAGCGTCACCTTGAAGGTGTTGGCAGCAACCTCCTGCGGAATGGCGATGCAAGAGAAGCTTGAGGTGCAATGCCTCTCAACGGCATTATCACCCTTGGGCGCGGTGAAGGTGCCTTTTGTGGTGATGATGTCGGTAGGGGCAGCCTTTGCGTCGGCTGTTACGATGCCGTTGGTTTTTGTTACATCTACAGATGCCGTGATTATCGTTCCACCTAAAACAGCCTCTATGATAGGAGATACTGATGGAATATTGGGCTTGTTGAACTCTGTGCCCAAGGTTACGTTGATGTTGATTTGGCAGAAAGCATGACTGAACTGCATGTTGAGTTTCTTATCCACAAGACCATTTTCCGATCCAGGAACGAAGCCTGGAGAATAGAAGTAGAGCAAGTCGTTGGCGAAGTTGTCTGTATTTTGGTCGGAATGTACGGAGTAGGTAATGGGCTTTAATCCGCCGTTGTAAACATTTTGGAATGTTGTCACATCGTCAGTAGCCGGGGCAAAAGCCACGATGTCTACTGGAGTTGTGGCATTCTGCCAAAGCAGGGTTTCGTCGCAGATCCATTCGCTGCCAGACTTTTTGAATATCTTGTTGACATAGGTGTACTTCGAGCCAACTGCTGCGTTCTCTTCGCTATTGTTCACTATGGTCAGGGAGAAGGGTTCCTCCAATGGAGTCCCTGCACCCTCAGCACGGGTCTTGGCGTTGTTCACGCTCGCCGTAACGCGTACGATGTTGTCGCTTGGGTAGTTGCTCTGTGCCAGGTCGTCGTCGTTGGAGCAGCTGCCAAGCATAGTTGCAGCAAAGGCTGCAAAAGCGAAAAATCTTATAGCTTTCATAATTGTTCTGTTTTTTAAAGTTGAGTTGCTGTTAACTTGTTTGTTTAGTCGAATGCCTCACCATTGAATGTGCTGCCATCCTCCCAGTCGGAAATCTTCACTTCATCGAGAATCACCTGGTCGCGTCCCACCTCAAGGTTGATGGTAGTGATCTTGCCGCCCTCAAACTTGAACGGAGATTTGTGGTCGTAGGTGAAGTTCTTGTCACCGATGGTGATGGTAAGCTTCTGGATGCCATTCTGAGGGATGACAATAGAGGTGTACTTGGCGTTGGCAACGCTCACCGGAAGCTCGAAGTTTGACTTGGCAGCGGCAGGAGTAACAGCCTTGGTGAGATAGTTGACGGTGGCCTCCTTCACGGCGTCTGCCACTACAACGCTCTTCACGTTAGGTATGCCGCCCCACTGGTTCTTGTAGGTGAGGTTAACCACCATTTTTGCCATAACGTGGGTGAATTCGAGTTGCACAGGATCCTTGGCGTCGTCGTTGTAGGACAGACCCTTGATGTTGACAGCCACAAGGAGGTCGCTTGCAGTCTGGTCGTCGACATTGAAGGTGTAGTTGTCGGCGGCAAGGTTCTCCACACTCTTAGATGGGTAGATGCCAATGAAGTAGTGTTTCTCCACATTGTTCTTCCACAACATCTGTGGTGTTGCCACCCACTTCTTGTCGGTGAGCTTGTTGATGGCGTTGTCCACCACTCTCTTGCCAACGGCAGGAGCCACGCCGGGGTCGCCCGTCCATGCGTACACGCTTATCTCGTCGCCCTCTGTGAAGGTCTGTGCTCCCTTGTCGTTGGTGGCTATTCGCGTCATATTTCCGATGCTGGTAGACACGGTGATGTACTTGGAGGCTTCGCTTCCATTCTCGTTGTTGTCGTTAGAGCAACTGCCCAGAGCCAATGTCATTGCTGCAAGGGCCAAAAGGAAATAATTCTTTTTCATTGTCTTTTGTTGTTTTATTGTTTATATTTATTATTTATGATTATAAGCCTTGCGAATAAGACCGTATATTGTCGTTTTATTCCGTTTTCGCGAAATGAGAAGATGAATTGTTACAAGTGCAGTCAGCCGCATGATGTTTGTTGCTGAGCTATATATTGTGTTATATTTAGTCTGTAATAGCCGTAAAAATGAAAAAGAAAAGCCAGTTAGGTCTTAAAACACGTAGTTTTTGTTTCCAACAGTTTTCCATGCCGCAAATATAGCGATTTAATTTTGAATAAGAAGTATGTTTTTGGTGTTCATGTGTCTCATTGCGACAAAAAAAGTGTCGCATTCTAAGAATGCGACACTTGTACACGTGTTTTCTCAAAAAAAAGTAATCGACAAACGCTGATTACATCTCCTTGATGGTGTTTTCGGCCATAGCCCTCTCCTCGTCGGAGATGCCATATTTGGCGTAGAGCTGACGGTCGATGTTGGGTATGTCGAGTGTGGTCCAGTCGATGTCGCTCTTGGCAGTGAAGTTTTCGATGGGCACAAACATGAACTTCTCGGGCGAGAGGTCCTGCGAGGTGATGGTCTGGAGCATCAGGTAGCGGGCGAACTTGGTGCTGAGGTAGGCAAGGAAGTTCTTGGCCTCGGCCTCGGTTTTGTAGGCTCCGCCCACGAGGTAGCTCTGAGTGCAGACGGTGGCAGGCGGCAGAATCGACATGGCAGAGAGCACGCGGAACTTGCCGTTGCGGTCGGGTGTGCCAGCATGTTCGCATGTGGCCTTTGAGAACACCACCTTGTAGAGGTCGATCCATGCCGTGTTCTTCTTGATGTCGTGGCGTGCCACGTAGGATGTAGCTCCCGACGACTTAAGCTCCACGGCAGTGGAGTCGGCTGCAGGGTCGGCATTGCCGCGGAACGTGCTGACGAATCCGAATGGTGTCTGTCCGCTGACCTGCTTGTTGAGAGTGCGCTTGCACTTGTCGAGCACCTTGTTGATGAAGGATAGAGCCTCGTTGTTGCGCACGAAGATGGGGAATTGGTTCAGCTTGCGCTCGCATGTGTTGGAGTCGCCGTGCAGGGTGTTGGTGAACCGGCACTCCTTCTTGTGTCGTGCGTCCCAGAGGAAGTAGTTCACACCTCCCGATATGTCGACTGTGGGGAATAGGTCCTTGGAGTCGACATAGTCGTAGATGGAGCGCATACGTCGGTCGGCAAGCATCATGCGCCTAAAGTTGTCGAGACCTCTGCCCCCGGTAAACCATCTTGACGGCATAATCATCGAGATATAGTTGGGTTTCATCTCGCGTGCAATCTCCACAAACTGGTTGTAGAGCGGAATGCCGTAGTTATCCTTTTGTTCTCCTATGTTCACCTGATAAGGAGGGTTGCCTATTATGGCGTCAAATTTCATCTGTTCGTTGTTGTTAACGTTCCAAAAATCTTTACCGTTGGTTACTGTTCTAATAAATTTGCGCTTGTAGACCATGACGAGCGAATTGAGGTCGTCGATGCGTTTCACGTTGGCGCGTATGCCAGTGCGATAGCCAAGCAGCGTGCGTCGTGTGATGCTCTCGGCAATGTGTGTGCGGCACACGGCAAAAATGTTGTTCTCGATGATGTCCTTCCACAGAGCCTCAGCCTCGGCGTCGGAGAGAGTGTCGAAGAGTCCTTGCGACTGTCCGCTGCGCAGCTTGTAGATGGAGTAGGCAGAGTAGAGCGAGTATAGGCCCGTCTTGGACGATATGTCTAGAATGCGCGCCTTGGTGTTCATGAACACTCGCTCGGTGACGTCGTCGTTGTAGACGAAGCGCGGCTCGTTGAGTCGGTGCTTGAAAGTCTCGTCGTAGAAGCAGTAGCCGCCAAGGGTGTCGGCAAGCTGTCGGTTGATGGTGCGCCAGGGCGTGAGCACCGTCTCGCGGTCGGGGTAGCAGAAGTCGGCAAGTATGTCGGCTATCTCGCTCACTCGCTCGTTGACGGGCAGCTGGTCGGCTCGGCGCAGTCGGTCGACAATGGCCTTGGCTGTGGCTACGAAAATGTCCTCGCGGTAGAAGTGCTTGATGCGCTGGAACAGCTTCACGCTGATGCCCTTTGGCATGAAGTCGCGCCATGAGTCGGGGTCGATGCCGCGCACGAAGGAGTCGAGCGTTAGTCCGTCGATGTGCTCCACCGTGCCGTAGATAAGTATTGGGAATCGGCTTGAAATCTGGTTGAGAATGGCTATGGCACGTTGGCGCGGAGTCATGCGTCGGTTGGCCTCGCGCATGGCAGCCACGGCAGCCTCCTCGCTCTGCTGCATTTTCTCGCGTGCTTCGGCCTCCTTGGCAGCGGCCTTGGCGGCGGTCTCCTTGGTGGCAGGTCGTTTGCGCTTGGCGTCGGTAGCCTCGGCAATGATCTCGCGGTTGCGCTGTCGTTCCGACGCCATGCCTCGCACAATGGCTTCTGCCACTTGGTCGAGCAGCTTGAGGTCCTGTCGGCGCAGGTTGTCGAGATTGCCGTAGAGGCAGTCGTCGCGGAAACCGTTGCGTATGAGCGAGTCGGAGTAGGCCGACGTGATGTTGCGAATGAATAGCTCGGTGTTGTAGGCAGTCTGTTTCTGGGCAGAAATCTCTACCAATGGACATAGCTGCAGGAATTCGGCAAGCTTGGCATGTCGTTCCTCCACCTGCGAGGTGTAGGTGTTGTTGTTGACGTATTGGTCGACAACGGTGAGAGTGCGCTGCGGAGCGAAGTCGATGGCGTAGCATTCCTTCTTGATGCCACCGTCGGTGTAGGGGCTTTGGCAGCGGAAGATGGTCTGGAAATAGCGCATACCGCCCGTCTCGGCAGCACCTGCAAGCATGAGCACGGCAGTCCACTCGGGCACGGAGACACCCATAGTGAGTCGGCCGCAGGAGAGAGTGATGGTCTTGTCGTTGCCGGCAATGGCCTTCTTCACACGCTTGAGGGCGTCGCGGTCGCGTCGGGTTTGCTCGTAGAGGTCGTAACGCTCGTCGTCGGTGTCGCCTGCAACATCCACTATGGTGTATTGGGCGAATGGATTGTCCTTCCTGTCCTCGGCAAGCAGTCGGGCGAGGCAGTGGGCAGCCTGAACGCCCGGCACATACCACAATGTGTGGTTGAGCGAACCGTCGAGCTGCTTGTTGGCGTAGGGGTAGAGCTTGTTTGAACTGTTGGCACCGATAAGCTGCAGAAACTTGCGCACGTCGTCCTCGTGGACGAAGCGCGAAAGTGGTTTCTTGTTGTTGCTCTCGATAAACTCAGTGCGGAACAGCTCGGCAAAGTTGAAGCCCTTGAGCTCGGCAGTTCTGTATTTGTGCAGTTCGCGCGCCAAGTTGTAGGTGATGATGTTCATCCTTGCCAGTCCGGCATAGGGGTTAGGGCTCTTGCGTTGGGTCTTGGTCCATTCGTTCTTGGCTTTCTGCTCCATGCAGTAGTCCCAATGGTAGACCTCGGCATTGTCGAAGAGCTGCTGAATGTTGTAGGGAGTGCCCGAAAGGAAGAGCGTGCGCATGGCGCGTCGGTTTTGCAGCTCGCCTGTCACCTCGCGTCCGAGGCGTGACATGATGCCCTCGTGAGCCTCGTCGACAATGAGCAGGTCCCAGTGGGCAGAAAAGATATTGTCGTTCTTGTCGATGCCCTTCTGCTGGTTGACTCGCTTTGAGCCGCGCAGGTCTTGCATCGAGGCGAAATATACATAGTGCAGAGTCTTGTCGGCCTGCGCCTTTTCTTCAAGCTCCTCAAAGCTTAGTGCGTTGAAAGCCGCCGCGTTGGTGTCCTTGCATCCGAAGAGCCATCCTTCGAGCCCAAGCTTCTCAATCGAACTTCCCCATTCGCTGCGCACATTAGGGCGGTGGGTCAGAATAAGCGTGCGTCGGTAGCCGCATTGACGTGCCACTTCGAGGGCACACAACGTCTTGCCGAAACGCATCTTGGCGTTCCAGAGCATCTGTCGGTTGCGCTTGAAGCTCTTGACGGTTTGTTCAATAGCCTGCAACTGTTCGGAGCGGAAAACTATTTTCTTGGTAGAAGTCATCTATATATATGAAAAAAATGAATTATTTCTTGATAAGCGTCTTGAATACTATCTGCTTGCCACTGAGCGGTTCGGCGCAATGCCATTCCATTATTTTGCAGAGGCAGTCGGAGTCGGGTATGGTGAATCGCGTGCCATCCATCTGCCAGATGTTCCACGATATTATCTCGGCAGCCTTGACAATGGCTCCCATGTGGGGCATTCGCCCCCAGCGTGCCGCATAGTATTCGCAGAAACTGATGAGCAGCGACTCACGCGATAGGAACACGTTGTCGCCCTGCCAGTCGAAGCCATATACCGACTGCAGAGCCTGATAGGCCTTGCGCATCCAGTGGCGTTTGTGTGGTTTGGTTGGTTCGGTGGGAGTGTTCTCGTTGATGACGCGGAATTTCCGGTCGAGTATTCCTATTCTTTCGCCAATGGGGATGTGGATGCCAGTAGTGGTGTCGTAGCGGCTTGCCAAGTAGGGCGACTCTCCGCACGCCATCTCCATGCGTCGGCATCGGATATACCGCATCCACGACTTGCCTTCGGGAAAGACTACCCGCTCGGAGTGAGTGGTCCATGAGTGGGAGCCGTCGTCGAGCTCAGTCTCATGATTGAAAACGTGGCGATAGCCAAACCATCGCTCGTCGATAAGGTTGTTCTGTGCATTGCAAATCCATGCTGGTGTGAACACCTCGCCGCGGTCTTTCGATCGTGACGTCTGCAGCGACTCGTGCTTGTAGACGCGCGGCTGTATGAGATTGCGGTTGGAGCCCGACACTTGCTCGGTAAGTATAGGCGACGAAGGTGGGAAACCGTAGTCGTCGGTTGCCCACCTTATATTATTAGTGTGTCCATGACCGCAGAGTGTCTGGTCGCGAAGCAATATGGCGAGTATGCGCGGGTTGTCGCGCACTATGCCCGCCAGTTGTGTTTGTAGACTCTTTGTGGCCATGGATGTATCCTTCTGTTGATGGTTTTGTTTTAATGGTGTATGGTTTTTTACTTAATCTTGATTTCGCAGTTGTCGAGCGACTCGATTATGGCAAGCGACTCCACTCTTATTCCGCGCTCGCGTAGGTACTGTCCGCCATCCTGGAAGGCCTTCTCGATAATGAAGCCCATGCCTTCGAGTGTGGCTCCAGCCTGCTCGCAGAGGTCGATAATGCCCTTGGCAGCATTGCCGTTGGCAAGGAAGTCGTCGATGAACAGCACATGGTCGTCGGCTGAGAGATAGTCGCGGCTGATAATCACGTCGTAGTCGCGTTGCTTGGTGAAGGAAGTCACCTTAGTGGCAAGCATGTTGGCAAGAGTACTTGGCTTCTTCTTCTTCTTGGCGAAGACAACAGGCAGGTTCATTAGAAATCCCATCATGATGGCAGGAGCGATGCCCGATGCCTCGATGGTGAGAATCTTGTTCACCTTGGTGCTCGCAAATCGGCGTATAAACTCCACGGCGATGTCCTTCATCAGATTAGGGTCCATCTGGTGGTTGATGAATTTGTCTACTTTAAGGATGCCGCCTGGGTAGCATTTGCCGTCTTTAAGAATTCTGTCTCTAAGAACTTTCATCTTTCTTTGTTGTTAAATTAATTATAAATAGGTATGGTTTTCAATGTCTCCGTTGAAATCAATTCATCGAAATCATTCGTTGTAAATCCAGTCCATCATCCGGTTCAGCCATCCGAATGGCAACTTGAACCATCGGTATTTGGACACGGGTTTGCCGCCGAAGCTCATAATGAAGTCGCGCAATGGCGACTTGTTGAAAGGCATTCCTGCGTCGAGAAAATACATGTGGCGCGAGCCTCTGTTGTAAGCCTCGTTGAGGGCTGCCCACACCGTGAATGTGGCGGGATGGAGCGGCATGTAGCTTTTGCGCAGCGAGGCGAGATGCCACATGTAGGCATTGCCCTCGGTGTATAGGCACAGGCACATGCCTATCATCTTGCCATGATATTCGGCGGCTATGATTTGGCAGCAGTCAGACTCCGCCAACAACTGGAACATCTGTGGATTTGGTATCGAGCGTCTCGGCTTCAGCATGAAGTGCCGTTTGAGCAGCTTTACAGCTTGTTGGATTTTTTTCTTATCGTCGACAACGATGGCTGTCACTCCTCGTCTTTCTGCTATTGCTATTTGCAGTCGAGCCTTCTCGGTGAGTCGTTTTACTGGGGCTGTGCCGTGGAGCGAGTTGTGTATCTCCTGCCAAGGCACGGGGAAATAGCCGCAGCTCTTGAACGCTTCGTATCCAAGCATCTTGCTGCTGAGGTGGCTGAACTCGATGTACAGGCACAAGTGGTGCTTGAACCGCGAGGTGACAGCTTCAAGAAACATGGGAAAGATGGTTTCCCGTTCGGATTGGTTGCGGTATTCGCCTTCGCCATAGACTCGTCCGTGGGAGTAGATGGCAGGGGGCAGGAATGAACGATGGTAGAAAATGGTGGTGAGCATGTGGGCTACTACATGTCCATGTTTGTCCTCGGCGACTGCCATGCACGGTTCCTGCATAGGGGTCGCCTCTAATATGCGGAAGAATTCAACGCTATGGAAGAAATTCTTGCTCGTCATACTCGGCAATTCTGATGTGTGTGATATTAGCCTGACACCAATTTCTTCTTTCATTCGGCAAAAATAGCAAATCTTTTTTAAAAAACGGCACTATATCATCTGTTTTTGCAAAACAATGCCTACTTTTGTAGTATATGAGAATAGTAATGATAGGTGCAGGCAATGTTGCCACGCACATTTGCAAGACATTGGCGAGCAAGGATTGCACGCTTGTGCAGGTATGGAGCCGATCCTTGAAGTCGGCTTCCGAGCTTGCCTCGCTTACAGGTTGTGAGCCGGTGACAAGCTTCGCCGATATAGTGCGCGATGCCGACATATATATAATCTCTGTTGTAGACAGTGCTTTGGACAGCGTGGTTGCACAGTTGTGCGCAGAATGCCGCAATGGCGTGTTTGTGCATACTGCGGGCTCTATGCCAATGCAAATTTTTGAAGGTAGAGCCGAGCATTATGGGGTGATGTATCCCATGCAGACTTTCACAAAGCGGAAACAGCTAGATTTCAAGGTAATACCATGCTTCGTGGAGGCTTCGGACAATGAAACGCTAAAGGTGGTGAAGGAGTTTGCCGCATTGCTGTCGGACAATGTGTATGAGTTGTCGGGTGACGACCGCCGTTGGCTGCATGTGGCTGCCGTGTTTGCTTGCAATTTCTCGAATGCCTGTTGCTCCATGGCGTCGCGAATACTCAAGGAGCATGGGCTCGACTTTAGTGTTATGCTGCCGCTTGTCGACGAAACTATGCGCAAGCTGCATAGTCTGTCTCCCGAGGAGGCCCAGACGGGACCTGCCGTGCGCGAGGATTATAATGTGATGGGCAGGCATTTGGACATGCTTGACAATGAGCTTGAACTAAAGAATGTGTATAATATAATGTCGAATATTATTATTGAAAATAAAAAACAAAAACAATGATAGACTACGATTTGAAGAAAATACGTGCTGTGGTGTTTGACGTGGACGGTGTGCTTTCGGCTGAGACTATCACGCTCTCGGCAGAAGGTGAACCTTTGCGCACGGTGAACATCAAGGACGGATATGCCATACAGCTTGCCTGCAAGCGCGGATTGCGCGTGGCGGTAATCACAGGGGGCAACACAGCCGCTGTGCGCAAAAGATACGAAGGTCTTGGAGTGGAGGACATCTACATGGGGGCTGGAGTGAAACTCGTGGCTTATGAGGAACTGCTCGGCAAATACTCGCTGACCGACGAGGAGGTGATGTATGTGGGCGATGATATTCCCGACTATGAGGTGATGAGCCGTGTGGGTTGTGCTTGCTGCCCTAAGGATGCTTGCGAGGAGGTGAAGAGCGTGAGCCGATACGTGAGCGACAGGATTGGCGGGCATGGAGTGGGACGCGACGTGATAGAACAGGTGCTGAGGGCGCAGGGCTTGTGGATGAGCGACAGAAAGGCGTTCGGCTGGTGAATTGCTGCTAAGCAGTAACTTGGCAGGCTTCTTTTGAAAAATCTTATTGTGAATAATCGTTTAAAGTAATGAAGATAATATTAGCAAGCAACTCTCCACGACGCAAGGAACTTCTTGGCGGACTGGGCGTTGATTTTGAAGTGAGAGTGATGAAAGGTGTCGATGAGGCTTATCCCGACACTCTGCCAGCCAAGGACGTGGCTGAATATATCTCGCGCGAGAAGGCGAGTGTATATGATGTGGCAGACGACGAACTGTTGATAACGGCAGACACTGTGGTGATAGTGGGCGACGATATACTCGGTAAGCCCAAAGATGCTGACGACGCTCACCGTATGCTGCGCGAGATAAGTGGACGCACTCACCAGGTGGTGACTGGAGTGTGCTTGACAACTGTCAAGGAACAACGCAGCTTTTCGGTGGTTACCGACGTTACTTTCAAGCAATTGTCCGACGAAGAGATTGACTTCTATATACGCAACCACCGCCCTTACGACAAGGCGGGTGCCTACGGCATTCAGGAGTGGATAGGCTATATAGGAGTGACGGGACTGAACGGCAGTTATTATAATGTGATGGGATTTCCAGTGCAGCGTGTATATGAGGAGCTTACTGGACATTTCGGCATGAATATAGCCCGTCGGTAAGCCCAAAACTACAGAAAATGATGCGTATGCAGCAAAAGACGGTAATAAATTGTGACATTTTAATATATTTTAGACAGCATATTTCGCGTCTAACGCAATTATTCTGTAATTTTGCGCATCGAAACAAGAAACTATAAAAATACAAACAAATATGTCAGAATCAATCGACATTCGGGAGCTTAACGCCCTGATTGAACAGCAAAGCAGCTTTGTCACCAATCTTGTGACAGGCATGAACCAGGTAATTGTGGGTCAGAAACATCTTGTGGAGTCGTTGCTTATATCGCTTCTTAGCGACGGCCATATCCTTTTGGAGGGTGTACCGGGACTTGCAAAGACACTTGCCATAAAAACACTCTCACAGCTTATCGACGCTGATTATAGCCGCATACAGTTCACTCCCGACCTTCTGCCTGCCGACGTGGTGGGAACACTCGTTTATTCGCAGAAGGACGAGAATTTCCATGTGAAAAAGGGTCCGGTGTTTGCCAACTTCGTGCTTGCCGACGAGATTAACCGTGCCCCTGCCAAGGTGCAGAGTGCGCTGCTTGAGGCAATGCAGGAACACCAGGTGACTATCGGCGAGCAGACATTCGCCCTGCCGAAGCCTTTCCTCGTTATGGCAACACAGAACCCAATTGAGCAGGAAGGAACCTACCAGTTGCCCGAGGCACAGGTGGACCGTTTCATGCTTAAGGTGGTCATCGGCTATCCTACTCTTGAGGAGGAGAAGCTCATCATACGCCAGAATATTCGCGGCGAATACAAGAAGGTTACTCCCGTGACTACAGCCGAGGAGATTATGAAGGCACGCTCGGTGGTGGAGCAGGTGTACATCGACGAGAAGATAGAGCAGTATATCGCCGACATCGTGTTCGCTTCACGCTTCCCCGAGAAGTACGGGTTGGGCGAGCTTAAGGACCTTATCACCTTTGGCGGCTCGCCGCGTGCCAGCATCTCGCTTGCCAAGGCGGCTCGCGCCTACGCCTTCATCAAGCGTCGCGGATATGTAGTGCCCGAGGACGTGCGTGCCGTGGCCCACGACGTGATGCGCCATCGTATCGGACTCTCCTATGAGGCAGAGGCAAGCAATGTGACAAGCGAGGAAATCGTCTCGAAGATAATCAATAAGGTAGAGGTGCCTTAATACGGAGGCATTATAGCTACCTTAATATATAAAGAAGACATCATAATAATGGAAACGTCAGAGATATTAAAAAAGGTTCGCAAGATAGAAATCAAGACACGCGGATTGAGCCAAAACATATTCGCCGGACAATACCACTCGGCCTTCAAGGGTAGGGGTATGGCTTTTGCCGAAGTGCGCGAGTATCAGTTTGGCGACGATGTGCGTGATATCGATTGGAATGTCACAGCGCGTTTCCGCAAACCATTCGTTAAGGTGTTCGAGGAGGAGCGTGAGCTTACGGTCATGCTCCTCATCGACGTTTCGGGTTCGCTCGACTTTGGCACTCGACGCCAGATGAAGTCGGACATGGCTGCAGAAATGGCTGCAACCATCGCCTTCAGCGCAATACAGAACAACGACAAGATAGGAGTGATATTCTTCTCCGATCGCATAGAGAAGTATATCCCGCCAAAGAAGGGACGCAAGCACATACTCTATATCATACGCGAGATGCTCGACTTCCATCCTGTGAGCCATCGCACGGACATAGGCGAGGCAGTGGCTTTCTTCACGCGCATGATGAAGCGCCGCACCACAGCTTTTGTGTTGAGCGATTTCTACGACCGCCGCGACTTTACCAAGCAGATGCAGATAGCCAACAGCAAGCACGACCTTATGGCCATACAGGTGTACGACCGCTGGGCACGACAGCTGCCCGACGTGGGACTGATGAAGATAATGGACGCTGAGACAGGACGCGAACTGTACATCGACACGGGCAGTAGAAAGGTGAGACAGGCTCACACCCGCTACTGGATGGAGCATGAGGAAAGACTGCGCGAGACTTTCTCGCGGTCGAAGGTGGACTGGGTATCGGTGGCGACCGATGAGGATTATGTGAAAGCCATGATGCAGCTATTTGCCTCAAGAGGCTGACCAAACCAAGCAAACAGAATATGAAACGATTTTTAATTATCATCATAACGGCATTGGCTGTGAGCTGCGGCTATGCTCAGCAAGTTAGCGTGGAGTCGAAAATAGACACCATGACTATCTTTATAGGACAGCAGGCACGCATGACCGTGGATGTGACGGCACGACACGGAGCCAAAGTTGTATTCCCCAAATTCAAGCGCACTCAGTATATTGTGCCTGGAGTGGAGGTGCTTGGCGACACAAAGGCCGACACCTCGGACATCGACGGCATGATGCGCGTGAGCAAGACATTCACGCTCACCAGTTTCGACGAGCGTCTTTATGCCATACCTGGCATGAAGGTGAAGGTCGACGGCAAATCTTATTCTTCCAATCAGTTGGCATTGAAGGTACTTACCTGCGATGTAGACACTTTGCATCCTGAACAGTTTTTCCCGCCGAAAGACGTTCAGGACAATCCGTTTCTATGGGCTGAGTGGAGCACGCCTTTCTGGTTGGGCATTGTTGTGATGCTGCTAACACTTGCCTTTGGCTATCTTGTGCTGCGACTTAAGCAGAACAAACCAATCATTACCCGCATACGTGTGGTGAAAAGAATACCTGCCCACCAGAAGGCTCTCGACGAGATGAGCCGACTGAAGACAGAGCATTATAATACTGCCGATGAACAGAAAGAATATTACACTCAGCTCACCGACACACTGCGAAAGTATATACGCGAGCGTTTCGGCTTCAATGCTATGGAGATGACAAGCACCGAGATTATGGAGCATCTGCAGAGCACAGGCGACGACACAATGATTAATGAACTGCGTGAACTGTTCAATACAGCCGACCTCGTGAAGTTTGCCAAGTACTCGTCGCTTCTTGGCGAAAAGGATATGAACCTCGTCAAAGCCATAAACTTCATCGACCAGACAAAGCGTGATGAACAGCCCACTGAGGAAAAGATTGTGCCGAAGCTTAGCGACGATGAGGCTAAGACACGTCAGAACCGTATCACTATAAAGTCGCTCTTGTGGACAATGGGTGTGGCTATAGTGGTAATGCTGGCTTATATAATATATAATGTATATATGCTTTTGCAGTAAATCTTGTTCAACTAAACAAAGAAAATGGAATTTACTAACAAAGAATATTTCCTGCTGCTCTTTCTGCTCATACCTTATATAATATGGTATCTGCTGTATAGAAAGAAAAGTGAGCCGACAATGCGCGTCAGTTCAACCGAGGCTTATTTTAATGCCCCGATAAGCTGGCGACAGCGCATAGTGCATTCGCCAATGGTGTTGCGTTGCTTCGCCTTCGTGATGCTCGTGTGTGTCATGGCTCGACCGCAGACCCACAATGCGTGGGACAGCAAGTCGGTTGAAGGTATCGACATAATGCTTGCCATGGACGTTTCGACATCGATGCTTGCTGAAGACCTTAAACCAAACCGACTGGAGGCAGCTAAGAATGTGGCTGCGGAGTTTATTGCTGGCCGCCCCAACGACAATATCGGCCTCACGATATTTGCTGGTGAGTCGTTCACGCAATGCCCAATGACCACCGACCATGCCTCGCTGCTCAACCTGCTTGGAGGAGTGCGTACGGACATTGCCGCACGAGGAATAATTTCCGACGGTACTGCCATAGGTATGGGACTTGCCAATGCTGTGTCGCGACTTAAGGAGTCTAAGGCCAAGAGCAAAGTGATAATCCTTCTCACTGACGGTAGCAACAATATGGGAGACATCTCGCCAATGACGAGTGCCGAAATAGCCAAGAGCTTAGGCATACGTGTATATACCGTGGCTGTGGGTACTAACAAGGTGGCTCCCTATCCTGTGCCAGTGGCTGGTGGAGTGCAATATGTCAACATGCCGGTGGAAATAGACACCAAGACACTTGCCAACATAGCCGAGACCACAAATGGAGGAGCCTATCGCGCTACCAACAACCGCGAGCTTGTGCAGATATACAAAGACATCGACCAGCTTGAGAAGACCAAGATGGATGTGAAGCGTTTCTCCAAACGCTACGAGGCTTACCAGCCATTTGCGTTTGCCGCTTTGCTGGCCTTGTTGGTGGAACTGCTGCTCCGGCTTACCGTATTGCGTAGAATTCCTTAAAGCAATAATATAATAATTTATATCATTATAGACGATGTATAAGTTTGAAGACCCTACATATTTATGGCTCCTATGGATTATTCCATTATTGGTGGTCATCCGATTCTATGTGGTGTGGAAACGCCATAGGCAGTTGCGTCGTTTGGGCGATGTGCAACTGCTTAAGCAACTTATGCCCGATGTGTCGCGAGCACGTTCGGCATGGAAGTTTTGGCTGCTCATTGCCGCTCTTGCATTGCTCATTGTGATGCTTGCCCGTCCGCAGATGGGCTCGAAGGTGTCTAACGACAAGCGCAACGGCATAGAGACTATTATTGCTCTCGACATAAGCAACTCTATGTTGGCACAGGATGTGGCTCCGTCGCGATTGCAGAAGAGCAAGATGATGGTGGAAAACCTTGTAGACAACTTCACCAACGACAAGATAGGACTCGTCGTTTTTGCCGGCGATGCCTTCGTGCAGCTGCCTATCACAAGCGACTATGTGTCGGCAAAGATGTTCCTCCAGAGCATCGACCCTTCGCTCATCGGTACACAGGGCACAGACATGGCACGCGCCATTAATCTTGCCGCAAGCAGTTTTACTCAGCAGCAAGGTGTTGGACGAGCAATAATCCTAATCACCGACGGCGAGGACCATGAGGGAGGAGCCGAGGAAGCAGCCAAGGCAGCCCGCAAGAAAGGCATCAACGTGTTTATTCTTGGCATAGGCAGCACCAAGGGAGCTCCGATACCTTTAGGGCAAGGCGAATACTTGAAGGACGCCTCTGGAACGGTTGTAATGTCGGCACTCAACGAGCAGATGTGTAGAAAGGTGGCACAGGCAGGCAGCGGAACATACATTCATGTGGACAATTCGTCGGACGCACAGGAGAAGCTGAACTCTGAGCTGTCGAAACTTCAGAAGGGTGAGACGCAGAGCGTAGTTTACAGTGAGTACGCTGAACAGTTCCAGGCATTCTGTCTGTTGGTGCTCCTGTTGCTCATTGCCGAAGCATGTCTGCTTGAGGCAAGAAATCCGCTGTTCAGAAATGTGAGACTATTTAAGAAAAAGAGACTATGAAGAAATTATTGTTTATATTTCTGCTTGCCGTATATGCTCTTTCTGGCTTTGCACAGGCCGACCGTCAATACATACGCTCAGGCAATAAGTTCTATCGCCAACAGAACTTTGTAAAGGCTGAGGCAGAATACCGCAAGTCGCTCTCGGCAAATCCCGACAATCCGCAAGCTCTCTATAACCTTGGTTGTGCGTTGCTGATGCAGAAGAAGGATTCTGTAGCCGTGCAGCAGTTTCAGAAAGCTGCGCAGATAGAGAAAAGTCCATTGCGCAAGGCTAAGGTATACCACAACATAGGCTTTGCTTGCCAGAGTCACAAACTCTATGCCGACGCCATAAACGCCTACAAGGAGAGTTTGCGCAACAATCCTTCCGACAACGAGACTCGGTATAATCTTGCCCTCTGCAAAAGGCTGAACAAGCAACAGCAGCAACAGCAGAAGAAACAGCAGGACAAGAAAAACAAAGACAAAAACGACAAGGATAAGCAGGAGCAGGACAGCAAGGACAAGCAGAACAAGCAAGACCCTAACCAAAAGCAGCAGAAACAACAGGAGAAGATGAGCCGCGACAATGCAGAGCAACTTCTTAACGCTGCTATGCAGAACGAGCAAGCCACACAGCGACGTGTGAAGGACGCTATGCGCCAAAACCGCTCGCGCAAGCTTGACAAGAACTGGTAATTATTATTTACATATTTACAGATAATGAAGAAGATACACTTTTTGATGCTCGTTCTTATGTTGAGTGCGTTGATAGCAAACGCACAAGGCATACGGGTCTCGGCACCATCGCATGTGGCTGTCGGCGAGAATTTCCGCCTCTCATATACTATCAACACCCAAGATGTTGATGGCTTCAGAGCAGGTAATGTGCCGTCGGGACTTGAGGTGATAGCCGGTCCATACACTTCGCAGCAGTCGAGCTACCAGTTTGTCAATGGTCATACGAGTAGTTCGTCGACGATAACCTACACCTATACGCTCTATGCCGATAAGGCAGGAACGTATACTATTCCGGCTGCCCATGCCAAAGTGGGAGGTAAGGCTATTGCCTCGCAAGCTGTGCGCATCACGGTGTCGGGCTCGGCACGTCGTGGAGCAGGTGGCGCACCGCAGATGCACGAAGACGATGCTCCACAAGCAAGCCGCCCGAGTGGTAGTAAGATTACCGCAGGCGATCTTTTCGTAAAGGTGAGTGCCAACAAGCGCCGAGTACACGAGCAGGAGCCAGTGTTGCTTACATATAAGGTATATACGCTTGTAGATCTCACGTCGCTCGATGGCAAGATGCCCGACCTTACAGGTTTCCACACTCAGGAAGTGCCGCTGCCACAGCAGAAGAGTTTTCATCTTGAGCGGCTCAATGGCAAGAACTATCGTTGTGTGACATGGAGCCAATATGTAATGTTCCCGCAGATGACAGGTAAGTTGTCTATCCCGAGCATCACGTTCAAGGGCATTGTGGTTCAGCAGAACCGTTCGGTCGACCCGTTTGAGGCTTTCTTCAATGGCGGTTCTGGTTATGTTGAGGTAAAGCGCAATATTGTGGCACCAGGACTTGACATACATGTGGATCCTCTTCCTACGAAGCCAGCAGCATTCTCAGGTGGAGTAGGCAAGTTCTCTATATCGGCACAGTTTACCAAACAGTCGGTTAAGGAAGGCGATCCCATCACTCTGCGTGTAGTGGTTGGAGGCATCGGCAATCTTAAGCTTATAAAGCAGCCTGTGGTTGATTTCCCGAAAAACTTTGAAAAGTACGACCCCAAGGTTACCGACCAGACAAAGCTTACAGCCAATGGCATTGAGGGCAACATGATTTTCGACTATCTTGTAGTGCCGCGCAACCAAGGCGAATACACTATTCCTGCAGTGTCGCTTGTATATTACGACACATCTGTCGAAGCCTACAAGACTATCAAGACTCAGCCTTTGACAATAAAAGTAGAAAAGGGTGACGGACAAAACACAAGTGTGGCCGACTATTCCGACGCCAAGGACACCGACATAAAGTCGATAAAGGAAGGAGCCGTAGAATATGTTGATACACAGAATATCTTCTTTGCATCAATAAGATATTGGGCAACAATCCTTGTGTCGCTGCTTGTATTCATCGTAATAGTAATGGTGTTCCGCAAGCGTGCCATCGCCAATGCCGATGTGGTAGGCACAAAGGGCAAGCGTGCCAACAAGATAGCTACAAAGCGCCTGAAGCAGGCTTATAAGCTCATGCTCAAGGGCAATCAGGGCGAGTTCTACGATGAGGTGTTACGAGCTCTTTGGGGCTATGTTGGCGACCGCCTGAACATGCCGGTAGAGCAGTTGTCACGCGAGATGATAGCCGACACGCTCGCTTCGCGTGGCATCATGCAAGACACTATCGACAAGTTTATCACGGCTCTCGACGAGTGTGAGTTTGAACGCTATGCTCCTGGCGACCCAGCCGGTAATATGAACAAAACTTATGATTCGGCAATGATTGCTATTATGGATATAGAAAATTCGCTTAAGGGTACGAAGCGCAAGAGTGGCGTTACAGCCACTATCGTTGTGCTTGTGGCACTTGTCTTCCAATTTCTCGCTCCAGCGCAGGCCTCGGCTATAACTAAGGCTAATGCCGACGCCGAATTCTCGAAGGGCAATTATCAGCAGGCAGTAGCCGACTACGAGGAACTGTTGAAGAAAGGCGAGAGTGCCGAGCTCTACTTCAATCTTGGTAATAGCTACTATCGATTGGGCAACATTACCCAGTCGGTGATAGCCTACGAGCGCGCACAGCGTTTGGCTCCCGCCGACCGCGACATAACATACAACCTTGAGTTTGTGCGCAGCAAGACAATCGACAATATTGTGCCAGTCGACGAAATGTTTTTCATTTCGTGGTATTGGTCGTTGGTCAACTCTTGCGGTGTAGACGGATGGGCTCGTATGGCAGTGGTGTCGTTTGTGTTGGCATTGGTCATGGCATTGCTGTTTCTTTTGGGACGCAGCGAGTGGATGCGCAAGACCGGCTTTTATGCAGCCATGCTCTTGGCTTTTGTGTTCGTAATGTCAAATCTATTTGCATGGCATCAGAAGCAGGCATTCGAGCGCAGGGACAAAGCCGTGGTCGTGACACCTACAATTAATGTGAAGAGCACGCCTTCGGATACAGGCACCGACGCCTTCGTTATACACGAGGGCACAAGCGTCACCATCACCGACAGCACTATGAAGGACTGGTTCTCCATAACTCTCGCCAACGGTAAGGAGGGATGGCTGAAGCGAAGTCAGGTGGAAGTGATTTGACAAGACGCTTATAGTTGAAGAGTTCTGATAAAAACAAAAAGAAACAATAAAAACGACTTTTAAAATTGATAGATATTCAGACTATATTGGCATTTGACCGCGACTTGCTGTTGGCTATGAACGGCAGCGAGTCGCTGTTCATCGACAACTGGATGATGATGCTAACATGTGGTTTCACATGGATACCGCTCTACATAGCCCTTCTTTATATTGTTATAAAGAATAATGAGACGATGACCCAGATACTGCTTATCGTGGGATGCTCGCTCTTGTGTGTTGTGCTTGCCGACGGAGTGGCCGACTTCATTGTAAAACCCCTTGTCGGCAGATGGCGTCCGAGCAACGACCCTATTATAAAGTATGCGGTGCAAGTGGTTGATGGTATGCGGGGCAGCGACTATGGCTTTTTTTCTGCTCATGCAGCCAACACGTTCTCCATTGCTTTGTTCTTCTGCCTGCTTGTGCGTAGCAAGCTGCTTAGTGTGTCGCTCGTCATTTGGTCGCTTGTCAACTGCTATACCCGCATTTATCTTGGATTGCACTATCCGCTCGATATCATGTGCGGACTCCTTTGGGGAGCAGTTGTTGGAGTGTTAGCCTATTATGTTTACTGCAAGGTTTACTACCGCATATCGCCAGTCAACAATTATGTGTCCACTCAATACACCTCTACTGGTTATAGTCTCGACGATGTTGACATTGTGCAACTTGTGCTTGTGGCAACATTCATTGTGACTGTTATTGCTGCCGTAGTCGTAAGTTTCTAAAAAAAACAAACAAAAAAACAAATGGAAACAAAACATATTCATATTAAGGATTTTAGTTACGATCTTCCTGATGAGCGCATAGCTAAGTTTCCCTTGGCACAGCGCGACCACAGTAAGCTACTGTTGTATAAACACGGTGAGGTGTCGGAAGACATCTTTTATAATATATCAAAATATCTTCCACAGGGAGCCTTAATGGTATTCAACAACACCAAAGTTATTCAGGCGCGTCTGCATTTTCGCAAGGAAACGGGTGCCTTGATAGAGGTGTTCTTGCTTGAGCCTTTCTTGCCTGCCGACTACGAGCAGATGTTTCAAACTACAGGTTCATGCTCTTGGCTCTGCATGATAGGCAACCTTAAGAAATGGAAAGAGGGAAAGCTTCGCCGCACATTCAATGTTAATGGCAAGGAGGTGACGCTTTCTGCATGCCGACGCGAGGATGTAGGCAAAAGCTACCGTGTAGACTTTGAATGGGACAGCGACACTGTGTCGTTTGCCGAACTGCTCGACTCGATAGGCGAGCTGCCTATACCTCCTTATCTCAACCGCGAGACTCAGGAGAGCGACAAGAAAACTTATCAGACGGTATACTCAAAGATTAAGGGTTCGGTGGCTGCTCCTACAGCCGGATTGCATTTCACTCCGGATGTGCTTTCTGCCATCGATGCTGCGGGTGTCGACCGCGAGGAAGTGACCCTGCACGTTGGTGCTGGAACATTCAAGCCCGTAAAGTCGGAGGAGATACAGGACCATGAGATGCACACAGAATACATCTGCGTCCACCGCCAGACTATAGAGAAGCTCCTGCGCCACGAGGCCTCGGCCATTGCAGTTGGCACAACAAGTGTGCGAACCCTTGAGAGCCTTTACTATATGGGAGTGAAGCTTGAGAATAATCTCGACCTCTCGGAGGACGACCTTCACATTAATCAGTGGGAGCCTTATGAGGGCACGGTGGCTGAGACTGCCGCCAACGTCTCGCCAATGAAGGCAATGCAGAACATTCTTGATTATCTCGACCGACACTCCTTGAGTGCCCTGCATTCAAGCACTCAGATAATCATTGCTCCAGGCTACGATTATAAGATAGTGAAGATGCTTGTCACTAACTTCCATCAGCCACAGTCAACTCTGCTGTTGCTTGTGAGCGCATTCCTTCACGGTGGTGACTGGCACAAGATTTACGATTATGCCTTGGCTCACGACTTCCGTTTCCTGAGCTATGGCGACAGTTCGCTGCTGATACCATAAGTTGGCATAAGTTTGCTTCACTCCTAAAACCGGAAGGACCCCTAAATAATAACAATAATAAAAAACGAACAACAATGAAAATAGGTGATAAAGTACAGTTCCTCAGCGAAATAGGTGGCGGCAAGATAGCCGGCTTCCAGGGCAAGGACATAGCTCTTGTTGAGGATGAGGATGGTTTCCAGATACCTACACCAATCTCTGATTTGGTGGTGATGAGCAGCGGCGATGAGTATTCTTCGTCAAAATCTGTTCAGAAGAAGAGTGGGGAAGAAGCAGCTGTAGAAGCTGCCGATCCCGACACCTTCAATATGTCGGTAAAGGCGAAAATCAACGCTATGGCCGACGACGTAATAGAGGAGGAAGAGGAATATGACGCTGCCGACCGCGAGATAACCTACAAGGCAAAGGTAGAGGAGCGCAAAGGCGGCAATGTGCTCGACCTTTACTACGCTTTCGTGCCAGAGGACGTGAAGAACTTCTCGAAGTCGACATTTGCTTGCTATCTCGTAAACGACAGCAATTATTATATACATTATTTATATATGAGTGTCGAGGGACAGTCGTTCAAACTTCGTGGCGAGGGTGAACTTGAGCCTAACACCAAGGTATATGTTGAGTCGTTCGCACTCGACCAACTCAACGAAATCGACCGCGTAAGATTTCAGTTGCTCTCTTTCAAGCGTGACAAAGACTTTGTGGCAAAGCCCGTTTGCGATGTGCAGTTCCGCATCGACAAGGTGAAGTTCTACAAGCTCCACACATTTCAGCCGACAGACTTCTTCAACGACCCGGCTTTGCTCTACCCGGTAGTTAAGAACGACGAAGTGGCGCAGCTCAAGCCTGTAGAGGCCGACAAACTGATTTACGTGGAGGAAGAAAGCAGCGACACCAAGCCAAAGAAGGGGAACCTGAACAATGCCAGCGAGCCTTCGTATAATAAACTCAAGGGGTTGGAGTCGCTCAACACCTCGAAGCATCAGCAGTCGAAGAAGTCGAACGACGACTTGATAGTTGTTGATCTTCATGCCGACAAACTGCTCGAAACCACTGCTGGCATGGGTACAACAGACATTCTTAACTATCAGCTCGACTATTTCCGTCGCACTCTCGAGGAGAACAAGCACAATAAAGGACGTCGCATAGTCTTCATACACGGCAAGGGTGAGGGAGTGTTGCGCCACGCCATTGTCAACGAGTTGCGCTATCGCTACAAGAACTATCCCTATCAGGATGCTTCGTTCCAGGAATATGGTTATGGAGCGACACAAGTGACGATTAGATAATTTATAGTGTTTAATGTTTTATTGAATATGAATTACGGTTACATAACAGTAGCCTCGGCAATTCCATCAGTGCGTGTTGCCGATGCTGATTACAACATAAAGCAGATAGAAAGTCTCATAGCACAGGCCGAAGGCAAGGGTGCGGAGATTATTGTTTTCCCCGAACTCTCAGTTACAGGTTACTCCTGTCAGGATCTCTTTGCCCAGCAGACACTTCTCGACCAGACAGAGATGAAGATTTTGCAGTTGCTCGATTTTTCGCGCAAGCTCGACATAATATGTATTGTGGGTGCTCCAGTTTGCATTGGCACTGGGCTTTATAATTGTGCTGTTGTTTGTCAGCATGGCAACATTCTCGGTATCGTCCCCAAGCGTTTCCTGCCTAATTACGCAGAGTTCTACGAGAAGCGTTGGTTTGCTTCTGCAGATGATTTGGACAGTCCTACCGAAGTGCGTTTTGCTGGCAATACTATAACTGTGTCTTCCGACATTCAACTCTTCCAAACCTGCGATGGCGTTAAGTTCGGCATAGAGCTTTGCGAGGATGTATGGGCGCCTGTTCCGCCAAGCAACGACATAGCCCTTGCTGGAGCTGACATCATATTCAATCTCTCTGCCAGCGACGACCTTATAGGCAAGAACGCCTATCTCAAGAGTTTGCTTGCCCAGCAGAGTGCCCGTTTGATAAGTGGCTATGTCTATAGTTCATGCGGTTTTGGCGAGAGCACACAGGATGTGGTTTATGGCGGCAACGCCTTTATCTACGAGAATGGTTCGCTTGTTGCCGAGTCCACACGTTTCTCTCTCGACGAGCAGCTTGTAATCAATCAGATAGATGTAGAGAAGCTCCGCACAGAGCGACGCAAGAACACATCGTTTGTTTATGCAGCCAAAGGAGCCAAGGCAAACCTCATTGCCACAGAGCCTGTGGAGCCACGCGAATTTACATTCATGCGAGAAATAAATCCTCATCCATTTATTCCTACAAGCAACGACATGTTTGCTTCGTGCGACGAGATATTCTCTATTCAGGTGTGCGGACTCGCCAAACGTCTTGTTCATACCAACTGCAAGCATGTGGTGCTCGGCATAAGTGGCGGATTGGATTCCACATTGGCATTGCTGGTTTGTGTTAAGACTTTCGACAAACTTGGCTACGACCGCAAGGGTATAGTAGGCGTGACAATGCCAGGCTTTGGTACAACCGACCGCACCTACAACAATGCCATCTCGCTTATGCAGAGTCTTGGTGTTACGATACGCGAGATAAGCATCTGCAAGAGTGTCACTCAGCACTTTGAGGACATCGATCATGACATCAATGTGCACGACGTTACGTATGAGAACGGTCAGGCACGCGAGCGCACACAGATACTCATGGACCTGAGCAATCAGGTGGGTGGACTCGTGATAGGAACAGGCGACTTGAGCGAGCTTGCTCTTGGATGGGCCACATACAATGGCGACCATATGTCGATGTATGGAGTGAATGCCAGCATTCCAAAAACTCTCATCCGCTATCTTGTGAGTCATGTGGCAGACAATAGTGTTGACGAACAGTCGCGCACAACATTGCTCGACATCATCGACACGCCAATATCGCCCGAACTTATTCCAGCCGACGAGAACGGCAACATTAAGCAGAAGACCGAAGACCTTGTAGGCCCATACGAGCTGCACGACTTCTTCCTCTATCACTTCCTGCGCTTTGGCTACCGTCCCTCCAAGCTCTTCATGCTTGCACGCCATGCCTTTGATGTTGCGGTATATAGCGACGAAGTGATAAAGCATTGGCTCCGCACATTCCTGCGCCGTTTCTTCCAACAGCAGTTCAAGCGTTCTTGTCTGCCTGATGGACCTAAGGTGGGAAGCGTGTCTCTCTCGCCGCGTGGCGACTGGCGAATGCCTACCGACGCTATGAGCACGGCATGGATTGCCGAGTGTGACACTCTATAGTAGAACAAAAAAGTATGTATGACACCTAAAGCAAAGGATAAAGTCAATCACGCGCCTGCCTATCTTGATAAAATCTCGCGCGAGACTTTCGACAAACTCAAGGAACAGATACTTCATGCTGTTGTAGTGGAGAAACGCTATCGCGACCGTTTCTTCACTGCCAAGCAGCTCGCTGCGCTTCTTCACACCAACACGCGCTATGTCTCAATAGTGCTGAGTGTGCGCTATCATGCCAATTTCTCGCAGTTTGTCAATCGCCTGCGCATTGAGGAGGCAATGGCTCTGCTGCAAGACCCGCGTTATGCCAACTTGCGCATAGATGAAATATCCGACATGGTGGGTTTTTCCAACCGTCAGACATTCTATCGAGCTTTCTGTCAGATAGCCCAAAAAACACCGAGGGAATATCAGGAATCCCTCGGTCTTGATAAATAATGAGGTTGCTGTATGAGGCTATGGTGTTCTTGCCATAGCTTACTACAGTAACTTAGATTTGTAAAAATAAGATTGAACAGTTGCTTATGACCGACAATTTCAAATTCACGGATGAGCGTTTTGCCGACATTCAGATGCTTCGCTATCGTCTTGACGATTTCGAAAGCCTTACGCTCAACCAAAAACTATATATTTATTATCTTTCCGAGGCGACACTTTGCGGTCGCGATATAACCACCGATCAGTTTGGTCGCTACAATCTGCGCATACGCCGCACTCTTGAGGCTGTGTATGTGAATTATGGTGGCGAGCGCGACTGCGACGAGTTCCGCGCCCTTACAGAATATCTCAAGCGCGTGTGGTTCTCCAACGGCATCCATCACCATTACGGTTGCGAGAAGTTCAAACCTGAGTTCTCTGAAGAGTATTTCCGTTCGGTAGTCCTTGAAGTATATCCCAATACTGATGTTGAGGCTTTGCTCGACGTCATTTGTCCTGTAATCTTCAATCCCGAAGTGATGCCCAAGCGTGTAAACCAAAAGGCAGGTGATGACCTTGTGCTTACATCGGCTTGCAACTATTACGACGGGCTTACACAGAAGGAAGTTGAGGATTTTTATGCCAAAATGCGCAAGGAAGGTGCTGCCAACGCCGACACTCCTATTTCTTATGGACTAAACTCCACTCTCCGCAAAATGTCAGATGGCAGTCTTAAGGAAGACGTATGGCATGAGAACGGACTCTATGGCTCAGCCATAAAGCACATAGTTTATTGGCTTGGCAAGGCTGCTGGGGTGGCAGAGAATGAGCGTCAGGTGGAGATAATAAACATGCTTATAGAGTATTACCGCACAGGCGATTTGCACATATTCGACCAATACTCTATAGAGTGGCTGAAGGAACATGAGGGACGTGTGGATTTTATAAATGGTTTTATCGAAGTCTATGGCGATCCTCTCGGACTGAAAGCCTCGTGGGAGGGCATTGTGCACTATAAAGACCTCGTTGCCACACGCCGCACACAGACTCTATCGCAGAACGCACAATGGTTTGAGGACCATTCACCTGTCGACCCTCGTTTCCGTAAGCCGCAAGTTGTAGGTGTTACAGCCAACGTAGTGTGTGCTGCCATGCTTGGTGGTGATGAGTATCCATCGACAGCTATTGGCATAAATCTGCCTAATGCCGACTGGATACGTGCCCGCTACGGTTCGAAGAGCATAACTATAGGCAATCTTACACATGCCTACAACCAGGCAGCCCGTGGTAATGGCTTCGCTCAGGAGTTTGTTGTCGACGACGCCACACGCGATATGATAGACAAGTGGGTGGATGTGTGCGACGACCTTCACACCGACCTTCACGAGTGTCTTGGTCATGGTTCCGGCCAGCTTCTTCCTGGCGTTTCGGCAGACGCGCTCGGCTCCTATGGCTCGACAATAGAGGAGGCGCGTGCCGACCTCTTCGGATTGTACTATATAGCCGACCCGAAGCTCACAGAACTTGGACTCACTCCGTCGCTCGATGCCTATCGCTCGCAGTATTACACATATATGATGAATGGCTTGCTCACTCAGCTCACACGCATTCAGCCGGGCAACGAGATAGAAGAGGCTCACATGCGCAACCGTGCCCTTATAGCCCGTTGGACTCTTGAACATTATCCCAATGCTGTAGCTATTGTCAAGCGCGACGGCAAGTCGTATGTCGAGATAACCGATTATGAGGCATTGCGCAATGCTTTCGGCGAGTTGCTTGCCGAGATACAGCGCATAAAGAGTGAGGGCGATTACGACGCTGCCAAGAATATAGTGGAGCATTACGCTATACATGTGGATGCTGAAATCCATAACGAGTTGCTCTCACGCTACAAGGCTCTTGGCATTGCGCCATACAAAGGTTTCCTTAATCCCCGAATGACTCTTATAAAGGATGCAGACGGCCATCCAAAGGATGTCGCCATCGACTATACAGAAACTTATGAGCAGCAAATGTTGAGATACTCGCGAGAGTACGGATTCTGCTGAGAGTTTTGAATTTTGAGTTTTGAATTTTGAGTTGTCGCCGTTGGCGATTTTGAGTTATTCAATTTTGATTTTTGATTTAATAATTCTCAATTCCTAATTGAACAATTCAACATCGCCAACGGCGACAATTCAAAACTCAAAATTCAAAACTCAAAATTCAATACCCTGCTTCTTCTAATATCTTGTCTGCCATCTGAGCATGTTCTCCTTCCTCGGCAGAAATAAATGTCAAACAATTAATGATAGCGTGCAGCAATGCACGGTTTTGTGTATGCATCTCATTGGACGCTTGTTCAAACAAATGCTTAAACAGACTATCCGGCTGTTGATAATTGCGCTTCATTATTCTGCAAGCCAGATTATAGGCTCCAGTGCGCACATTCTCGTCTGTCGATGCCAACATTTTGTCTGCAAGCGAAGCTGCATTGTCGATATGTTGGAAGAGGTTGAACACAGCCGACTCCATAAGTTCTATTGTAGATGCGTCCTCAGCCCATTTTAAGGCTTGCTCCACATCCATTTCGTCGGCTGGCATTATCAATGTGGCAAGAAGTCGGCACTCTCTGATGTTCTTCTCCTCCCATAATGCTTCGGCAAGAGCCTTGTCGCCTTTGTATTGCTCAGCCATACGGCGAAGATCCATCTGCGACACGCCCCAATTGATTTTATACTCCAGTCCCTTTTTGCGCATTGAAGCGGCTGTTACTCCGTTCATAAACAGACGGAACGAACGCTTTATTTGTTTTACTTTTTCTGATGTTTCCATTTCTTTAATTTTTCTTCTTACAAAATTAATATATTTATTGTAGTTTGAAACATTTATTATAGACAAAATTTTGGCTACTTTGTCAAAATACTGTAACTTTGCAAGCGAGTGTGGCAGAAAAACGTATGTCGCATCTCCAAAGTGAACATTTTGAAACTCAAATATCTTACAAATCGTATGAATCACGGAAAAGTTGATGTCCTGCTCGGATTGCAGTGGGGCGACGAAGGTAAGGGCAAGGTCGTTGACGTCCTTACTCCGAAGTATGATGTAATTGCACGTTTCCAGGGTGGTCCGAATGCCGGACATACCCTCGAGTTCGAAGGCCAGAAGTATGTTCTCCGCAGCATTCCCTCAGGAATCTTCCAGGGAGGCAAGGTGAATATTATTGGCAACGGTGTTGTGCTCGCTCCCGACCTCTTCATGCAGGAGGCTAAGGATCTTGAGAAGAGCGGCCATGACCTTAAGGAGCGTCTGCATATCTCGAAGAAAGCCCATCTCATCATGCCTACACACCGTGTGCTTGATGCTGCCATCGAGGCTTCTAAGGGCAAGAACAAGGTAGGTACTACAGGCAAGGGCATTGGTCCTACTTATACTGATAAGGTGTCTCGCACAGGTCTGCGCGTTGGCGACATTCTCGACAATTTCCAGGAGAAATACGAGGCTCACAAGGCAGCACACCTCAAGCAGATCGCCTCGCTTGGCTATACCGACTTCGACATCACAGAGGTTGAGAAGACATGGATGGAGGGCATCGAGTATTTGAAGCAGTTCCATATTGTTGACTCTGAGCACGAAATCAACAAGATTCTCCGCTCTGGCAAGGACATCCTTTGCGAGGGTGCACAGGGCACAATGCTTGATGTTGACTTCGGCTCATATCCTTTCGTTACTTCTTCCAACACTATTTGCGCTGGTGCTTGCATCGGTCTTGGCATCGGTCCTAACCGTATTGGTAATGTGTATGGCATCATGAAGGCTTATTGCACACGTGTTGGTTCAGGTCCTTTCCCAACAGAGCTTTTCGACGAGACTGGCGACAAGATTCGTAACCTCGGTCATGAGTATGGCGCTGTTACCGGTCGTGAGCGTCGTTGCGGATGGTGCGACCTCGTGCAGCTCAAGTATTCTATAATGATTAATGGCGTTACAGAGCTTATCATGATGAAGAGCGACGTGCTCGATGGCTTCCCAGTAGTGAAGGCTTGCGTGGCTTACGAGTTGCCCGACGGTACACAGACCACCGATCTGCCTTATGAGCTTTACGACGCAAAACCTGTTTACAAGGAATTCAAGGGCTGGAATGTTGACATGACCAAGTTCACCTCTGAGGACCAGTTCCCGCAGGAGTTCAACGACTACGTGAAATTCCTTGAGGACTATCTCGAGACCCCAATCCGCATCATCTCTATCGGTCCGGATCGTGAGCAGACTATAGTCCGTAAGTAATTATATACATAAATTATGGCAAAACCAAGCATACCAAAAGGAACACGCGACTTCTCGCCTATCGAGATGGCGAAGCGCAACTATATATTCAATACTATACGTGGCGTTTACGCACTCTATGGCTTCCAGCAGATAGAGACTCCGGCTATGGAGACTCTGCAGACGCTCATGGGCAAATACGGCGAGGAGGGCGACAAGCTTCTTTTCAAAGTGCTTAACTCTGGCGACTACCTTTCTAAAATAACCAACGAGGAGATAGAGGAGCGCAACTCATTGCGCCTTGCCACTAAACTCTGTGAGAAAGGTTTGCGCTACGACCTTACGGTGCCTTTTGCACGCTATGTGGTGCAGCACCGTGAGGAAATACAGCTTCCGTTCAAACGCTATCAGATTCAGCCTGTATGGCGTGCCGACCGTCCTCAGAAGGGACGCTATCGCGAGTTCTACCAGTGCGACGCTGATGTTGTTGGCTCCAACTCTCTCTTGAACGAGGTGGAACTGATGCAGATTGTCGACACCGTGTTTACTCGCTTCGGTGTGCGCGTGTGCATCAAGATCAACAACCGCAAGATTCTCTCGGGCATTGCCGAGGTGATTGGCGAACCAGAGAAAATTGTTGACATTACTGTTGCTATCGACAAGCTCGACAAGATAGGTCTTGAGAACGTAAACGAGGAACTCCGCCGCGACGGTATCTCTGAAGAGGCAATCGAGAAGCTTCAGCCCATCATTGCCCTCTCTGGTACTAACGACGAGAAACTCGCAACCATAGCAGAAGTGCTCGCCGCATCCGAAACAGGATTGAAGGGAGTGGAGGAGACTCGCTTTATTCTCGACACACTCAAGACATGTGGATTGAACAACGAGATAGAGCTTGACCTTACACTTGCCCGTGGCTTGAATTACTACACTGGTGCCATTTTCGAGGTTAAGGCTCTCGACTATGCCATTGGTTCTATAACTGGTGGCGGACGCTACGACAACCTTACTGGCATCTTCGGATTGCCAGGTCTCTCGGGAGTTGGCATCTCGTTCGGAGCCGACCGCATCTATGATGTGCTCAATGGTCTCGACCTTTATCCCAAGGAGGCGGTGAATGGCACGCAGTTGCTCTTCATCAACTTTGGCGATAAGGAGACGGCATATTGCTTGCCTATCCTTGGCAAGTGTCGTGCTGCAGGCATCCGCACAGAAATCTTCCCCGACAGTGTGAAGATGAAGAAGCAGATGGCTTATGCCAATGCCAAGCAGGTGCCGTTTGTTGCTCTTGCTGGTGAGTCGGAGATAGCTGAAGGCAAGCTCACTCTCAAGAACATGACTACCGGCGAACAGTCGCTGGTTACCCCAGAGGAGCTTATCGCTGTGGTGAATGGATAATTTCTGAAAAGAATCACAAATATAAAAGGCAATTAATGATGGAGTTGATATTTCCATCGTTAATTGCCTTTTTATGTTTTGATTATAAAAAATCAAAACTTACAATTCTCAATTCCTAATTGAACAATTCACAATCGGTTTTGCCGATAATTCAAAACTCAACATTCAAAACTCAAAAAATCCTTCAGTTGCTCAAAATCGTTAGCCACTTCAATCATGTCGTGCCAGTCGCCTCGTATCATTCCTTTGCTGTCAAGATCGTTCATCAGAGCCACAAGCGAGTTCCAAAATCCCTTCATATTATATAGTATCACTTTCTTTGAGTGGTAGCCAATACTCTTGGATGCTGCCACGCAGAAAATTTCGTCCAACGAGCCTACACCGCCAGGCAAAGCCACTACCACGTCACATAGGTCAATCATCAGGCTTTTGCGGTCGGCAAGGTTGTCTGTTGGGTAGTGAATGTCGATATAGTCGGACATTCTTCCGCCTTTTTCCACAAGCGAAGGTACTACGCCAATCACTCGTCCTCCACCATCATGCACAGCTTTGGCCACACAGTTCATCAGTCCATGGTTAGTGCCACCGAATATCAAGTCGTGATGGTTCTCGGCCATCCATTTGCCCAACTCCTCGGTCATGCGGAAATAGTCGGGGTCGATATGCTCATTTGCAGAGCAGAATACTGCTATCTTCATATAATGTCTGTTTTATATTATTACGTCGCTAAGTTACAAACAAAAAACCGTATGTCAAAGTTTTGTTTCAAAAGAAGTTGAAAGAAAACTTGTGAAAGTCGTAGAAATGGAGTATTTTTGTAAAATAAAACGATTGTATATGAAATTTCCTATTGGCATACAAGATTTTAAGACTCTACGCAATGATGGTTTTGTGTATGTCGACAAGACCGGCTTGCTTCGTGTTCTTAGCACTTATCTTGTGCTTACTGAGAAACAGCAGAGCGAGGGTAGGGCAGACTGTATCATTGAAACGAAGAAAGGAATATACATCTTTGAATTTAAGTTAGATGGTACGGCAGATGATGCTCTTCGACAAATAGAAGATAAAGGGTATGCACGACCGTATTACTCTGACCAACGTCCAGTGCGTAAGATTGGTGTGAATTTTTCCTCGCAGTCAGGAACCATTGACGATTGGAAAGAGGCTTAGTCATTACTTGCAAACAATTTTAATCAACTAAAAACCTTCACCATTATGACGAATACATCAGGCTCAACCTCTCCTCTCGTCACATGGGACGAGCTGCTCGAGTCCATTTCCACTGGAGCTGCCCATCCTGATGAGACCAACTGGAAGATATTCCGCTATCTGCAGTCCAACTACAAGACAATGGGGTCGCAGATAGCCCGCACTCTTCTTGCCGCATACATCAAGTTGCATGTCAAGCGCGAATCGCTCATCAACTCGTGTATGTTAGGCATGGCTGTGAAGATAAGCGAGATGTATGCCGACTTCAATTTTCCTAACTTTCTTAAGGCATGGGGCTATGACAATTGCCTGCGTGCAGGTGATTTGCGACGGCAGACGGGAAAGGACGGCAGACAATATCTCTCGCTTAAGGAGCGTGTCGACCAAGCCTTGCGGTCGTATATGCTTCATCATCCAGAAGAGTGCGATGGCGAGTGTGATGGCGTTGTGAGTATGTACGCTGCCAAGGTGTTTGAGAAGGAGAGCAATGGGCGCAAGCATCGTTATGTGAAGCTTGTAGCCAAGGACGGCAGCGACTTAATAGCCGACAGCCATCAGTTTCCATGTCGTCCTTGGGAGATATGTGGCAGAATGTTTGATGTGCTGACAAGGGTGTCGCGCCATGGCAACGAGCGAGTGTCCGACATTGCAGCGTCGAAACATCGGGTTGACGATGTGTTCGCGGTTGAAGTGGGGTTTGTCGACTTCATCGACGAGCTTCATGGTCATATTCATGTGTTCGACTCGCAGTCGCGCCATTTTGTGGCAGACAAGGTAGCGCATCCTGCGTTGGCTATATCAGTAGATAGTTATGTGCGTTTTTGCCCGATAATTGTAAATGGCGACCATTTCAAGTTGGCAGCCATCGTTGGCACCGTGGATAAATATGAGGGGCGCAAAGCGTTCGGCATCTATGAGGCAAGGGTGGAATATGCCAACCGTGACGATCAGTACATACGCTATACTATAGACTCGCCGATAAGGCAGACACCTGAGGGGGAAATAGCAAAATCAGGCTTTGCCTCAACTGCCATGTTGCCCGAAGTGGAAAGGCGGGGCATAGTGCAGGGTAGCCATGTGCGCCTTGTCCTATTCCTTAAAAGGGGGAAGGATGGGGTTAAGCGCAACTATGTGGCCGATATTTTTTAGTCACAACCCGCCTGTTCGTGTTTATTAATATGCTTCTTTATTTGCCAACTGTCGTATTATTTTTGCCTCTTTGAATTATATTTGCATTTTTCTTAGGCTATATTCGTAAAAATCCTTAACTTTGCAGTCGATTTATAACAACATTAAGGTATTAAACAAAGTTTTCAGGTATTATGATGATTAGACAGTTGGCAATCCTATTCGGATGCCTTGCCTTGGGTGAGCTTATCATCTATCTCACCCACATTCCCCTCCCGTCAAGCATTCTTGGCATGTTGTTATTGACCTTGCTCTTGAAGCTCAAGGTTATACGACTGGAGTGGGTGCGCAGTATTTCAGATTTCTTGGTGGGCAACATCGGTTTCTTTTTCGTACCGCCAGGAGTGGCTATCATGCTTTATTTCGACATTATCAAGGCCCAACTTCTGCCTATTGTAGTGGCTTCGGTAGTGTCTACGGTGCTTGTGCTTGCCGTCACAGGATGGGTTCATCAATTCTATGGCAAGGCTAAGGCAAAGATAAAGAACGACTGACAATATTAAGGCAAAGATAAAAGAACAACAGAAAAAAGTAACAATGGAATACTTCTCAAATGAATTTTTTCTTATAGCCCTCACATTCGGCTCTTATTTTCTTGGCAAACTGCTGCGCCGATGGACGGGATGGGTGATAATGAACCCAATATTAGTTTCGATAGTGTGCATAATCGCATTTCTTGAGCTCACAGGCATCTCCTATGAAACCTACAATCAGGGTGGCCACATGATTGAATTCTGGTTGCGCCCGGCTGTAGTGGCTCTCGGAGTGCCTTTGTATATGCAGCTGTCCACAATCAAGAAGCAGCTCACGCCTATTCTCCTCTCCGAGCTTGCAGGCTGCGTGGTAGGCATTATCTCGGTGGTGTATATAGCCAAGGAGATGGGAGCCTCGCGTGAGGTGATATTGTCGCTTGCTTCCAAGTCGGTGACTACTCCTATAGCTATGGAGGTGACAAAGGCTGTTGGTGGCATTCCTTCGCTCACGGCAGCAGTAGTGGTAGGCGTAGGATTGTTGTGTGCCGTCTTTGGCTATCGTACAATGGGATTTGCCCGTGTCAAGAATCCAGTGGCACAAGGATTGTCGATGGGCACCGCCGCCCATGCCTTAGGCACAGCCACATCAATGGACAAGAGTGAAGTGCATGGAGCCTATGCCAGCCTTGGACTTACGCTCAATGGCATCTTCACCTCGTTGCTCACTCCGTCCATTATCCCGTTGATATTGGGATAATGAAGAAAAAATATTGCTAATAATTACTCGTGATGATAGCTCTCCCCCTTGATTATCGTGCAGGCTCTGTATAGCTGTTCGGTGAAGATGAGCCTCACCATCTGGTGGGAGAACGTCATTTTCGAGAGCGATATCATTTCGTTTGCACGTTTGTACACGGCATCGGAGAATCCGTAGGGACCGCCGATGATGAACACCAGGCGGCGCGAAGTCTGCTGGCGTTTCTCAAGCCACGACGCCATCTGCATACTTGTGCGTTCAGCCCCGTGTTCGTCCATAAGCACAACGGTGTCGCTCGGTTGTAGGAGTTTGAGTATCTGTTCACCCTCCATCTGCTTTTGCTGCTCCTCCGAGAGGCTCTTTGTATTCTTTATGGCAGGGATGGTGGTTATGCCGAAGGGCATGTAGTGGGCTATGCGCTCTGCATAGTCGTTGATACCGCTTACGTAGAGCTTGTCATTAGTCTTGCCAACGAGGATTAACTCAGTCTTCATACTCCTCCTTTCGCTTTGGGTTCATTGGAAACCATCCTTTCTTCACGCGCTGTTTCTGTTCGAATATCTCGCCGATGCTCCACAGGCACGATGCTCCGCACACGCCAAGCAGGGCCGATGCCATGACGTTTGCAACAAACATTGCTCCCACTATAAGCAGCAGTCCTGCGATGAGAAAGAGCCACCACAGGCGGGTGCCGAAGTAATACTCCACCTTGATTACCACGGGGTGGAACAATCCGATGATCAGGAATGTGCTTACGGCTATTATCAAGCCGGTAAAATACAGATGATTCATGTGTGTGATATGTGTTATAATGTATGAGAATCTTATATATATATAGTTTACATCTGCAAAATTACTCAAAAACAACTAATTTTACGGCTTTTAACAACAAAATCATCTGATTAACTGCAAAAAACACATGAAATATTTTGCCAACCAAGCAAAAATCACTAACTTTGCACCCGCTTATAAAAACAGCTAACGCTTAAAATAATAAAAATAGCTAACGCTAAAAATACAGCTTTATCACAAAAATAGTTTAATGAAGAATGACAAAATAAAAAACCAGTACCGCGTGAACGAGCAGATTCGCGTAAGGGAAGTACGTATAGTGAGTGACGGTGACTCAACTGTTATGCCTACACGTCATGCTTTGGACATGGCGAGAGAGCAGGGAGTGGATCTTGTAGAGATTTCGCCAAATGCCCAACCGCCAGTTTGTCGTCTCATTGACTATAGCAAATTCCTCTATCAGCAGAAGAAGCATGCAAAGGAAATGAAGGCGAAGCAGGTGAAGGTTGAGGTGAAGGAAATCAGATTCGGACCGCAGACCGACGAGCATGACTATAACTTCAAGCTCAAGCACGCTCAAGAGTTCCTTAGCGAGGGCAATAAGGTGAGAGCCTATGTGTTCTTCCGTGGACGATCAATCCTTTTCAAGGAGCAGGGCGAAGTGCTTTTGCTGCGTTTTGCCAACGACCTTGAGGAATACGCCAAGGTGGAGCAGCTTCCGAAGCTTGACGGCAAGAAGATGTTCCTCTATCTCGCTCCGAAGAAAGCTGGTGTAGCTAAGAAGAGCCAGCAAAAGCTCGATCGCGAGAAGCGCGAGGCTGAGATGCGCGCTCCTAAGCAGGCCGAAGAAAATGCAATGCCTGCCAACGGTGGATTGCTTGCCAATGCTAAGGTGAGTGCTGAGGCTCTGAAGGCTCTCAAGGGCGATGAGTAAGAAGCACAAAGCTCCGTATCCATGTGCCGCTGCCGTAGCAGCATGCACAGTAAAAGCGACAACATGATAATTGTGCGTAACGCCTGGTATATGCGTTGCCACATATAATAATAACAATTTAAATAAAAAAAAACAATGCCAAAAGTTAAGACTAACTCCGGTGCTAAGAAGAGATTCCGCTTTACCGGAACAGGTAAGATCAAGCGTCATCACGCTTACCACAGTCACATTCTGACTAAGAAAACAAAGAAGCAGAAGAGAAATCTGGTTCATCAGACAATCGTAGACAACAGCAACCTCAAGCAGGTTCGCGACTTGCTCTGCCTCCGTTAATTTTATTAGTCAAAACATTTAAAGGAAAAAGAAACTATGCCAAGATCAGTCAATCATGTTGCTTCTAAAGCAAAGAGAACAAGAATCCTGAAACTCACCAAGGGTTACTATGGTGCACGCAAGAATGTTTGGACAGTAGCCAAGAACACCTGGGAAAAGGGTCTCACATACGCTTACCGCGACCGTCGCAACAAGAAGCGCAACTTCCGCGCTTTGTGGATTCAGCGTATCAACGCTGCCGCTCGTCTTGAGAACATGAGCTACTCTACACTTATGGGTGCTCTGCACAAGGCAGGAATCGAAATCAACCGCAAGGTCCTCGCTGACCTCGCTGTTAACAATCCAGAGGCTTTCAAGGCCATCGTGGAGAAGGTAAAATAAGCCGAAACTTAATTTTACTATACAATGGGGGGCTATGCTTATGCATAGTCTCCTTTTTTTAGTTTTATACATAATCCTCTTTTTCGCTTTATTTATATAAAAATCCTAAATTCATTTTGCCGTCTCGTAATTATTTGATAATTTTGGCGTTAATTATATACAAAACGAAAATTACGGTGAAAAGAAAAATAATATCAGCTTTATTCATATTGTTGGCGTCGGCATCGGTCAGCGCCCAAAAGTTAACACTTGGTTCATGCATAACGCACGACGGAGGACAATACAAGGGACAGATGCAGTCGGGCAAACCCTATGGCAAGGGTAGCACCGTGTTCAAGAACGGCGACACTTTCGAGGGCCAGTATGTCAAGGGTAAGCGTCAGGGACAGGGCATCTACACATTCGCCGACGGCGAGAAATACGATGGCGAGTGGTATCAGGACCAGCAGCATGGATTCGGCACCTACTGGTTTATGAACAACAACAAGTATGTTGGCATGTGGTATCGCGACTATCAGCAGGGCCACGGCGTGATGTACTATTACAACGGTGATAAGTACGACGGCTATTGGCAGCAGGACAAGCGCCAGGGCAAGGGCAGATATACATTCGCTGGAGGTGCCTATTATGAGGGCAACTGGAATGACGACCAGAAGTCGGGCAAGGGATTCTTCGCATGGGGCGACGGAACCACCTACGATGGAATGTGGCTCAACAATCAACGCTCGGGCAAGGGCACCAATAAATATGCCGATGGCGACGTGTATATTGGCGATTGGGAGAACGACATTCAGAACGGCAAGGGAATATACCGATTCCAGAACGGCGATGTCTACGAGGGCGACTACGTACAGGGTGAGCGCACGGGCGAGGGTATATTCAAATACAAGAACGGCGATAAGTATGCAGGCCACTTCAATGAGGGCGACAAGGACGGACAGGGCACATTTACATGGAAAAATGGTGACATGTACGTAGGACAATGGAAGAACGACCAGCAGAATGGCAAGGGAAAACTTGTGAAGAAGTCGGGCGATGTCTTCGAGGGAGAATTCAAGAACGGCAAGGTGGACGGACAGGTGATAATACATTTTGCCGATGGGGCCAAGTTCAAGGGTGTCTACAAGAACGGCAAGCGCAATGGAGCTGCCATTGAGGAGGCCAAGGATGGCACTCGCTTCGAAGGCTCCTATGTGGACGACCTGCGCGACGGGGCGTTTGTGGAGAAAGACCGCAACGGAACCGTTACAAAGCGCGGACACTATGAGCACGGTCGACGCTTTGAGGATTGATGTACTAAAACAACAATACATATAAGAAACATCTCAACAAAAACAAAAAATATTTTCAGCTATGGCAACAAAAACAAAGAAGACTCAGAATGCTGCAAAGAAACCTACTGCTAAACAGACTGTGAAACCGGCTGTGAAACACATTGGTTTGGTGAAGAATGATAGCTATTTGGAGCCTTACGAGGACGCCATCAAAGGCCGTCACGACCACGCTTTGTGGAAACTGAACTCTCTTACTAACAATGGAAAAAACAAGCTTACTGACTTCGCCAACGGACATCAGTACTATGGTCTGCACAAGACTGCAAGAGGATGGGTGTTCCGCGAGTGGGCTCCCAACGCTACTGAAATCTACTTGGTTGGCGACTTCAACGACTGGAAGGAGACCGACCGCTACAAGGCTAAACGTCTGGGCGATTCGGGCAACTGGGAACTGAAACTCTCGGAGAAGGCAATAAAGCATGGCGATTTATATAAGATGCACGTCTACTGGGAGGGCGGCGAAGGTGAGCGCATCCCGGCTTGGGCCACACGCGTGGTGCAGGACGAGCAGACCAAGATATTCTCGGCGCAGGTGTGGAACCCGCAACCATACGAATGGAAGAAGAAGAGCTTCAAGCCCAGCAAGTCGCCGCTGCTCATCTACGAATGCCACGTGGGCATGGCACAGGACGCTGAGAAAGTGGGAACATACAACGAGTTCCGCGAGAATGTATTGCCTCGCATCAAGGCCGACGGCTACAACTGCATTCAGGTGATGGCCATTCAGGAGCATCCGTATTACGGCTCGTTCGGCTATCACGTAAGCTCGTTCTTTGCTCCGTCGTCACGATTCGGCACTCCTGAAGAGCTTAAGGCGCTTATCGACCAGGCACACAAGGACGGCATTGCAGTCATCATGGACATTGTTCACTCACATGCTGTGAAGAACGAAATAGAGGGTCTTGGCAATCTTGCAGGCGACCCCAACCAGTATTTCTATCCTGGCGAGCGTCATGAGCATCCGGCTTGGGATTCGCTCTGTTTTGACTATGGCAAGGATGAGGTAATACACTTCCTTCTCTCCAACTGCAAGTATTGGATGGAGGAGTTCCACTTCGACGGTTTCCGTTTCGACGGCGTAACCTCTATGCTCTACTACAGCCACGGCTTGGGCGAGGCTTTCTGCAATTATGGCGACTATTTCAACGGTCACCAGGACGACAACGCCATATGCTACCTTACTCTCGCCAACCTGCTTATCCACGAAGTTAATCCCAATGCCATTACTATTGCCGAGGAGGTGAGCGGAATGCCAGGATTGGCTGCCAAGTTCGCCGACGGCGGCTACGGATTCGACTACCGCATGGCGATGAACATACCCGACTATTGGATTAAGACTATCAAGGAACTGCCCGACGAGGCATGGAAGCCAAGCTCAATCTTCTGGGAGGTGACCAACCGCCGCTCCGACGAGCGCACCATCAGCTACTGCGAAAGTCACGACCAGGCTCTCGTGGGTGACAAGACTATCATCTTCCGTCTTATTGACGCTGATATGTATTGGCACTTCCGCCGTGGCGACGAGAACGATCGCGTGTATCGTGGCATAGCCCTGCACAAGATGATTCGCCTTGTAACGGCTTCTACCGTGAACGGTGGCTACTTGAACTTCATGGGCAACGAGTTTGGTCATCCCGAATGGATTGACTTCCCGCGCGAGGGCAACGGATGGAGCTACAAGTATGCGCGCCGCCAGTGGAATCTTGTCGACAACCCCGACCTTGACTATCATTTCCTCGGTGATTTCGACCGCGAGATGTTGCGCACTCTTAAGTTGGAGCGTAATATTCAGAACAAGCCGGTGCAGGAGATTTGGCATAATGATGGCGACCAGATTCTTGCATATATGCGTGGCAACCTGATCTTCATCTTCAACTTCAATCCTACACGCTCCTTCACCGATTATGGTTTCCTTGTGCCAACAGGTTCCTACGATGTTGTGCTCAACACCGACGCCAAGGAGTTTGGTGGCAACGGATTGGCCGACGATACAATGACGCATCTCACCAACTACGATCCGGCTTACGTGTCGGAGCGTAAGGAGTGGCTGAAACTCTATATTCCGGCTCGCTCGGCTGTTGTGCTTAAGAAAAACTGATGAATGAGTAAAGAATCTTTGATAAAAAGACAAGAAACACCAATAAGAGTGGTCTGCACCTTCGTGTTCACGTTGTTCTCTTTCTTCTATCTGTACTATTTCCAGTCGGATGTGTTGACTGTGTTGCAGCATGTGTTCTCGAAGGGACAGACCCACTACGACCATTTTGTGGGGGCTACTCTTATCACGCTTGTACTCCTGCTCCTTCAGGTTGGTGTGGTGAATATCTGTAGGAAAGTGCAGATGGCATGGGCGTTCACGTTTGTACCTTCTGCACTTTGCCTTGCAGCTCTCACAGATGTTGAGCCGTCTGACGTCGACGGTATGCTTCACTTCAGTTCTGGTGTCTACTTGTTGCCCATAGGGCTGATTGTTTTCGGATTGCTTGTTTGGACAGCTAAGGCTACTGGCTTGTTGCAGAGTTTGTCCTTCACGGTGAGGAGCACACAACGTTTGCTATGGAACAATCTTTTGGTGTTGTTGCTGTGCATGTTGTTTGTGTGTACTTGTGGCAATGGTAGCAAGGTTTATCATGCGCGCGCTCATGCTGAGCAATGTATCATGGACGGCAGGGTGGATGAGGCTTTGCTTGCGATAGAGAATTGTGGCTCTGGCGACGAGAATCTCACCATGCTCACCGCCTACGCTCTCGCGCAAAAGAATGCTCTTGCCGAACGTCTCTTTGAATTTCCGGTTAAGGGCGGGTCGGAGGCTTTGACCCCCTATGCCAAGAACATGAAGTTTGAGCTTATTGCTGATAGTGTTTTCTATTCAAAGCTTGGCGGTTGGTATGTTCAGAGGATGCCCACAATGAAGTATCTCGACTATCAGCGCCGGCACGGCAGGATGAACAGCATGGCTATCGACTATCTGCTTTGCGGCTATCTCTTAGACCGCAACATCGATGCCTTTGCTGCAAATGTCACTAAGTATTACGAGGTGAACGACTCTGTGGCGTTGCCCAAGCACTACAAGGAGGCTTTGGTGATGTACACGCACTTAAGGTCGACCCCACGCGTAATATATAATAATAATGTGATGAACACAGATTTCGAGGACTTTCAAAAACTCGAAAAGAGTGTTGCTGATGAGCGCGAACGTCAAACAGCGTTGCGCGACACCTATGGAAATACGTATTGGTATTACTATCAGTATAAATAAAAAGGTCGGGCGGGGTACATCGCTCGACCTTTTTGTATGCTTAAAATCAACAAATCCTAATCCTTACAATATGTCATTACAATCTCATCATTCTGAAAGTAATGAATGTTATTATCCAAGCCGTCAACAAGATTCTTGCACTTGAAGTCGCCCTCGTCTCTTATGTCAGTTATTCCCTCCACACGCATATTTTGGAATGTCAGCCTTTCGTCAGAGTAGAATTTGAATACGGTCTCCTTGGCACACCAATGAAGTAGAAGCCGAGTTTGAAGCGACCTGCTTGAATGAGTACTTTCTTTTCCATATTTCTCCTCTTCGTTGCTACAAGCCCTTTCAATCATCCTCTGTTCATCTTCCCTCAGAAATCTGTTAGCAATTTTTCTCACCCTGTCGCTTCTGTATTCTATGTCCACCGCCACATTCCTTGTATTGGAAATGATGACGCTTGCATATCCCCTTGTATGGCTGACGCCAATATTGAGTTCAGCATTACGTCCGCCTTCTTCTATGGTTGTTGGCATCTCGGCGTCAGGTTCAGCCATTTTCAGATAAGGGCGTCCACTTTGTTCATGGGCAATAAAGAGGTCGTCTCTGCCAGTCATTTCGCGTAGCAGGGCATAAGTTGCAATCGTCTCCCTCTGTCTTGCTTGGCATTTCTCTTTCAGCCATATACAAACAAATGGAGGACATACATCCTCCATTTGCACTTCTTCATCCATTCGCCACAGTCCCAGTCGGGTGTGGCTGTCTAAGTTTTTTATAAATATAATTGGCATTTCTTTACTCTTCGCTCTTTTCTTCCTTCTCGTGTACAATCACTTTAATGCGGCTAATTCTCCGCTCCTTAATTTCCACTACCTCGAATGTATAGTTCTTGTAATCAATCTTCTCGTGGATACTCGGGAAGTCGCCTTTTATTTCAAGCAATAGTCCTGCCAATGAGTCGGCGTCGCCCTCGACATCTGCAAACTCAGCGTCGTCGATATTTAGAATCTTGCAGAAGTCGCATAGCAGAGTTTTGCCTTCAAACACATAGGTGTTGTAGTTGAGCTTGGTGTACGACTTGTCTTCCTCGTCATATTCATCGTTTATTTCGCCCACAATCTCCTCGAGAATATCCTCCAGGGTAACGAGTCCACTTGTGCCTCCAAACTCGTCTACGACAATGGCAATGTGTATTTTGTTCTCCTGAAACTCTCTCATCAAGTCGTCAATTTTCTTGGTCTCAGGCACAAAATATGGCGGACGCATAAGACTCTGCCAGCGGAAGGTGGCAGGCTTTGACAGATGTGGCAGCAAATCCTTGATGTAGAGTATGCCGCGAATGTTGTCGCCATTCTCCTGATACACCGGTATGCGGCTGTAGTTGTTTTCCACCACACAGTTCAGCACTTCGGTGTAGTTCGACTTGATGTCGAGTCCCACAATGTCTTGGCGGCTTGTCATCACTTCCTTAGCAGTCTCATCGCCAAATCGGATTATGCCCTTCAGCATACTCTGTTCGTCCTTGATGTCGTCTTTGTCGGTGAGTTTCAATGCTTGCTCCAGGTCGTCCACGCTCAGCACATGGTTCTCCTTCTGCACAACCTTTTCGGCGAGCACACCGCTCTTCAGCAGCACGTTCTCTATAGGCCAGAATAGTTTGCGGCAGAAGCAGATACCGCTGACGCATTTGCGGCAGAATCCCAATGGGTCCTGTCGGCTGTACACCTTAGGCATTATTTCGCCGAACAGCAACAAAAGGAAAGTCAGGAACACCGTGAGCGTGAGAAACTGTAGCCATTGTGCTTTCTCGCCAAACTCCACAAGATGCCCGAAGATGCTGTTGCAGAGCATAATAATCGTGACATTCACAAAGTTGTTGGTGATGAGGATAGTGGCAAGCGTGCGCTCGCTGTCCTCGCGAAGTTTCTGAATACTGCGGTCGCTTGATGTCTTGCCCGCTTCCACTTCTGCAATATCGGCAGGCGACAGGCTAAAGAAAGCAATTTCCGAGCCACTTGCAAACGCAGAGGCTCCCATGAGAATCATAGCGAGCACTATGGCAAAAATCACACCAGTTGTAGGGGCGTGAAATTGCACAGCGTCCCATGTCTCACGCAAAAAATAAATGTAAGTTTCCAAAACTGTTTTTTATTGTTTTTATTTAGAAAGGCAGGGTGTCGTCGTTGTTGTTCTTGTTTATCGACGCCGATGCTGGCTTTGGTTGTTCAGCCTCAGCAACGGCAGGTTGCTGCTGTTGGGCCTGTCGGCTTGTAAGCAGCTCCATGTTGTCGGCGTATATCTCCGTGACAAATCGTCGCTGACCCTTCTTGTCGTCGTAATATCTATAGCGTATGCGTCCCTCGATGTAGAGTTTGTCGCCCTTGTGCACATATTTCTCCGCAATCTTGGCGAGGTTGCCCCACATTACGATATTGTGCCAGTCTGTGCGGTCGGGCACACGTGTGCCGTTCTGCAACACATATCCACGCTCGGTTGTTGCGAGTGGAAACTGAGCCACCGCCTGGTCGGCATCGTAGTATTTCACGTCGGGTTCCTTACCCACGTTTCCAATAAGCATTACTTTGTTCATAACGGTCAGTATTTATGTGTATATAAAGCAAACAAGGGTGAATGCACAAAAACGGCAAACACCCTGTATTTTTTTATTAAATATCTTATTTCCACATACCAAGATACTTGTAATGGAAGTTCTTGCCTTTTGACGACGGGAATTGTGAGCGGTTGTCCACTCTTCCGCGCAGATGGTCGACAATGCGGTTGTAGCAGTCCTGTCCAGAGTTGGCCTTGCATCTCACCACGAAGTGTGTGTCGCGATACTCATGCTTTCCGGTGGCAGGCACCAGCACTACGCGCTTGAAGTCGAGCTGTCCCTCATACCATCCCGGACGGTCCTCGTTCAGGCGGTTGGTCACAGTAGCTGCCATGTCGTGCTTTTCGGCTGCAGGAGAGTTTTGCGGCATCGGATGCAACGCCTTCTTCTGCTTGAAGTCGAGCATAGTGGCAGCTGTTGTCTTGATGATGATGAAATAAACTCGTGGACGAATCTTATATCTTTTAGGGTAGAACACATCGCTCTCGGCATAATCACGCACGTCAGCCTCAAGGTTTGGGTTCATGCCAATTTCGGGGATAGAACGCAAGAAATCCAAAGCCTGATCAACATTGTAAACCAATGTCTCCTTGTCAAAGTATCTAAGATATAAATTCATTGAATAATCGTGTTTTATTAGTCTTTGATTTTTAATGTGAGATAAAAATCATTTGTCAAAATAATTAAAAGAGCGGCAAACGAGACTTGAACTCGCGACCCCAACCTTGGCAAGGTTGTGCTCTACCAACTGAGCTATTGCCGCAAAATAAACTTAAGTGAAGAGGAGGAGACTCGAACTCCCACGACACAATTGTCACTACCCCCTCAAAGTAGCGCGTCTACCAATTCCGCCACCTCTCCAACAAAAGTATTCATTCCGAACATATTAAACCGATGGTTTACTGTTCAAAAATGTTTGACTTAAAAATAAGTCATGTTAAAATATGTATTTTACCAACTTATGGTCTTTCTTTTGTAGCTATGACAAAGAAGTCATTGCCTATTATAATTAAGCGAGCGGCAAACGAGACTTGAACTCGCGACCCCAACCTTGGCAAGGTTGTGCTCTACCAACTGAGCTATTGCCGCAAATTAAACTTAAGTGAAGAGGAGGAGACTCGAACTCCCACGACACAATTGTCACTACCCCCTCAAAGTAGCGCGTCTACCAATTCCGCCACCTCTCCAGTATAAGTTTCTTAATCATAATTGATTACCATCCAAAGATTACCCTAAATCCAATCCTTTACTAAAAGGGAGCGGCAAACGAGACTTGAACTCGCGACCCCAACCTTGGCAA
>ULYE01012829.1_pt1 | contig 73889 bp, 58 predicted proteins | sample 1961921 | NCBI WGS metagenome assembly ULYE01 (sample SAMEA4835856, study PRJEB28245) | human gut metagenome | biome: gut microbiome; material: fecal sample | place: Denmark | collected 2008 | reverse complement strand
AGGTTCGCAACTTCACCAACTTCGGTATCTTCGTAGAGCTCGAAGAGGGCGTTGACGGTCTTATCCACATCTCTGACCTTTCTTGGACAAAGAAGGTTAAGCATCCTTCAGAATTCACACAGGTTGGCGCAAGCATCGACGTTGTTGTTCTCGAGATTGACAAGGAGAACCGTCGCTTGAGCCTCGGCCACAAGCAGCTCGAGGAGAATCCTTGGGATACTTACGAGACTCTCTACACTCCGGGTTCAGTACACAAAGGCAAGATCACCGAGATGATGGACAAGGGTGCTGTTATCACTCTCAACGAGGGTGGTGAGGGCTTCGCTACTCCTAAGCACCTCGTTAAGGAGGATGGCTCACAGGCTCAGCTCGGCGAGGAGCTCGAATTCAAGGTTATCGAGTTCGTTAAGGAGACAAAACGTATCATCCTCTCTCACAGCCGCACTTTCGAGGCTGGCAAGGAAGATGTTAAGCCAGTTCGCAAGCACACAGCAAAGAAGGAGGCTGCTCCTGCTATCAACAACGTAGCTGCTTCTACTACTCTCGGCGACCTCGACGCTCTCGCAGCATTGAAGGCTAAGATGGAGAAGGGCGAGTAATAAAAATCGCAAAGTCTTTAGGAGATTGGAATAAATCTTCAATTAGATAAAATTTTTAAGGAGACAAATGTCATTATTCTGACATTTGTCTCCTTTTTTTGACTTATCCGATATTTGTAGTAATGTAAACTTGGGTTGTCAGTCCAGCGCATTAAAAAAACAGCTCATCCGATAAACCAGGGGGATAAAAAACTCCTACGGAAATCCGTAGGAGGAATTTGTAAAAAAAATAGTTTCGTCTCAAATATATTACACTACTGGCAAGCCTTATATTTGCTCAGCATTTCCCTTATCTCTCGTGCCCTCTCTGCCGTGAGTGGCTCAACACCCTTGAGTGGATAACTCATTCCCAACTTCTCATACTTGTATTCGCCCAACGTATGATAAGGCAGAATCTCTATTTTCTCCACACAATTGTATTTTGCCACATGCTCACCAAGACGTATGAGCCATTCATTATTATCTGTCAAGCCTGGCACCACCACGTGGCGGATCCATGTCTTTATACCACGCTCCTCAAGGATGTCGAGAAAGGCAAGGTTGTTGGCTTGCTGAACTCCCGTGAGACGCGGATAGAGCTCCTTGTCCATTGTCTTGATGTCGAGAAGCACAAGGTCGGTGTATTTGAGCACGCTGAGCGCACGTTCGGTACAGAGCACGCCACTTGTGTCAAGAGCTGTATGAAAACCCTCCTCGTGGCAAAGACGGAAGAACTCAGCAACAAATTCTGCCTGAAGCAATGGCTCACCACCAGACACCGTCACTCCCCCATTCTTGATGAACGAGCGATAGCGCACCACCTCATCGCGCAACTGCTCCGGCGACAGCTCGTACTGGCAATCGCCCTTGGGATTCCATGTGTCGGGATTGTGGCAGAACTGGCAACGCAGAGGACAACCCTGCATGAAAGCTACGAAACGCACTCCGGGACCGTCTACAGTGCCGAAGGACTCAAATGAATGTATATGTCCAATCATATAGCTACTTTATTTATTTTGATTATTTGGATTTGTTTGCTTAAAATATAAAAACGGGGTGATTGATGATTCAGCGGTGATAAAGAAAATGGATGTTAGACAAAATAAATGTGAAATAAAAATCGGCAACAAAATTACGTTTGCTGCCGATTTTTTTTCTTTTTATATATCTGATATTATCTACCCATTAATCTGTACCATACCAAGTTCGCAGATTCTGCCCTCGTTGTTGATTGTAGCATTAATTCGGAACTTATTGTCGGTTGTGGTATTGTCGGTTGAAGTAACACTCTGCACAGCCGAGAAAGATACTGAGTAGTTGTACTGTTGGTCGCCTACTTCCTTTTTCGAGATGGTGTAGTCGCCTACCGACTCCCACTTCATCGAAACCACATCTGCCTTGTAGATTTTGTGCATATAGGTCGCCACATCGCTTCTTGTGGCATTGCTCTTGCCAAGGAAAGAGTTAAGAAGCGGACTCACAACACTCGTGAGAGCATCCTCATCGCGATTGTTAAGACTCTGCAGGTAGGTGTTGAAGATGCTTACAACCATTTGTCGCTCCTCAGGCTGCAGGCTCTTTGAATTGAGGGTCTTAATGAAAGTCTGAGCTTCATCGACATGCTCGCCGTCGGGATGCTGCTCAAGATAAGCCTCCACTGCCTCAACAGTGTTGGTTTGCTGAGCCATGCTCCAGTCGATAGAATCAATTTTGTGGACAGCTATCAATTTGTATGGAGAGTCGGGATGTTGCTCTATATACTGCTGCAAGGCACTCTTCGAACCACTCACAACGGCGTTGGTCCAGTCCTGGTCAATCTGCTGGAGCAATGAAAGATGAGCCTGTATAGAGTCACGATGCTCGTCAGGAGCATCAGTATAATTGTCGAGATAACGCTGCAATACCTGCGGGTCTTTGCTCGACAAGGCATACTCGTAGGCCTGACGCTCACTGTCCACCTGTGCGCTGTGGTAGAAGTAATAGCAAATACCTGCCAAAAGAAGGGTTACTACAACTGCCACTATGATTATTATCTTGTTGTTGCGCGACGAGCCATGAGATGATTGCTCAACATCGTCCACATCAGAAACCTGGACATTCTGCATAGGTCTGTTGCCGGCTACGGTTTGTGAAGAAAAGAAATTTGGCCTATTTGCAGAAGAATTGGCATCGGTTTCGACATTTGCAACAGATTGGGCTGAAGCATTATTCTCTCCATTTGCAACAGATTGGGCTGAAGTATTAGTCTCTCCATTTATAGCAGATTGGGCTGAAGCATTAGTCTCTCCATTTGTAGCAGATTGGGCTGTAGTCTGACTATTTGCATCCTCCCTGCTCTCGACCTTCTGATGTTCGGTCTCCTGATTTTCAATCTGTTTTCTCTCAGTCTTGTGGTGGCATTTTGGGCATTCGCTCATTTCAGAGAAATACACATTCCCACACTCTGGACATTCGGTCACTTTTCCGGCTATTGCCACTCCGCATGACGGGCAGAAGGGAGCCTTGTCGCTAATTTCATGACCACACTCCGGGCATCGTATTATTGCCATAATTCTAAATACTTATGATTTTAAAGATATTAATATTGTCGTCGTTTAATGTTTTCTACGATAACGCAACTCGCGCAATCCGTGCTGCCCCATAAACCTGCTCTTGTCGACATATCCCCTGATGCCGTCGATATGTCCCTTTCCGGTGTACTGCCACAACAAATAATCTTTGTCGTCGGCAAGGATAGGCTCTTTAGAGGAGTATTGGGCTATCATGAGCTTGTAGTCGTCGAGTTTGCCAACGAGATAGCGGTTGTAGAAGTTTGTGCCTGTGTAGACAAGAGGTTTCTGATGATAGGCTTCCTCCACCATGTCGAGAAACTTGAGCAACGAGTCGCAGAAAGCCTCATTGCCCATGCCTTGCTTGGTCTCCACGTCAATCATTGGGATAAGATCCTGCTGGCTCGGACGACATTGAGTTTTGAAATTCTCAAGCTGTAGAGTGAGGTCGGTCTTCGGTCGGAAGAAATGATAGGAACCAACCTTAAGCCCGTATTTATGGGCAAGCTCGATGTTGCGTTCATATTTATCGTCAATACGGTCGCCACCCTCAGTGGCTTTAAGATAGACGTAAGCCATCTTGGAATTATCGCCAATAGCCTCCCAGAACACCTCGCCCTGATAGTGACTCAAGTCAATACCATGCACATGCGAGCACGTGTCTTCACACTGCACCATTGAGTTTTGGGCTGAGGAAACGGTGAAAAAAAGGGAGCCGACAATGGCAAACATATATTTTTTGATAGTTCTTTTCATATATGCAAAGTTACATCAAAAAGAACAAAGCACAAAAGATTTTATTTTTTTTTACTTATTAATTCGTTTCTTACAATTTCATTCAACTTTTTATATGGTAGTACAGACTGTCATGATTGTCATGATTGTCATGATTGTCATTAAGAAAACCAGAACGAACTGGAGACGACTTAGCCTCTTACAAAAAAATAAGAATGGGAGAACAATGATAGCCATAGTTCTCCCATTCTTATACTCTAAAATATTAATTCAACTTTATTCCTCGTCCTCTGCCTCTGCAGCGTGCTCCTCGATAAGCTTCTGCTGGAGGTCGTTAGGCACAAGTTCATAGCTTGCAAACTTTGTTGTGAACGAAGCACGTCCGCCAGTAAGACTACTCAAAGAGATAGAGTAGTTGCTGAGTTCCTTCAAAGGAATCTTAGCCTGTAACTTCTGGTAACCTGCCTCGCTGTCCATACCCATAATCAAAGCACGGCGTCCCTGAAGGTCGCTCATCACGTCGCCCATATAGTCGGCAGGAACGTAGACTTCAAGGTCGTAGATAGGCTCGAGAATCTTCGGACCTGCATTTCTAAACGCCTCTGAGAATGCGTTGCGAGCAGCAAGCATGAATGAAAGCTCGTTGGAATCAACCGGGTGCATCTTTCCGTCGTAGACAATCACGCGAACATCGCGGGCATAGCTACCTGTAAGCGGTCCATGCTCCATACGGTCCATGATGCCCTTGAGGATAGCCGGCATGAAGCGGGCGTCGATAGCGCCACCAACAACCGAGTTGATGAACACGAGCTTGCCGCCCCATTCGAGGTTGATTTCCTCACGACCCTTTATGTTAATCTTGAACTCCTGTCCGTTGATCTTGTAAGATGTAGGATCGGGCATTCCCTCGGCGTATGGCTCAACGATAAGGTGAACCTCGCCAAACTGGCCTGCACCACCCGACTGCTTCTTGTGGCGGTATTCAGCGCGCGACATCTTAGTGATGGTTTCGCGATAAGGAATGCGTGTGGGCTCAAACTTGATTGCAATCTTGTCATTGTTCTCAAGACGCCATTTCAATGTACGTAGATGGAACTCGCCCTGTCCGCGAACGATAGTCTGACGAAGCTCCTTGCTCTGCTCCACGAGCCATGTTGGGTCTTCCTGATGCATACGCAGCAGAGCCGCCATGAGCTTCTCGGTATCGGCTGTGTTGACAGCCTTGATGGCGCGAGAGAATTTCGGGTTAGGATACTTGATGAAGTCGAAACGCCACTCGCTATCCTTGCCATTGAGGGTGTTGCCAGTCTTCACGTCCTTCAGCTTCACGGTACAACCAATGTCACCTGCCACAAGTTCGTCAACCGCAATACGGTTGGCTCCAGCGCATGCATAAATCTGTCCGATGCGCTCCTTAGAGCCACGGTCAGCATTGGTCAAGTCATCGCCCGACTTAATCTTGCCACTCATCACCTTGAAGTAGCTCACTTCGCCAATGTGTGGCTCCATACCAGTCTTAAAGAAGTATACCGATTCAGGACCGTCAGTGTTTGGGGTGATTTCCTCGCCACGTGTGTTGTGAAGTTTAGGCATCTCGCTTACGAATGGAACCACATTTCCAAGGAATTCCATCAGTCGGCGAACGCCCATGTCCTTGCCTGCGCAAACGCAGAACACAGGGAAGATTGAACGTGTGACAAGTCCTTTGCGTATACCTTCGCGCAATTCGTCTTCGGTGAGGGATTCCTCCTCGAAGAACTTCTCCATCAAGGTCTCATCGTTCTCGGCTGCTGCCTCCACGAGAGTCTTGTGAAGTTCAAGTGCCTTCTCCTTCTCCTCTTCAGGGATTTCGACGATAGTGGGCATTCCACCATCAGGATCCCATGTGTACATCTTCATGAGGAGAACGTCGATAATGGCATTGAAGCCTGCTCCTGTGCTCACTGGATACTGAATCTGCACGCACTTTGAGCCATAGATAGACTTCATGTTTGCAATAACATTATCAAAGTCGCACTTGTCGGAGTCGAGCTGGTTGACAAGGAAGATAACGGGCTTGTGCAATTTCTCAGTGTAACGGAAATTGTTCTGTGTGCCCACTTCCGGACCATACTGCCCATTGATAAGGATAACGGCCTGATCGGTCACGTTGAGTGCTGTTATTGCACCACCGATGAAGTCGTCACTACCCGGACAGTCGATAATGTTAAGTTTCTTGTTATTCCATTCTACATGGAAAACAGTAGGGAAAACCGAGTAACCGTATTCGTGCTCTACTGGGAAGTAGTCACTCACAGTGTTCTTTGCTTCCACTGTGCCACGGCGCTTGATGATTCCGCTACCGAAAAGCATAGACTCGGCAAGAGTTGTCTTGCCGCTACCCGCACTGCCAAGTAAGGCAATGTTCTTGATCTCATTGGTTTGATAGACCCTCATAAACTTCAGGTTTTAAATGGTTAATGTAAATTGTTCATTGAGGATTGACCTGGGGTGGATTGTCTATCCGATGACTAAGTTAGAGTTTTTCAACCATAACGCAAAATTTTTCAATAAACTTTTGACGTGCATTTAAACTTTATTAGTAATTTTGTGCATGTTATTCACTTATAAAATCCACTTACACATTATATAATGGAAAAGAAAGCAGGTATTTACATTCACATACCCTTCTGCGAAAGCCGCTGTATCTATTGCGGATTCTACAGCACAACGCACAATACTCTACAACATCGCTACACCGACGCTCTGCTGAAAGAAATGGAGCTTAGGCGGAACGAACTTGGCAATAATTTCTCTATCGACACCATCTATATTGGCGGCGGCACGCCATCCGTGCTGCAGGCAAACGAACTGCAACGCATACTTGCCACGGTGAACGATACGTTCACCGTTAAGGCACGCGAGATTACGATAGAGATGAACCCCGACGACATTACACCGGAGCTTGTGGCAAAGGTGAAGGCGATGGGCGTAAACCGCATCAGCATGGGCGTGCAGACGTTCAGCGACCAGCGGCTGCGATTCATCCGACGCCGCCACACCTCCCTGCAGGCCATGAAGGCTGTGGAGATAGTGAGGAATGCGGGTATCATCAACGTGAGCATCGACCTTATGTTTGGTTTCCCCGGCGAGACGGTGGAGGATTGGCAGCAGGACGTGGAGAAGGCTCTTGCCCTCACGCCAAGCCACATTTCTGCTTATAGCCTCATGTTTGAGGAGGAAACCCCACTCTACCATATGCTGAAATTGGGCAAGGTAAAGCAAATTGACGAGGAGACGAGCTTAGCTATGTACACGCTGCTCACCAATCGCTTGAAGGCCAATGGCTACGAGCATTACGAAATAAGCAACTATGCCCTGCCAGGATGCCGCTCCATCCACAACAGCAGCTATTGGCACGACACGCCTTATCTTGGCTTTGGAGCATCGGCCCACTCTTACACGGGCAATAAGCGAAGTTGGAACGTAGACAATATCAAGGAATATATCGAAGCTATAGAACAATGCACATTGCCTTCTACAGCGGAAGAAATAGACGCAGACACCCATTACAACGACCTTATAACAACAGCGTTAAGGACTTGCGAAGGTTTAGACCTCAGTATGATTAGCGACAGCTATAAAGCCTATGCCATAAAAAACGCGGAGGAAAACATTCGAAACGGTCTGCTCGAACTTACAGACGGACACTTGCGACTTACCGCAAAGGGAGTATTCGTGAGCGATGGAGTTATGAGTGACTTGATAAAAATATAGAAAAGCTGTTAGCAGCTCTTAGTATTGCCTAAGAGCTGCCAACAATTCATTATTCTCTTGCTTCGACCCAACAGTTATTCTAAGGCAATTATGGCACAGCTGCACATTCGTGCGATTGCGCACCACAATGCCGTTGTCTATCAGATAATTGTAGATTTTCTGCGCATCTGTCACCTTAGCCAAGAAGAAGTTGGCATCAGTGGGATAAACCTTCTCATGTATAGGCAACATGCGGAAAGCGGGAATCATGCGGTCGCGCTCGTTGACGATTGTGCGCGTCCACTTCTCCACCTCAAAGGCATCGTCAAGCCGCTTTAACGCCATTTTCTGCGTAAGCTCATTCACGTTGTAGGGATATTTCACCTTGTTGAAGATGTCGATAATATCCTTGCTCGCAAACGCCATGCCCAATCGGATGGCTGCGCATCCCCACGCCTTGCTCATGGTGTTGAGCACAATAAGGTTGGGATAGGCAGACAGTTGCGACCGCCACGTGCGTGCCTTGTTGAAGTCGGAGTAAGCCTCATCCACCACCACAATGCCATCGAAAGCCTTGAGCAGGGCGTCTATTGCCTGGGCATTGACAAGATTGCCCGTGGGATTGTTGGGCGAGCAAATCCAAATCACCTTGGTGTTGGCGTCGCAAGCAGCAAGGAGTGCATTGGCTGAGATTTGGAAGTTATCGTCGAGCAACACCTTGCGATACTCCACATCATTTATGTCGGCACACACCTTATACATGCCGTAGGTTGGCTCCATAGCCACCACATTATCTACTCCCGGACGACAGAAGCAACGATAGACAAGGTCGATGGTCTCATCGCTGCCGTTGCCCAGACACATGTTCTCTACGGGGACGCCCTTGACGCGCGATAACTTCTCCTTTACCTTCTCCTGCAAGGGGTCGGGATAGCGATTGTAGGGCGAGTTGTAGGGACTCTCGTTTGCGTCGAGAAACACGTGAGCCTCACGCCCCTTAAATTCGTCACGCGCGCAACTGTATGGCGCAAGACTCCATATGTTAGGTCGAACAAGTTCACTTAACGGTCTCATATTCAGTTTTCTCCTTAGTTATTTACTACTCATCACATTATTAAGTCGCACAGTCATTGCATTCTTATGAGCGTCGAGTTGCTCGTTCTCAGCCATCACCTCCACAGCACGTCCTATGCTGCGGATGCCTTCTGCCGTGAGATGCTGGAAGGTAACCTTGCGCAGGAAACTGTCGAGATTAACTCCATTATACGCCGTGGCGTAACCGTGGGTGGGCAGAGTGTGATTGGTGCCGCTGGCATAATCGCCGGCACTCTCGCATGCATACTCGCCAAGAAACACGCTGCCTGCATTCACAACCTTGTCGGCAAGACTCTCGTAGTCGGCAGTAGCTATTATCAGGTGCTCAGGAGCATAAGCGTTGCTCAAGCGCATAGCCTCATCGGTATCTTTCACAAGAACAAGCTTACTGTTCTCAAGTGTCTTGGCGGCAATCTCGCGACGCGGCAAACGGGCAAGCTGAGCCGCTATCTGCTCCTTCACCTCGCCGAGCTTGCTCTCTGAAGTACAGATGAGCAACACTTGCGAATCGACTCCATGCTCTGCCTGCGACAGAAGGTCGGCTGCCACATATTCAGCATTGCTCGTGGCATCGGCTATGACGCACACCTCAGACGGTCCGGCAGGCATGTCGATTGCCGCGTCGTGGAGCGAAACCTGCTGTTTGGCAGCCATAACATACTGATTGCCTGGGCCAAATATCTTGTAGACTTTTGGTACAGACTCCGTACCATAGGCCATTGCTCCAATAGCTTGAACACCACCTATCTTAAAAATCTTATCGACTCCAGCCACATGGGCGGCGGCAAGAATGGCGGGATTGATGTGACCCTCGCGGTCGGGAGGAGTGCAGAGCACTATCTCGCCGCAACCTGCAATCCTGGCAGGAGTGGCAAGCATAAGCACCGTGGAGAAGAGCGGAGCCGTACCACCGGGGATATATAATCCCACCTTTTCTATAGCAACGCACTTCTGCCAACACTCAACACCTAGAGCCGTAGTCACCCTCTTAGGAGAAATATGCTGCGAGGAATGAAACTTATGGATGTTGGCATGTGCAAGCTTCAGCGCGTCAAGAAGTTCAGAATCAACACTTACCACAGCAACGTCAATCTCCTCCTTTGTCACCTGAAGACTGTCGAGGACCACATGGTCGAACATCTGCTCGTATTTTCTCACAGCCGCGTCGCCCTCATGTCTAATTTCGGAGAGTACACCAGCCACAGTCTCATTCAGCTTTGATGTGTCGAGGTGAGGGCGGATAATTATCTCGCCCCACTCTTGTTCAGTAGGATATTTATATTCCTTCATATTTCACCTATTATAATATGTCTACAAAAATATAATGTTTTAATGACAGCTTACAGTATCATTTTCTCAATCGGAGTGACAAGTATGCCTTGCGCTCCAAGCTCCTTCAACTTACCGATAATTTCCCAAAAACGCTTCTCGTCGAGCACAGTATGGATAGAACACCACTCATCGTCGGCAAGAGGAATAATTGTAGGACTCTTCATACCTGGCAACACGTCGATAATTTCCTTCAGACGGTTCTTTGGGGCGTTCATCATCACATACTTCTTGCCGTCGGCAGAGCGAACAGCCTCGAAGCGGAAAAGCATCTCGTTGAGTATGTTGTGTTTCTCGTCGTCAAGGTTCCAGTTGCCAACAAGCAGAGCCTCGCTCTTGGTCACAATCTCCACCTCGCGTAGATTGTTGCTAACAAGAGTGCTACCCGAACTTACAATGTCAAAGATGCCATCGGCAAGACCTATGCCAGGACTAATCTCCACGCTGCCTGTAATTTCATGGATGTCGGCGTTGATGTTGTTTGCCTTCAGAAACTTTCTCAGAATGTTTGGATAGGAAGTGGCAATGCGCTTGCCGTTGAACCACTGTAGACCTGTGTAATTAATCTCTTTGGGAATAGCGAGCGAAAGGCGACACTTACTGAATCCAAGACGGGCAAGTATCTGAACGTTCTCGCCGCGCTCCAAATACTCATTCTCGCCTACCACACCAATATCGGCAACGCCCGAAGCCACGCTTTGTGGAATATCGTCGTCACGCAAATAAAGCACTTCCAAGGGGAAACTTGATGACTGCACAAGTAGTGTGCGCTTACTTGAACTAACCTTAATGTCGGCCTCTGAAAGCAAATTCATTGTGTCTTCGAACAGACGACCTTTTGACTGTACTGCTATTCTTAACATAATATTAAATTATAAAACTGATTAAAACTTGATGCAAAAGTAACTTTTTTTTAGGTCTTATGCAAGATTTGTTGTAATTTTGTAAATCATTGAACTAAGAATATATGCAAATACGATTTTTATTCGCTGTTTTTTGTGTCTTTCTTCTTGTCTCATGTGCCGAGAAAAAGGCACAAGAACTTACACCTTGGGGAGAACCTCTTGAAAAAGACTCTATAGAAACCAACGACAATTTCACTCTGAGCGACATTCAAGCGAGCGGCGAAATCATCATGCTCACAATGAGCGGACCAGACACCTACTTCGATTATCACGGACAGGGCATGGGCACACAGTTTCTCTTGTGTGAAAGCTTTGCCCAATACATCGGCGTGTCGCTGCGCGTGGAGATGTGCAAGAGCCAGCAGGAGATGCTCAAGAAGCTGCGCAACGGCGACGCCGACATCATTGCCTGCCAAATGCCAAAGAACGAGAAGGGAGTGATTGCCTGTGGCTATGGCGTAGACTCGCTCAAAACCTCGTGGGTGGTGAACGCCAACTCGCGCCAACTTGCCGACTCTCTCAACAGTTGGTACAAACCGTCGCTTCTGGCAAGCATACGCCACGAGGAGCAGATGCGCTTCACTATGCAGAGCGTACACCGTCACACCTATGCCCCGATGCTTAACGCAAAGACTGGAACAATATCAAAATACGACTACCTATTCATGCGCTATGCTCCCATGGCGCGCTGGGACTGGCGGCTGCTTGCCGCACAATGCTACCAAGAGTCGTGCTTCGACCCAAAGGCCTACTCATGGGCAGGAGCGAGGGGACTGATGCAGATAATGCCAGCTACAGCAGCTCAATTAGGATTGCCTGAGGAGAAAATCTACGAGCCTGAGGAGAACATCTATGCGGCTGTGCGCTACATCATAAAGCTCAACACAAAATTCCAGGACGTTCGCGATCCACGCGAGCGGCAGCTCTTCGTGCTCGGCAGCTATAACGGCGGTTTCTTCCACATACGTGACGCTATGGCTCTTGCAAAGAAACACGGACGCAACCAGTATCGTTGGGACGATGTGGCTGAGTTTGTGCTGAAACTAAGCTCTCCACAATACTACAATGACCCTGTGGTGAAATATGGCTACATGCGAGGCAGCGAGACTGCGGGCTACGTGAGCCGAATACGCGACAGATGGGCACAATACCGTGGAGTGGCGAGAGGAAGCAAGACACCGATGGACTTCATGCCGGGCGTCACGCCAGGAGGGGATATTCCTCATGCGGCCAAACGGAAACACAGATTCAAGCTGTAGGAATACAGTAGATGTCGGATGAGTATATAAAACCTTGACTTTAAAAATCGTTTTGTCAAGGCTCTACAACCTGTTCTACGGTACTAACAAGCGAGTCCTTGCCGTTAAGCAGATAAAACTTAACACGCACAATATTGTTGAAATCGGCACTTCCCTTCACCTTTATATGACGTGTCTTGCCATAAACAAACGTGTCGCGCTTTGATGGATAGGACACAAGCTGAAGGAAATGTTTTGTGGAGCCGGAACCTACATAGTACATCCCTACGCTGTCTACCACATGGTCTGTTACAGCAACTCGTGTGGAGTCGGCTAATTTCTTCTTTGCCAACAATGAGGTATCGGCAGGCTCAAACTCCGACGCTGCCACTGTGTCACCGTCCTTATACGACGGAGCAAAACAACTCACAGTGGCCATCCCTATCATTGCCGCCAGCAACATAGCTGGCAATACAAACAATATCTTTTTCATTATTCTTAAAATTTTTTAGCTGATTGTTTTCCTATTTTTTATTTGAATTTCAATGCAAAGGTAGTCTGCTTTTCATTATTTTCAAAAAAAAGATGACTAAAAGTTATAAAAGTCGTGTTTTATTTGTACCTTCGCTTTGAAAAACCAAACAAAGCTACATCTGCAAGCAGGTGTTCTAATATATATATTCATAATTTAATATGTAACAGGAGCTGTCTGTTTGGTTCCGTAAACATCAACCAATTGAAATAAATATAAACATAAAGAAAATAATAAAAGTAATCAATGAAGAAAAATCTTAGAACAGCCTCTATCTGCGTACAGGGAGGCTACGAGGCAAAGAACGGAGAACCTATCGAAGTGCCTATCATCCAAAGCACCACTTTCAAGTATGACAACTCTGAGGAGATGGCTATGCTCTTCGACCTCAAGAAGGAGGGATATTTCTACACCCGACTCCAAAACCCCACCAACGATGCAGTAGCACAGAAGATAGCACAGCTTGAAGGCGGTGTGGGTGCCGTACTGACAAGCAGCGGACAGGCTGCCAATTTCTACGCCGTGTTCAACATCTGCGAAGCTGGCGACCATATCGTGACAAGCAACGAGATTTACGGTGGAACATTCAACCTCTTTGGAGTGACCTTGAAGAAACTCGGCATCGAGTGCACATTTGTCAATCCCAACGACTCGGAAGAGGATATTCAGAAAGCTTTCCGCCCCAACACCAAGGTTGTGTTCGGCGAGACTATAAGCAATCCTGGATGCGCCGTGCTCGACATTGAGAAGTTCGCACGCATAGCACATAAGAACGGAGTGCCACTCATAGTGGACAACACTTTCGCAACGCCTATCAACTGCCGCCCGTTTGAGTGGGGCGCCGATATCGTGACCCACAGCACAACGAAATATATGGACGGCACAGCAAGCCAAGTTGGCGGATGCGTGGTGGACAGCGGCAACTTCGACTGGCTCGCCCACGCCGACAAGTTCCCTGGACTCTGTACTCCCGATGAGAGCTACCACGGACTAACATACGCTGAGAAGTTCGGCAAGATGGGCTACACCACCAAGCTTGTGGCTCAGCTAATGCGCGACCTTGGATCCATTCCGGCTCCAATGAATTCGTTCATCCTGAACCTCGGTCTGCAGTCGCTCCACTTGCGCATGAAGCAGCATTGTGCCAACGCTCAGCGTGTAGCTGAATTTCTAAAGGCCGACGAGCGCGTAGCATGGGTTCACTACAGCGGTCTGCCAGGTGACGAGTATCATGCTCTTGCCGAGAAATATCTGCCCAATGGTTCATGCGGCGTTATTGCCTTCGGACTGAAGGGCGACCGCGAGACAGCCATCCGATTCATGGACTCTCTCGACATGATAAATATTGTGACCCACGTGGCCGACGCACGCACATGTGTGCTCCATCCGGCAAGCCACACCCATCGCCAGATGTCGGATGAACAGTTACGCGAGGCAGGAGTGGCTCCCGACCTTATACGCCTGTCGGTGGGCATTGAGGACGTGGAGGATATTCTTGACGATATCAAGCAGGCGTTAGAGAAAATCTAATTTACAATAAAAGAATAAAAATAGGAGGTTGAACGAGATACCTTTCAACCTCCTATTATATTTATTCCTTTTGTTTTTATTCCTTCAATCTATTGTTTTATTCCTTCTTTTATATTTATTCCTTCATCGACAGCGAAATTCTTTGTCGCTTCTTATCCACCTCAGTCACTCTCACTACCACATGCTGATGGAGTTTTACCACTTCATTAGGGTCCTTTACGTAGCGGTCGGACAACTGTGAGATATGCACTAATCCATCGTGATGGACACCCACATCCACAAAGGCACCAAAGTTGGTGATATTGGTGACAATACCAGGAAGGAGCATTCCCACCTGAAGATCGTCAATCTCGTGGACTCGCGAGTCGAACTCAAAAGCCTCAACAGCGGCGCGAGGGTCGCGGCCTGGACGCTGAAGCTCAGCCATTATGTCGGTGAGCGTGGGCATTCCCACAGTTTCTGTCACATAATCCTTCAGACGAATTGTTTTCTGAAGTTCCTTGTTGTCGATAAGCTCAGCTACTGTGCAACCCTTGTCTTTGGCCATTGCTTTCACAATATCATAGCTCTCTGGGTGAACAGCACTATTGTCAAGAGGATTCTTTGATCCCGGAATACGCAGGAAGCCTGCACATTGCACAAAAGCTACAGGTCCGAGGCGCGGCACTTTCTTCAATTCGGCTCGCGACTTGAAGGCTCCGTTCTTCTCCCTGTACTCTACTATATTCTTAGCAGTAGTGGCGTTGAGACCGCTGACATACATCAGCAGGTGGCGGCTCGCCGTATTGAGATTCACACCCACGGTGTTGACACACGACTCCACAACCATGTCCAAACTCTTCTTCAACTCGCTCTGGTCGACATCATGCTGATACTGTCCAACGCCGATGCTCTTGGGGTCAATTTTCACAAGCTCGGCAAGAGGGTCCATAAGTCGGCGACCGATTGACACGGCTCCACGCACAGTAACGTCCTCATCGGGAAATTCCTCGCGTGCTGCCTCCGAAGCAGAATAAACCGACGCTCCGTCCTCGCTCACCACAAACACATTGATATCTGGCGAGAGGCCTATCTCCTTTAGGAAAGCTGAAGTCTCGCGACTCGCCGTGCCATTGCCCACAGCCACAGCCTCAACCTCGTACTTCTTTGCCATGGCAAGCACTTGTCGGGCAGCTCCCGTGCGGTCGTCCTTCGGAGCATGCGGATAGATTGCCTCAAAGTGGAGCAATGTGCCCTGTGCGTCGAGACACACCACCTTGCAACCTGTGCGGAATCCAGGGTCGACACCCATAACTCGCTTCTGACCCAATGGAGCAGCCAAGAGCAACTGGCGCAGATTCTCGGCAAACACATCAATAGCCTCCTTATCGGCTCCCTGCTTGCTCGAAAGGGCAAACTCTGTCTCGATAGAGGGTTTCAACAGACGCTTGAAAGCATCGTCAGCAGCTTCGCCCACGAGCTTGCTACACTCGCCACGTCCTACGACATACTGGCGGCGTATCTTCTCGCGGCACACATCCTCATCGGCAGAGATACTGATGCGAAGAAAACCCTCCTTCTCGCCACGGCGCATGGCAAGCAGACGGTGGGAAGAACAACGGCGTAGAGGTTCGGAGAAATCGAAATAATCGCTGTATTTCTGGGCTTCGTCTTCCTCTGCCTTAGCTTTCACTACTTTCGAGGAGATCACAGCCTCACGCTTAAACACGCCTCTTATAGCCTTGCGCACATCCTCATTCTCATTTACAGCCTCCGCAATAATGAACTTTGCGCCCTGCACAGCATCCTCAACCGACTTAACATCGCCTTTAACGTACTTTTCAGCTGTTCTGAGTGGATTTTGGTCACGCTGCAGCAGAATTGTCTGCGCCAATGGCTCCAAGCCTTGCTGACGGGCTATATCAGCCTTTGTGCGACGCTTTGGTTTGAAGGGCAGATAAATATCCTCAAGCTCCGACATGTTCCAACATTGCTCTATGCGCTGGCGCAGCTGGTCGGTGAGCTTGCCTTGGTCCTCAATGGTTGAGAGAATTGTCTCCTTGCGCTTGGCCACATCTTGCAGTTTTTCACGCATGAGGGCTATGTCTGCCACTTGCACCTCGTCGAGGTTACCAGTGCGCTCCTTGCGGTAGCGACTGATGAATGGCACGGTGCAATTCTCTTCAAGCAATTCAAGGGTGTTCTCAACGCCACGCTCGGGAAGCGAGAGGGCATCGGCAATAATTCTTGTAAATACGTTCATTGTATTAATTATTCATTTTTTTGTTCATTGATTAAGTAATATTATGACATTTGGAATTATACTCTATTTTTTAGGTACGAAAGTCTCCCACGTCTGGTCGTCATAGAAGATTCTTATCTCAACGATTTTTCTCTCCTTAGTGTCACAATTATTTACCATATGAAAACCGTTTATAGCAGGTCGATTATCAGCATTCCTACGACCAGCCGAAATTCCTGACGCCTGCCTTCCTCCTGCGGACTGACCATCAGCCACGGAGCTGGCGACATTGGCTGGAATAGAGTCCGTAGCCACATCTTGAGATAAAGAAGCGGCATTGCCGACAGCAAAATCCACAGTCTCCTGCCCCGTGGGGGAGGGGTGGGCAGCCAACTGAGAACCAGAGTCAGCATCCTTGTAATCGGTCATCGCCCCACGTCCGAACATGAGCCAGTCGGTGGAGATATCAGGAAACCTGCTCTTGATGGCTTCCACTATTTTTAGCGAGGGAGCCGTGCGTCCGGTGAAGATGCTGCTGAGTGTGGCCGGTGCCACTTTGATGGTCTCGGCAAACTCCTGCTGAGTCATGTGCTGCGACTCTATAATTTTCTTAATTCTATCTTTCATAAGAGTGAAGGGTTGTTTTTGCGCTATTAGCGGCCATTTTTATCTGTTTACAAAATTAAACCAAATAATTCAGATGTGCAAGTTTTGTAAATACTTATTTCAAAATTTATATATTTTAATATGTAAATTGATAATTATTCACGTAAGGATACCGACAAACAGGCAATCTAACAGAATTTACTCATGCTTAAATAATGTTCGCGCACGCGTACATATTTAATACTTTAATGTTTTTAACTAAAATATTGGTTTACATGAACGTTTATGACAATTATAGACCTTTGTTTTGTAACTAAATACCTATTTGGGATTATTTATAAATAAAATCACATTTCCTTCACATTAACCGATTATGGTAAGAAACTTATTTATAGTATGTTATAAAGCCGTAATTGGTATTGTATAAATATTCATTTATCTATGTAAATCTACATATATAGATTTACATATCTATATTTCACTTATTCCAAATAGACTATTTAATCTACCTGTATCTACATTTGTATATCATATTATTTACATTAATATATTGTTTACATTTGTATATTCGTTATTTAAAATGCTAATTTTTGTAAATCATAAATTTTTCGCTTCACCAACCTGTGAGTTTTCAGAATACTGAAAAATTACCGACCAGGGATTTATCGGCGCAAAATTTTTCGATTCTCAGAGGGCAGAAAAAAGCCTAACTCCCTTGATGATTAGGGAATTAGGCTAAAAAATAAGGTTCGTTAGGATTTTCATTCCAGACAAAACAGGTGACAAAAACCACAATTTTTAGTGCAAAATGAAGAAGATCAGCTCCTTCATCAGGTCGCCAGTTGGGGTATTCAGATTGTCAAGACCCTTACTTTTGGCATCAATTTCTCTTATTTTCGACAAAATCTGTAGAGTCTTCATCGCGGTAAAGTTTCGCATCCCTACCCTGTAGTCTTTTATTCCCCACACCGACTTCAACTCCAAGTAAGCTGCAAGGTTGTTATCGTTGTTGCGATCAGGAGCATAGAACGCCACCATGAGAGCCTGGAAATACGAGTACAGGAGAGGAAGACATGAAAAGAGCGATCCCGCCTTTGGATTTTTGTCAAAATATTTTACTATTTGATTAGCCTTGAAAACATCCCTCTCAATAATGGCTGTCTTCAGCTCAAACACATTAAAATCTTTGCTCACTCCTATTTCTCTCTCCACGATTTCAGGAGTCACTCTCCTGTTATCCTCAGGAAGTGAAATCATCACCTTGTCAAGTTCGGAAATCAGTCGGCTAAGGTCAGCGCCAATATGCTCTGCAATCATCGAGCACGACTTGGGATCAATAGCCACGTGCTTGCTCTTTAAGTAGGTCTCTATGAACGCCGGAAGCTCATAGTCGCGCTTCTTCTTACTCTCGAACACCACTCCCACAGCCTGTGCCTTACCAACAATCTTCTTGCGCTTGTCAATTGTGCCATTCTTATAGCAAATCACGAGGATTGTTGAGCTAAGCGGCTTCTCGAAGTAACGCTCAAGAGCATCGAGCGACTTTAGGTTCTGCGCCTCCTTTACTATTACTACACGATAAGGCGACGGCATTACTGGATAACCACGACACAGGTCGGCAATCTGGGCAGCCGTAGTATCGGCTCCGAAAATGATGGTCTGGTTGAAATCGCGGTCGTCAGGCTCCAGCACATTATCAGCAATATAGTCGGCAATCTTGTCGACATAGTACGACTCGTCTCCCATAAGGATATAGACAGGCGCATATTTCTGGGCTTTAAGGTCGCGCATGACCGACTCATACGTGGCCAAAGATTTCTTTTCTGCCATAACTTTATTTTTGTTTTGTTATTATGTTTTATTTAATAAGGTGTAAAAATACATTAACGAGCTGTTTTCAGCCCGCAAATCTCACTAAAATTGATTAATTTTGTAAGTGGATTGTCGCCAATGCGACATTTAAAAGCAAAATTACGAAAATGATTCGATTAAACCTACCATCTTTCGAAATAAAGTTGTCCGGAACCAAGGAACATCCACGCATATTCGACATTCTACGCCGTCGCTACGTGGCACTTACACCCGAAGAATGGGTGCGACAGCACTTCGTGCATTTCCTCACAGGACACAAGGGCTACCCTGCCGCGCTCATGGCCAACGAGATAGGGCTGAGCCTCGGCGAAAAGAAACTACGTGCCGACAGTGTGCTCTACGACCGACAGCTGCAGCCGCGAATGATTATAGAATACAAGGCTCCAACAGTAAATATAACACAGAAAGTGTTCGACCAGATTGCAGCCTACAATCTGCTGCTGCATGTGGATTACCTTGTGATGAGCAATGGTATTCAACATTATTGCTGCCGTATGGACTACGACAACCGCAGGTATGAGTTCTTGAAGGATATTCCTGATTATAAGGATATTACAGCAGATTTTTAAGCGATAGAGCTATACACCCGCTCTATCTAACACATAAGGAACTCATAAATCAAATAATAACAAAAGCAATAAACAGAAATCAAATATGAACAGTATGCTAAATTCGACAGAATACAAGAAGATGCGCAGCCAACAGCTGTATTGCTTCGAAGCCCCCGAACTGATGGCAAGCATCATTCGGGCCAATGAACTGTGTGCCAAGCTGTCAGCAATGACTTTCACCTCTCAGGATTATAGGCAAACTATTGAAGCCCTTATCCCTGGTTTTCCAAAAACGTCAGCAATAATCCCGCCTTTCCGTTGCGACCACGGACACGGAATAAGCATAGGCGAGCACACATTCATAAACTACGACTGCATCATGCTCGACGGAGGAGAAATTAGAATTGGAGCGCATTGCAAGATAGGGCCACGCTGCCAGTTTTTCACCCCTCAACACCCTATCGATTACCGCGAGCGCATGAAGCCTGTTGAGACATGCCTCCCTATCAGCATTGGCGATAATTGCTGGCTTGGAGGAGGAGTGACTGTATGTCCAGGAGTAAATATTGGTCCGCGCTGCATTATTGCGGCTGGAAGCGTCGTAATTCGCGACATTCCCGCAGATTCATTGGCAGCGGGAAATCCAGCTGTGGTTAAAAAGAAGCTGTAGGAAAAACATATAAAAACAACTAATTTAAGTTTCGTAAGCGATAGTAGTTAAGAAGTTAACTCCTTTAACTTCTGAATACTCTGAACTGCTTAGTAAGTAATATTTAAACAGAAAAAAATAATTATGGGAGTAGGAAGATGGATTGGCGGATTCCTCGGCTTTATGTCGGGCGGACCGCTTGGTGCACTTGCCGGCTACGCTATTGGCTGGCTGTTTGAAAAGGGAGCCGAAGGATTCAGCGGCGAAGAAGGATTCTATCAGAATGGAGGCCAACAGAATGGCAGTTATCACAACGGAGGCTACACAGCCCAGCAGCAATACGAGGGACAGCGCAACTCGTTCCTTTTCTCGCTTCTCGTGCTCGCCTCCTATATCATTAAGGCAGACGGAAAGGTTATGCATTCCGAAATGGAATGTGTGCGCACATTTTTGCGCCGCAACTTTGGCGAAATGGCCATGCAACAAGGCGAACAGATTCTTTTAAGACTGTTTGAGCGCCAAAAACAAATGGGCATGACGGCTTTTAAAAACACTATCAGCGAGGCTTGCGCAGAAATAGCCCAGCACATGGACTACTCGCAACGCCTGCAGCTCGTCAATTTCCTCGTAGTGATTGCCCAGGCTGACGGAACTGTGCCACAATGCGAGATTGACGCTCTGCAGTTTGTTGCAGCCAACCTCGGCATTTCACCTGAAGATCTTGGCTCTATGCTCAACCTGTCGTCTGGCGGCTCAAGTCTCGACTCAGCCTACAAGGTGCTTGGAGTCACATCTGACGCTACCGACGACGAAGTAAAGGCTGCCTACCGTCGCATGGCTCTCAAACACCACCCCGACCGCGTGGCTACACTTGGCGAGGATGTACGCAAGGCTGCCGAGAAGAAATTTCAGGAGATAAACGCCGCCAAGGAAATGATCTACAAGGCAAGAGGAATGGCTTGATAACTTAATATCTGTGGGAGTTTTTGCTTAGAAATAAGAACTTGCAAAACTAAAAAAACTTATTTCTTAATGACATTCATGACAATCATGACAATCATGACAATCATAACAGTCGTGACAGTCTTAAATATAGTCAATTTGTACTTACAAAAATAGGGTCAAGAATATAATAATACAAGGACAAATAAATGGAATTTGGCAATTTCCTCGCCGGATTAAAACGGCAAGAACATAAATACACAGCGAAGTCAACAAAGCGCACCCGCAACATTCTCTTCATGATCAGCTGCAAAGCTGACGGAAATTCATGGGTAAGCATAGTTGACGAGAAGATGAAACCTGTAGACGCAGACCACCGCGAACAGAACGGCAACGTTGCGATTGCTGTTAGAAGCATCAACCGCATACGCGAACGCGACACATTCAAAGTGGAATGGGGCACAGAGACTGACGAAACTAATTGTGTGAGCCTTAACGAGAACCCGCAACTGCTGTTCCAGCTTATACGCTGCACGAATATTGTCTTTTCCGACGGCAAGCCGATATGCGTCAGCCAGGAGAATACACACGTCATTATTAAGCTCAACGCTAATACTGAAGTTGAAAACAGTAAAACTAATAAAGAAACCAGAAACAATGCTACCGTATTACAACCAATACTGTCGCTTGCTTCTACAGAAGACCACACCCCCAACCACCCCCTGTTCCTTTCCGACTGCTTTGCCCTTGTCGACCATACGATCTACCCCATCAGCACCCTTGGCGAAAACTATTTGCAACTGAAGCACTTCCTCACCCCTATCGACAGCAGAATGATTGAGGGCTATCTATCTGTGCTCTACTCTTATATCGACAATATTGACGTGCGCTACGACGGCTACACCATCGAGCGACAGCCACAAGAGATTGCTCCCCACCCCACAATACTCTTCGAGAAAGTGGATGCCGACCACACCCTCTATCTGCGACTCGTACAGCAAGTCAAGGGACTTTCGGTGGATTTCATGCAACGGTTTGACGTGAATACTGTGGCAACTATCGCCTCAGACAATCTCATTACCGTGCGCCCCATCGCCAACTTCAATATTAACGACTGCGCCGACTCTCTGCACAAGCAGATCACCAAGTGTGCTCCCAACCGCGAGACAGCAAAGCAAGTGTACTACGACGACTCACTCCTCTTCATCATCCCCGAGGCTGTTGCCGCTCCGTTTCTGCTCACAGCCCTGCCCACACTCCTCAACAACTACAAGCTCATAGGAGCCGACAAGCTGCGCGACTACAAGCTGCGTCCTGTAACGCCCAAGCTGAGCGTAAACCTCTCATCCGGCATCGATTTTCTTGAGGGAAGCGTGAACGTTGAGATTGCCGACCAACAGTTCACCCTGCAACAAGTGCTTGCGCAATACTCCAAGAAACGCTACATAGAGCTGTCCGACGGCAACCGCGCCATTATCGACGACGGCTACATGCGCCGTCTTGAGCGCATATTCTCGCGCAAGAAGGGCAAGGACGGAGGCGTGAGAGTGTCGTTCTTCGATCTTCCTGAAATCGAGGACTTGCTCAACCATCAGCTCGAAGGTGAGGTGTTCCGCCATCACCGCGAGGTGTACGAGGGTTTCAACAATCTTGCCAAACAGACTCTCAAGACTCCAAAGCTCAACGCCATGCTGCGCCCTTACCAAAAAGAGGGAATAAAATGGATGAAATATCTTTATGACAACAGTCTTGGAGGATGCCTTGCCGACGATATGGGCCTTGGAAAGACGGTTCAGACTATCGGCCTGCTCTCGCTTGTCTATCCCAAAGAGAAGAAGCCCACGCTCATCGTAATGCCGCGAAGCCTGCTCTTCAACTGGCACAACGAGTTGCAACGCTTTGCCCCGCAGCTGTCGGTCTACACCTACTATGCCGGCGACCGCGACATTGAGGCTGCCATGAAATGTCAAGTAATCCTCACCACCTACGCCCTTGTGCGCAACGACATCGACTCTCTGCGCCGACGCCACTTCCACATCGTCATCCTCGACGAGAGCCAGAACATAAAGAACACCACAGCCCAGACCACACAGGCCACACTCCTGCTCAAGGGCGACCATCGTCTTGCACTAAGCGGAACGCCTATCGAGAACAACCTAACGGAGCTCTACTCGCTCTTCCGCTTCCTCAACCCCACGATGTTTGGCACATTGGACGAGTTCAACTCGCGCTACACGATGCCCATACAACGCGACGACGACAAAGACGCTTTGCTCTCGCTACGACGCAAGATTTTCCCATTCATGCTGCGCCGACTGAAACGCGACGTGCTGAAAGATCTGCCCGACCGCATAGAACAGACTCTCTACGTGGAAATGTCGCCTGAACAGGCCGACTTCTACGAGCGCCGGCGCAAATACTACTACGAGCAGGTGAAGCAGGTTATTGCTACTGAGGGTGTTCAGAAGTCACAGTTTGTGATGTTCCAGGCTATGAGCGAGTTGCGCCGAATAGCATCCGTCCCCGAAAGTCTCAGCGACGGAACCATTGTCTCGCCCAAGCTCACCCAACTAATGGATTCCGTGCTCGACGCTGTGGAAAATGGTCATAAGGTTGTTGTGTTCTTCAACTTCATAGCAGGACTGGAGCTTGCCGGAGAACGCCTTGAGCAGGAAGGCATAGACTACTGCTCCATGACTGGCTCAACACGCGACCGCCAAAGCATTGTGGAGCGTTTCCAAAACGACCCTGGTTGCCGAGTGATGCTGATGACACTAAAAACGGGTGGCGTGGGACTAAACCTTACAGCTGCCGACACCGTCTTCATCTTCGAGCCGTGGTGGAACAAGGCTGCTGAGGAACAAGCCATCAACCGCCTCCACCGATTCGGACAGAAAGCCAACGTGCTAAGCTACTCGCTCATAACCAAATCGACCATCGAGGAGAAAATCCAAATCTTGCAACAGCAGAAAGCCGACCTGTTCGACGGACTGATAAGTGCCGATTCTTCGTCGGCTAAGCATCTGTCGGAAGAAGACATCAAGTATATATTGGGATAAGAGTCTAATATCCAAGGCTAAATGATAATAACTGTTACTTAATACTCTTATTTACAACGAGAATAAAAAAATGACAGAACAATTAGATTTAAATATTGAAGGCACTGTGGAGGACGAACGCCAACTGCGCATAATCCACGAGCCTACAAAGGACGAGATCAAGACTATGCGTGAACGGTTGAGCATAAAGACAAAAGGCCAACTGCAAACAATGGCCACCCCTTATATTGGACTCCTACGAAAATTACGCCTGCGCTACGACCGTGGCAACGGTGAAACCGAGACGCCTGCCCCTATCGAGAAGTTAGAAAAGACAAAACTTCAAAACAGAAGCGTTTGGGAGGAGTTTATTGCCATTATGTACCACGAACTCAACCATTCCATTATCTTCGAGTACATGCCAAAACACGAGATTGAGCTATGGCGCGAGGTGTTGCTCAATTATTATGTTGTCGATACTGAGGTGGAGAGAATTATGGGGCGCAAATGCTTCAAGAAAAGCTCATCGTTTTGGGATGATTCTAAACCGGAAGATTATCTTGCGTCATTCTTCAGTTGCAAGAACGCTTTGACAGTCAAAAGCGAAACATCACCGAGACAGGTTAAAGTTCCCTTTATATACTACGACTCTCCGCTTAAGAAATCTGTATTCAGAGAGTTTTTTCCCGACCTTATCAACTTCAAGGATCTGGAAAAACTGCCTGAAGAGGCCAATCTGAAACAGTTCAGCGGTGAGAATACGGTATTTACCAAACTGCCATTATTGTCGGCACTCTACGACAGCTTAGTGCTTCCTCACATCTATGGCAAACCAAAAGCCACTTTAATAAAGAAAGTGCAGAAGACCATTCAGATGCCAAGATTCTTCGACAACTATCCCAACGCCAAACAAGCGCAGCTGAGTACTACGATGATAACAAATTTCTTCATGTTGTATAGAGCAACATACCCAAGAAAATTAGAATCCAGCCAGCCTGAGCAGATAGTGAAGGATATTTTCGACAATGCATTCAGATACAGAAGCAATGTGCAATTGCTGCCAACGCTGCTGTCCTACACCAAGGGTATAAGGTGCTCACCTTACGACATGGACATGGTGAACGACACATTGAGCGTGCTCTACAAACTGCTGTTCCATTACAGCAAGAAAAACTGGATACCCGTAGACGCGCTCATCATGAACCTGCGCTCGGCCACAGACACGTCGGATTATAATTTCCTGCTGCTACACCCCAACATAATCAGCTATGCTGACATCAGCAACTGCTATACTGGCGACACCTGCATCGACTTTGGCAACACCATACGCCAATTCTCCATACCATTCATAAAGTCGCTACTCTTCGCGCTATCCACTTTTGGCATCGTGGAAGTGGCCTATCGCGACCCTGACGACACCGACACGTCGCCATACGACGGATTGCAGTACGTGCGCGTTACGGAACTGGGAAAATATGTCTTTGAGGCTTCTAAAAGCTACTCTCCACAACAGTCGGCCAACACCAAGTCCGACTTTGAGCTTGACGACCAGCGACTGCTCATTAAAGTGCGGACAGCCAACTCTCCATTCATCCATCTTCTCGACAATTTCGCCCAGAGTATCACGCCCACGCTCTACCGCGTCGACTACGAGACTTTTCTCGGCGGATGCAGTTTGAAGAACGACTTGGAGCGAAAAATCAAAATGTTCAGCATGTATATCTGCAAAAAGCAGCCTGAGATTTGGAAGCAATTCTTCGATGAACTTCTGTCCAAATGCCATCCGTTTTCCGATTCCAAAGAGAAATACTTGCTGATAGAAATCCCAAGCGACAACATCGAACTTCAACGCCTTATGCTCAACGAGCCAAGCATCAGAAAATATGTTCTGAAAGTGGAGAACTATATGATGCTTGTAAAGGCAGACGAAGAGGATAAACTAAAACTTGCGATGAAGAAATTCGGATATTTAATATAAGTAACAGTTCAAAATTATTAGTAGGAGGCCATGACATCCCTGCCATACCCACTCGGCCATGATTGTCAAGTCTATTTAGTGGGTATGGCAGGGAGAATATTAAAAAACAATATAAACACAAAAAAATATCGGGTGTGTCAAACTTGAAACAAGTCTCGACACACCCGATATTATTTTCTATAATTAACTGTTAGGAATTAATTATATATTTAACTTTCTCTTACCTTTCGCCTTTTTTAGAAGAACAAGTAGCGGTTGTCCACAACCTTAGCCTTGATGTAAAGCTCGTTCATGAAGTTGCCTGCCATCTGCATTTCCTTCTGGCGGAGCTGCTGCATCATAGTGGCAGCGTCGAACTTACCTGGACGCTTGGTCTTGTTTACAACCTGGAACACATAAACACCAGCATTGCCCTTAACCGGAGCCTTGCAGAACTTGCCCTTGGCAGTAGCAGCCACAGCACCGCTAAGTGCAGGCTCGCTTGCGCCTGTAGCAGCCACAAACACCGGAGCGGCGAATGTAACCTGGTTCACAGCAGCGATAGTGGCACCCTTGGCCTTGGCAGCGTCTACCGACTTCACACCGTTGAGCTTGGCGAGAAGCATCTCAGCCTTCTTGTCCTTCATCACCTCACCCTTTACATACTCCTTAACCTGAGCATCCTCAAGCGAGCGGTAGCCCACATTATTAATATTGTTGAGCATCACGATGAGCATATGGTCGTTGTCGCCACACTCGTAGAGTGGAGACACAGCACCCTTCTTGGCCTCAAACAACCAGCGCATAGCCTCGCGTGTAGAGCGGATGCCTGCAAGATTGTGCTCGGCAGTAGTAACGTCCTTGCGCTCCTGAACAGTAAATCCTGCCTTGGCAGCGTTCTTAACGAGATCCTCAGCCGAAAGATTAGCACTTACGAAAGAGCTGAACTTGTTGAAGGCAGCGTTGTAAGTATCCTTCGAGAATGTAATGTTCTTCTTAATCACAGCAGCTGTATACTTGCTGATCACTGCCTTGCGGTCAACAACCTGTACGATGAGGTTGCCCTGAGTGAGGGCGATGTTCTTAACCTCGTTTACAGCCATTGTGTTGAGCGAGTTGATATAGTCCTTAGTGTTCTTGTCGAGCGACGGAGCACTCTGATACTGGCGTGTTGTCAACCAAGCCTTCTCGCCAGTCTGACCATACTTCTTGGCGATAACCTCGAAGTCGGCACCCGACTTAAGAGCTGTGTAGATAGAGTCAGCGCGCTTTGCTGTCTCCTGTGCGTTGGCGCCTGCCACCTGAATCTGGCGGAACTGTACTGAGTCAGGAAGCTGCTGCTTTGCAACGAGCTTGATGATGTTCAGTGTATTGTCACCCTTGTTCTCCACCACCTTGCTTGTAGAACCTACAGCCATAGAGTCGAGACGCTGGGCGATGTCATTTGGGAAAGCGTCCTTTGACACAGGCACGCCAAGATAGCTAATGAGCGAACCGCTCTTGTGAACGAGATCAGAAGGATCGGCTGCAGAAGCCAACTCTGTGTCATAAGCTGCAAACTCCTTCTGAAGAGCTGCGCGGTCGGCAGCAGAAGCCTTCACCTGCACGTCGATGTACTTGATGTCGCGGCTCTCTACATACTGCTTGAAGCGACCCTTCACCTCGTCATACTTAGCCTTGAGGTCGGCATCAGAAATCTGCACCTTGTTGTCGTCGATGCTTGAGTAAGGCAGAGCTGCAAGCTTAATCTGGCTCTCCTCGTTCTGGTCGTTGAAAGCCATCTGAGCCTCCACCTTGTTGCTGAGCAAGCAATGAGCGAACAAGCCCTGGTATTTCTGTGCGAGGAGCTGCTGGCGCAGGCTTTTCTCAATAAAAGTCCAGTACTTGTAGATTGTCTCATACTGCTTTGCGAGCTGCGGATTGGTCTTGCCCTGAGTCTTATACTCGGCGAGGAACTTCTTCAGCGCATTTGCGTCGAAGCGACCAGTCTGCTGATTGAAGAACGGAGTCTGCATGAGCATAGGGTTTGTACCCTCAATGAGCACATTCTGCAACTCTGTGTCTGTTACGGTCAGTCCCAACTTCTTAGCCTCATTCTCAACAAGCTTTGTCTGCACATAAGTGTTCCACACCATGTCCTTCACCTGATTGAGCTGGTCTTCGTTGAGATTCTCCTGACCCTGCTGCATCTTAATTACCTCGGTGTACTCATCTACGAGTTTCTGAAAATCAGTCACACTGATTTTCTCACCTAACACCTCTCCGACTTGCTGTCGAGCGTCATTGCTTGAAGACTCGCAAGAACGGAACGCCTCTTCGGCGATGAACGCAAACAGACCCAAACTGATGATGCAAATCAGCAGGACTCCTTTGCTTCTTACTTTTCCTAATGCTGCCATTTGTTTAATTTGTTATTTTTATTTATTATTTTTTATTTTTCTTCTTGTTTTAATCTGTTGTGCCTATGGTCTACTTACCACAGTCTTCGTTCAAAATGCCTACAAAAATACTAAATTATTAGCACATATTGGCACAAAAGCCTTAAAATTAGGTTCTAAGACACTAAAAATAAGCTTCCCAACCCTTTTTTCATACTCCAAAGCCCTAATTTACAGGCTATAAACCACTAATCCACAGGCTATGAGCCACTAACCAACAGGGCTTACTCTTTCACCTTAAGCCTTACGAGTTCTATTTTCGTCATCGTGCTCTTGATGATGCGGAACTCGAAATGGCCGATAGTCACCACCTCGTTGAGTTTTGGGAAGCTCTGGTATTCGTGCAGGATAAATCCTCCCACAGTCATGTATTCGTCGCTCTCGGGCAATCCCAACCCGAAGAGGTCGTTCACCTTATCTATCTCCAGTCGGGCCGAAAGCACATACTCGTGGCTGTCCACCTGTTTGGCTATGTATTTCTCGCTGTCATGCTCGTCCTCGATGTCTCCGAAAATCTCCTCCACGATGTCCTCAAGCGACACAATACCGCTTGTGCCGCCAAACTCGTCTACCACCACTCCAAGACTCTTCTTCTGCTGCAGGAAGATGTGCATCAGCTTCTGCGCCGCCATAGTTTCGGGCACAAACGGCATCTTGCACACATGCTCACGCCAAGTGTCTTGGTTGCGGAACATCTCCGAACTATGTATGTAGCCCACTATATGGTCGATGTCGCCCTCGTAGACGATAATCTTCGAGTTGCCGCTCTCCACAAACTTCTGCATCAGCTCCTCGGTTGTGCAAGAATTGATGTCCACTGCATTCACCTCCGTGCGTGGCACCACACAGTCGCGCACCTTGCAGTCGGAGAAGTCGAGAGCATTTTGGAAGAACTTCACCTCATCGTTGATTTCGTCCTCGCTCTGTGCGTTGTCGATGCTCGACTGCACCAGATAGTCGAGATCCACCTTTGAGAAGCCCTCGTCGTCGGTCTCCGTGGTCATTCTGATGCCCACCATGCGCAGCAGATATTTGGAAATGAGCGTTGAGAATCGGCTTATCGGCCACAGCACCACATAGAAGAGGTAAGCAGGCAGAGCAAACACCGAGAGAAGTCGGTTGGCGTTGTTCTTGAACAGGATTTTGGGCAGAAACTCGCCCGTAAACAGAATGACAAGCGTCGAAAGCAGCGTGTCGGCGGTCACTCTCATGCCCTCATCCAGACCGCTGAACAAGGTCTTGTCGAAAAACTCAGCAAATAGAATACCATAGATTACAAGCACAATATTGTTGCCCACGAGCATCGTGCTCACGAAGCCGTTGGGATGGCCGTAAAACACCGTGAGTAGTTTCTTGGTCAGCCTGTTGCCCTCGCGGTCCATCTCGGCGAGCATACGGTTGCTCGACACAAAAGCTATCTCCATGCCCGAAAAGAACGCCGACAACACCATTGTCACTGCAATTCCTGTTAATAAAGGTATATCCGTTTCCACTTTGTTATTTTAAATAATTGATTATCAACCAAACAAAGCACATGGGGAGAAATCGATTCTTTACCCCCATGTGCTGTCTCTAAATAAATTGCTTTGTTTCTTAGTTTGTATTTATCTTTCTCGACGGGCGCACCTGTGGTCTGACAGCCGCCTTCACGGTGTCGGGAGCAGAGCTTATGGTGTCGCCGGTTCCTGCAATGTCGCCCTTCTCGAACGAGCCGCGCGAGTTGGACACATAGTATTTAGTCATGCGCTCGTCGCTCCTGAAGTAAGAGCCTTCGAGCGTGCGCTCGGGAGTCACGAGCTTCGAGTGAACGTGCGAGTAGAGCTCATGGTTCGTCTCGTCCCAGAACAGCTGCTGGCTTGTGAATCGCAGTCCGTCCTTTGTCAGAATACTCACTCGGCTGCGAAGCTCCCACAGTCGTTTCTGGTCGTAATAGTAGGCCGTGTCGCATTGTATGTACGACTGCACGTGGAATTTCTCGTCAAACTGCTCGAAGAACAGTCCCTTCTCAAAAATCCACCGCGACGGGTTGCGCACGGTGTTCACCTCCCAACGCTCAGCCACGATGCGGTATTTTATCACGCCCGAATCGGATATCAGCGTGTTCACGCCATAGCTGGTCATCATCGACACAGAATCGCGGTCGTGAATGGCAGGCGCCGTATGCTCCTTCTGCTCCTCGCACGAGACAAGCAGAACAGCCGCCACCAGCCACACTATCAAGAATTTACTGTACTTCAATGCCATTATTTTGACTAAAAAAATATGTTTACTTAAACAGAATAAAGAATCCTACGATTCAAGCATTCCCCCACTTATTCCATCTTCCACTTAGCAAACCAACGCTCGTTGAATGTCAGTCCGATATTTATGCGGAAAGTGTTCTCCGTGACAAACGCCTTGCAGTCCTGCTTCACCCACTGAGCCGAGATGTTGAGCAGCGAGCGATTGTTGTAGCCGTTCATTATAGGAATGCCGAAACCTGCGCTCACGCTGTATTCCTTGGGGCCGTCCTGGTTGTTTATCTTCATATAGTTGGTGGCATACGACGCGCCGAAGCGGTAGTGAACGCGCTCCAGGAAGTTACGGCCGTTCTCCTTCGGGCAAATCTCGCCGCCGAGAGTCAGCTTGTGGCGGTCGCTATATACAAGGCCATGGTTCTGCATACCAGCATACTGAGGGTCGCTCACCGCTCCCCACTTCTGCAACTGGTAGTCAACCCCCAACTTAAGCTTGTTGGAACGGTTCCACATCACGCCCACTCCATAAACAGCCGGAATCTCCAGTTCCGAGAGTCCCTTGTGCAGCGTGGTGTCGGCCACTCCCGTCTGCGAGTTGTTCGAAATCTCGTTGCATTCGGGTGCAGCTCCCAATTTGTGGCCCAAGCTGTAGGTCAAGCCCAATGTCAGCTCGTCCTTCTTCGTAATCTTCTGGGTGTACTGCAGTCCGAAGTCCACCTTATAGCTGTTCACCGAAGCCGAGTAGTAGCGCGAGAGCGTGTTGGCATAGGCATCGGTATAGCTGTTCACCACCGAGCGGGTGTAGTCGCCCCAAAGGTAAGAACCATTCACACCCACAGCCAATCCCTTTACAGGGCTCCATCCCACACCGAGATAAATCTGGTGCAAGCCGCCGCTGCCCGAATACGAGTTGACATACGACGTTGTGGAGCTGCTGCCCGTAGAGCTGCCGCCCAACTTGTTTGTGCTTGAGTATTCGTAGCCGATGTTGGTATAGGGAAGAATACCGAAGCTCACACCGAGATGCTTGGCGGCGCGGAATCCAGCCACCAGATATTCGAAGTTGGCATTCTTGGCGTTCACCTTCACCCCACCCTCGCTATAGTTAGTGATATGTCCCGAGATGCCCGCGTCGAAGATGAACGACAGCGAGTCGATAGAGGCATACGAAGCCGGGTTGAGATAGTTTATCTGATTGTGTTCATGGAATCCCTGGCCCAAACCATTCATGCCACGGTTAAAACCTCCTGCCTGCTCGCTGAGCGATCCCAATCCATACTGGCTGTAAGGGGAGTTTGTGCCGCTTTGAGCTTGAGCGGCCACGGTTGCGGCAACCATGGATGCGGTAATGAGTACTTTCTTCATTTCTCTAATTCTTGTTTTTATCTTACTCTCCAACACGCCTATCCCGCCTACACATTATTATATATAGAGTAACAGGCGCGTTTTTAATCTAAATTGAATAATTGCTTGCAAAATTATCGAAAAAAAACGAAATAAAGGCACGATAAATGAGAAATTAAAGGTATTTTTGCATCGTGAAACGCTTAAAAAGAAAAATAATAGGTATAACGCTGATAATTTTTCTGTTGTTAACAAATCATTTATCAGCTTTCGGTCAGGGCCAACGCTCTGGCTCAAACATGGATTCAGTGGAGGTTAGTCTGCTGACCTGCGGTCCGCGCCCCAACGTCTACAGCCTCTATGGCCACACAGCCATCAGATACCAAGACAAGAGCAACGGCACCGACCTCGCCGTCAACTACGGAATGTTCTCATTCGGCAAGCCATTCTTCGTGCTGCGCTTCGTGTTCGGACTCACCGACTACGAGATGGGCATAGAGTATTTCTCCGACTTCGTGGCCAACTACGCCAACACAGGCTGCGGCATACGACAGCAGAAGCTCAACCTCACAGCGAGTGAAAAGGCAGCCATCGCGGCAGCCATCGACGAGAACTACAAGCCGGAGAACCGCGTCTACCGCTACAATTACTTCTATGACAACTGCACTACACGCGCTCGCAACATCATCCTGAGCCACATCCACGGCACTGTGGAATACCACAACAAGGAAAGCCGTGGCGAAATCTCATTCCGCGAGATGATTCATCAGTACAACGCCACACACCGATGGGCCCGGTTCGGCAACGACCTGCTGCTCGGCATCAAGGCCGACCTGCCCACAACACACGACCAGCAGCAGTTTCTGCCCGAAAACCTCAGTACCGACTTCAGTCGCGCTACCATCAATAATGCCGACGGCAGCCGCAAGCTTGTAACCGAGGAGTCGTGGGTGTTGCCACGCACAAGAGACGTTGGCAGCGACAGCTTCCCCCTCTCGCCCGCCGCGTGCCTTGGTCTATTCGCCATTGTGGTGCTGCTCGTCACCGTGCTCGAGCGAGTGAAGCAAGCCAACTATTGGCTGGCTGACGCCGTGGTGATGACCGCCGACGGACTCTGCGGACTCATCCTCCTGGCAATGGTGTTCTCGCAGCACCCCACCGTGAGCCTTAACTTCCAGATTCTGCTGCTCAACCCCTTGAGCTTCTTCCTCCTTGTGCCAACAGTCAAGGCCATGCGCAAGCGTCGCGCCAACCTGTGGCTCAAGTCATGGACTGCGTGCATTGTTTTATTCCTTTTCTGCGGAATATTTCAGTCGTATGCCGAGGGAATGTATTTTGTGGCACTATCTTTGCTAATAAGAAACATATCAAAAATACTCCAATTTAAGAGATGAACAGATATTTATCTACCATAATACTCCTTTCGGTGCTTGGCAACCTACAGTTGCCTGCGCAAAGCTTGCAGCCTGCCCCGCGCTTGGTTGTAAACATTGCCGTCGACCAGCTGCGCACCGACTACATCGAGCATTTCTCGCCACTCTACGGCGAGAACGGCTTACGAAAGCTCCTGCTCCAAGGCACCGTCTACGAGGCAGCAAGCTATCCCTTCGCCCCCGTCGACCGCGCCTCGGCTATAGCATCCATTGCCACAGGCACCACCCCTCACTATAATAATATTGTGGCCACACAATGGGTCGACCGCAACACCCTGCGCCCTGTGCTCAGCACCGACGATGAGGAATACGGCACATCGCCGCAGAAAATGGCCACATCCACCATCAGCGACGAGCTTAAGATATCGACCAACGGAGCCGCAATAGTATATTCGGTGGCACAGGAGAAGGACGCAGCCGTGCTATCGGCCGGACACGCCGCCGACGGAGCCTTCTGGCTCAACGACAAGAACGGCACATGGACCACATCGCCCTACTACCCCAAGAGCGCGCAAAAACTCGTGAAGAGCCACAACCACACCTCCACCAAGCATGGCTCGCAAAACGCCAACGACGCCGTGGCCGACCTCTCTGTGGCGTGCATCAACGAGATGGGCATGGGCCGCGACCTCACCACCGACATGCTCTCCGTAACGCTCTCTGCCAAGGGCTCAGACCCCAACATGTGGCAGACCGAGATGGAACAAATCTACGTGAAGCTCGATAACACCATAGCATCGCTCATCAAGCGCATCGAGGACCGTGTGGGCAAGGACAAAGTGATGTTCGTGCTCACAAGCACCGGCTATGTCGACGAACAGCAAATCGACTACCAGCGATTCCGCATACCCACCGGAACCATCTACATCAACCGCACGGCCAGCCTGCTTAACATGTATCTTGGCGCCATCTACGGACAGGCCAAGTATGTGGAGACATGCTACCACAACCAGATTTATCTCGACCGCAAGCTCATAGAGCAGCGGCACATCAGCTATACCGACCTCATAACACGCTCCCGCGAGCTGCTCGTGCAGACTGCAGGAGTGCGCAACGTCACGCCCAGCCCCTACAGCCCTGCTGTAAGCGGCGACCTCATCATCGAGACTGCCCCGGGCTGGCAAATCATCAACGAGGATTTTCGCGAGTATTACTTCTCGCGCGCAGCGTTCATCCCCTTCCCCATCATCTTCTACGGAAGTGGTGTGAAGGCGCAGCGCGTCACCACTCCGGCCACGGTCGACCGCATAGCACCGACCATCGCCAAGGCCATACGCATACGTGCACCTAATGCTTGTTCCTCGGCGCCATTGCAGTAGAAAGTCTGCCAAAAAGGCAGAAAAACCGCTGCAACGACCCTTTTACAGGGTTTAAAGACGCTTATTTGGATTTTTTTTAGTAATTTTACACCCCAAATACAACAAGCATTAAAAAACAAAAACAATATATACAATGAATTTCAACAAATTTCTACAGTCATTGTTCGGCAACAAGTCATCAAAGGACATGAAGCTCATCCAGCCTCTCGTTAACAAGGTGAAGGAAGCTTACCCAGAGATTCAGAAACTGAGCAACGACGAATTGCGTGCACGCACCAAGGAACTGCAGAAGTACGTACAGGACTCTGCCAACGAGCAGAAAGCCAAAATCGCCGAGCTTAAGGCAAAGATTGAGGAGACTCCTATCGACGAGCGCGAGGGCATCTTCAACGCCATCGACAAGCTCGAGAAGGAAGTGCTCGACCTCTACGAGAAGGCTCTCGACGAAATCATGCCAGTAGCATTCTCCATCGTCAAGGACACAGCACGCCGCTTTGCCGAGAACGAGGAGACCATCGTTACCGCCAACGACTTCGACCGCCAGCTCGCCCTGGACCCCAAGAACGACTTCATCACCATCGACGGCGACAAGGCCATCTACCACAACCACTGGACTGCAGGCGGCAACGACCTCAAGTGGGAAATGGTGCACTACGACGTGCAGCTCTTCGGTGGTATCGTGCTCCATCAGGGCAAGATTGCCGAGATGGCCACTGGTGAGGGTAAGACCCTCGTGTCTACACTCCCTGTGTTCCTCAACGCATTGACTGGCAACGGCGTACACGTCGTTACCGTGAACGACTACCTCGCCAAGCGCGACTCTGAGTGGATGGGCCCGCTCTACATGTTCAACGGTCTCTCGGTAGACTGCATCGACAAGCACCGCCCCAACTCGCCCGAGCGTCGCCGCGCCTACATGGCCGACATCACCTTCGGCACCAACAACGAGTTTGGTTTCGACTACCTCCGCGACAACATGGCCACATCGCCTGCCGACCTCGTGCAGCGCAAGCACAACTACGCCATTGTCGATGAGGTTGACTCCGTGCTTATCGACGACGCACGTACTCCGCTCATCATCTCAGGTCCCGTTGCCAAGGGCGACGTGCAGATGTTCGAGGAGTATCAGCCATTGGTAGAGAAGCTCTTCGAGGTGCAGCGCAAGCTCGCCACACAATACCTTGCCGAGGCCAAGCAGCTCATCAGCGAGGGACAGAAGACTGGCGACCAGAAGAAGCTCGACGAGGGCTTCCTCGCTCTCTACCGCTCACACAAGGCTCTGCCTAAGAACAAGCCGCTCATCAAATACCTCTCGGAGGAAGGCATCAAGGCTGGTATGCTCAAGACCGAGGAATACTATATGGAGAACAACAACCGCCGTATGCCTGAGGCTGTGGAGCCACTCTACTTCGTTGTAGACGAGAAGCTCAACAGCTGCGACCTCACAGACAAGGGTACTGAATGGCTCGCAAAGCAGGTGAACGACGCCGAGCTCTTCGTGCTCCCCGACATCACATCGCAGCTCTCGGCTCTTGAGGCTGAGAAGGACCTCGACGAGCAGCAGCGCCTCGACAAGAAGGACGACCTGCTCAACCACTATGCCGTGCAGTCGGAGCGCGTACACACTCTGCAGCAGCTGCTCAAGGCCTACACCATGTTCAACAAGGACGACGAGTATGTGGTTATGGACGGCGAGGTGAAGATTGTCGACGAGCAGACCGGACGTATCATGGACGGCCGACGCTGGAGCGACGGCTTGCACCAGGCTGTCGAGGCCAAGGAGCACGTTAAGGTGGAGGCTGCCACACAGACATTCGCCACTATCACCCTTCAGAACTACTTCCGTATGTACCACAAGCTCTCGGGCATGACCGGTACTGCTTCTACCGAGGCAGGCGAGTTCTGGGACATCTACAAGCTCGACGTGGTGGAGATTCCTACCAACCGTCCTATCCTCCGCAAGGACCTCGACGACCGTGTCTACAAGACAGCCCGCGAGAAGTATGCTGCCGTAATCGACGAGGTTGTGGCTATGCGCAACAGCGGACGCCCTGTGCTCGTGGGCACTACTTCGGTTGAAATCTCCGAGCTTATCTCGAAGATGCTCACCATGCGCAAGATTCCCCACCAGGTGCTCAACGCCAAGCTCCACAAGAAGGAGGCCGACATCGTGGCTGAGGCAGGACGCAGCACTATGGGCATGACCATCATCGAGGACGAGAATGGCAACAAGCACAAGGAGGAGCGTATGCTCGGAGCCGTGACCATCGCCACCAACATGGCAGGTCGTGGTACCGACATCAAGCTCACCAAGGAGGTTAAAGCAGCAGGCGGTCTTGCCATCATCGGCACCGAGCGCCATGAGAGCCGCCGCGTAGACCGCCAGCTCCGTGGTCGTGCCGGACGTCAGGGCGACCCGGGCAGCTCTGTATTCTACGTCTCGCTTGAGGACAAGCTCATGCGTCTGTTCGCCTCAGAGCGCATCGCAAGCCTTATGGACAAACTCGGATTCCAGGAGGGCGACCGTATCGAGAACCCGATGATCTCGAAGAGCATCGAGCGTGCACAGAAGAAGGTTGAGGAGAACAACTTCGGTATCCGTAAGCACCTCCTCGAATACGACGACGTGATGAACAAGCAGCGCACCGTGATCTACGAGAAGCGTCGCCACGCTCTCATGGGCGAGCGCATCGGCATGGACATCACCAACGTAATCTGGGACCGCGTGGTAAACATAATCGAGACCAACGACTACGAGGGTTGCCGCGAGCAGTTCCTCAAGGTTCTCGCCATGGAGTGCCCATTCACCGACCAGGAGTTTGAGGCCACCAAGCGTGCCGACCTCGAGGAGCGTGCCTTCCAGGACGCTATGGCCACCTTCAAGCGCAAGACCGACCGCATCGAGTCTGTTGCTTGGCCTATCATCAAGGACGTGGAGGAGAACCAGGGTGCCATCTACGAGCGCATCATGGTGCCAATCACCGATGGCAAGCGCCTCTACAACATCCCCTGCAACCTCAAGGAGGCCTACCGCACCGAGGGCAAGGACGTCGTGAAGCAGTTTGAGCGCACCATCATGCTCCAGATCATCGACGACGTGTGGAAGGAGAATCTTCGTCAGCTCGACGAGCTCCGCCACAGTGTGCAGAACGCTTCCTACGAACAGAAGGACCCGTTGCTCATCTTCAAGCTCGAGAGTGCCAAGCTCTTCGACGCTATGGTGAACGACATGAACAACCGTATTGCAAGCATACTCACCCGCGCTCAGATTCCTGAGATGAAGCGTCAGGAGGAGAATGCCTAAAGCATAAAGATTTTTTGATTTATTACTGGGGCTATGGTGGCAACACCATGGCCCTTTTATTTTTTCCTGCCGAGAGAAATATTTTTTCCTGTCCTGCGCGTAAAAAATACTCACTATTTACTCAACTTAACTCAACTCAATTCAACGCCTGCAAAGTTACGACATCCTATCCAAATTTGCAATAGTTGTACGGAAGTAGCAGTCATGAGTTTTGAATTTTGAGTTTTGAATTTTGAATTGTCGGCAAAGCGGATTTTGAGTTATTCAATTTTGAATTAGGAATTATTAACCCCAAATTCTTAACTGAACAATTCAAAAATCAAAATCGCCAACGGCGACAATTCAAAAATCAAAATTCAAAATTCAAAACTCAAACTGTCACGATTGTCACGATTGTCACGAATGTCATTAAGAAAAAAAAAGTGGCTGTCAATACTCTATGTAGTAATATATAATAAAATATATATTTTATTATATATTACTACATAGCCATTTTTTTCATTTCCAAAATCCTTAATGACAATCATGACAATCATGACATTCGTGACAATCATGACAGTTTAGGAAATGACGCAAGCAACGATTAGTATGCTATACTATTAGGAATCAGCAGATTAGCAATACAAGCGATAACAAACGACAGAAGCTCTACACCCAATAAACATTGATTTTGAAGCCCCACCGCATGTAAAACCCACGCAAAAGCAAGGCAAAAACCACTCAAAAAATAAGGCAAATAGGTGTTCACATGACTCTAAGCACCTTTTTTCACTTGTTTTTTTTAGCATGATTTTGAGCTGTTTTACTGCGAAAACAGCATTTTTTTGTAGAAAACAATCCAAATTCGGCGAAAAACCATTCATAAACTGAACTCAGGGGTAAGGCTAAAATCATTCAATCAACCTCAGGCTTACACTACAATTTCAATCAACTTTTTAAACTGCAACACACTGGTATGATTGCTGTCACGAATGTCACGAATGTCATGATTGTCACGAATGTCATTAAGAAATTTGAAAGTCTGCAAATGGGTGTTTCAAAATGCAAATAATGCGGGCTGAAAGCCCAATTTTGTTTGAGTTTTGACACACCCTCACTTTGTAACGGACAAAAAAATTAGGATCTTCCAGATATGGAGTTATGGGGAGGGTGTCCGCTTGATGGACACCCCCACGTTAAACGACAGAACCACCGTCGCGAAACGCGACACTGCTTTCTATATTCTTGCGGTTTTAGAATTGGATGATGATGGGGTCGGTTGAACCGACCCCATACAATCAATTCAATCCAAATTCATTTCATAAGCCATAGCCTTGCTCTTTCCGAAAAAAATATGTAACTTTGCACTTGGTCTTTCAGCTGATTGCCGGCAATGAGTTGCGCGGCGCCAATCGGCTGATCGGCCCGGTTATAATAAGAAAGACGTTTGCTAACGTCGGATTCTGACTTGTTGAAACCTAGGAAATTTCAAATAAGTACTCAGATGAAGACAGCGGTGGGCGTCTACCCATCGTGTATATATACACAGCCTGTGGTGTGCCCTCTCCTTTCATTGGGGAGGGTACGCTGTGTGCTATCGTAATATATATCCAATTGGCGTAGGCATCTGTTGCTTCTTTTTTCTTGGTACTATAGGTTTTCCTAGGACCTCAACAAGCAAGGAGAAAGGCTGAAAGCAACAGATTCCTCGCCTTTTTTGTTTTACTCCGCTCAATACCATAACCTTAACAATAAACTAAATGCGGTTGGTTTTCGCCCTGTGGAATCGGCGTTGTAAAAGCACACGGTCTTTGCCAACTGTCTTCTTTTTGATGGCTTATGGCAAAGAAAATACAGCTTGGATATAAGGATATAGAGTCGAGACTTGCGGCTCTAAAGACTCGCGAGGTGAAGCCTGCTGATGTTGGCTACGAAATACTGATGGCTTTCGGCAAGAGCGAGAAGGACGTGTCGAGATATCGCGAGGGCAAGGGCGTAATGAAGACATTCAACGGATTGCTAATCAAGGGGTTGTTCTGCTTCTGCGATACTGAAACCGTTCGACTTACTGAGCGTCTTGAGCAGTTGAAAAGCGACGAACAGGTAAGCAAGGCTGCCCCTAAGATTATAGCCGTGAGCGACGGCAAGACGGTTTTGGCTTACGACACACGCGAGAACGACACCTACGAGCAGCAGCTTAAGAAGATGCACAGCGACTTCAGCTTTTTCTATCCGCTGATGAATGTGGAGCGCATTCACAACACGGAGGAGAACCCCGCCGACGTGAAAGCCGCCGAGAAACTTGCCAAACTGCACGACGAGATACGCGCCTACAACGAGTACAACAGCGACGACGACCTGCACGACCTCAACATCTTTATCACCCGCTTGCTCTTCTGCTTCTTTGCCGAGGATACAGGCATCTTTGCCGAAAACCTCTTCACCAACTTTATTCGCCGATTCACCAAGGACGACGGCTCCGACCTCAGCTATATGATTGGGCAGGCTTTCCGTGTGATGAATGTCCCCTACAAGGAGCGTTCGGAGAACACGACAAGGGAGATTAGCGACTTCCCGTATGTGAATGGCGGACTCTTTGCCACCGACATTCCTATTCCGCAAATGGGCTACAAGGCGAGGAAAATAATCCTTGAGAGTGGCGACTTGAACTGGAAGGACATCAATCCCGATATCTTCGGAAGCATGATTCAGGCTGTGGTCAACCCCGATGTGCGTGCCAAGGAGGGCATGCACTATACGAGTGTGCCCAATATTATGAAGGTGATAAATCCCCTGTTTATGGATGATTTGCGTGGCGAGTACAACAGGTTGGCGGATGCCTACAACCAGAAAAAGAGCCTGTATGAAATGAGTGCTAACACTCGCTATCAGTTCTTCAACGAGTGCAAGCCGATAATAAATGGATGCAACAAGTTGCTGACACGCATGAGCAAGATGAAGTTCTTCGACCCTGCGTGTGGCAGCGGCAACTTCCTGATTATCACCTATAAGCAGCTTCGTCTGTTGGAGATTGAGATTCTTAAACTTCGCATGAAATGCCAACCCGAACTGATGCTCGACTTCATCGACGCTTCGTGCATCCGCATCGATCAGTTCTATGGCATTGAGCTTCTCGACTTCCCGCATGAGGTGGCAATGCTGTCGCTTTGGCTTGCCGAACACCAGATGAACAATAAATTTCATGCCGACTTCGGTGTGAATGTGGCTGCTCTGCCCTTGCATAATATTAACCAGATAAAGTGTGGAAATGCATGTAGAGTGGATTGGGAGGAAGTGTGTCCGCATACGAAGGAGGAAGAAGTTTTTGTGTTTGGAAATCCACCGTATTTGGGGAGCAGGCATCAAGAGCAAGATCAGAAGGAAGATATGAACTATATTTTCAAGAAGGATAGTGGAAGTCTTGATTATATTTCATGTTGGTTTTTAAAAGGAAAGCAATTTATAGAAGGAACTTTTGCACAATGTGCATTTGTTACCACAAACTCAATCTGTCAAGGCTTGCAAGTAGCTTTACTATGGAAAAGAATTTTGGAAAATGGAGTTGAAATAGCATTTGCTCATACTTCTTTTAGATGGTCCAATAATGCAAAACATAATGCGGCTGTTACTGTCGCAATAGTTGGATTGACTGCTCATAAGAGAAAAAAATATTTGTTTTCAAATGGAAAGATAGCAGAAGTTGAGAATATCACAGCGTATCTTTTTCCTGGTAAAAACATATACGTGAGCAATTCTACAAAACCACTTAGTGAAGGAATTCCTCAGATGAATTTTGGAAATATGGCAGCTGATAATGGCTATTTCTTTTTTACAAAAGAAGAAAAAGAAGATTTTATAGCGAAAGAGCCATTTAGTGAGAGTTTTTTTAGAAGAATCTATGGTTCTGAAGAATTTATAAATGGAAAGGAACGTTGGTGTTTGTGGTTGAATGGATATCAAGTGTCAGATTTTGATAATTATCCTTTGATAAAGGATAGAATAGAAAAAGTTAAGGCTGTACGTGAAAAATCTTCAAGGCCACAACTGGCTTCTGTTCCTCATCTTTTTGCACAAATAACTCAGCCAGAAGGAATCGATTTCATTATTCTGCCAAGTGTATCTTCTGAGAAACGAAAATATATACCTATTGGCTTTTTGGATCCATCTATAAAAGCAACGAATCTTTGTATGGTTATAGGTACAAATGAGATATCTCTCTTCGGCATCCTCACCAGCGAGATGCACATGACATGGGTTCGTACTGTAGGAGGCAGGTTGAAAACTGATTACAGATATTCCGCAGGTCTCTGCTACAATACCTTCCCCTTCCCCACCATCTCCGACACCAAGAAGTCGGAGATAGAGGAAGCAGCCACCAATGTTCTTCTTGCTCGCGCCAATTATCCCGAGAAGACGCTTGCCGACCTCTACGATCCCGAAAAGATGCCTGAGGATTTGCGTGAGGCTCACGAAGAGCTCGACCGAATAGTTGAAAGCTGTTATCCTGGCGCTCCGTTCGCCAATGATGAGGCTCGCCTGGAATGCCTCTTCAGGCTCTATGAGAAAATGACGGCAAAATAGAAAATATAAATCGCTCTTTGACATACTGATAGACAAAAAATGTATTGTTTGCTTGTTTGTTTCAGATTTAATATCTAAATTTGCAACAGACAACATTTTAATATTATACTATATGGAAACAAAAGTACTGACTTTGGACAAATACCTTTTTGAAGATGCACAAAAATATGCGAATAGAAAGGGGACTGACTTGACAAAACTTGTTGAGTCTTACTTGAAGCGTCTACTAAAGAAAGAAAAGAAGGTAGAACACGAAGAACTTGATATTCCTGATATGGTTATGAGCATGTTGGGAGTAGTTCCTTCTGATTCCATTGACGCCGATGATATAAATGGGAGAAAAGCATACCGTAAACACTTAGAGGAAAAATATAATGAAAAAGGTCTTTCTTGATACAAATATTGTCGCAGACTTATTTTTAAAAAGAGAACCATTCTGCGAGAATTCTTTAAAGTTGTTTACATTGGGATTTCACAAGAAAATTACATTGTATGTAAGTTCCTTAAGTTATGCAACATTGGCGTATCTTGTGCGCAAAATGAAAAAGGAAGAGCGTGTTCTTCTTTTTGAAAAACTACGCAACATAACCGAGACAACAACTGTTGACAGGCTAACTGTTGATAAGGCATTGATATCTGATTTTTCTGATTTAGAAGATGCCTTGCAGTATTATTCGGCAGTAAATGCAAAAGTTGATGTTGTATTGACCAGAAACAAAAAGGATTTTGTAGAAGCAAATGTGCCAGTAATGACTCCTGACGAATTCTTTAAGAACGAATAGTATTTTTATCCATCAACAAAAGGCAAAGATTGTTGATGGATTTTTGTCTATCTGTATGTTTTGGGCATAAACAGATTTAAAAATATTGATTTATGCAATCGGTTACAGATAATATTGTTGATATACATTATCAGCAGCGTGGCACATCAAGCACCACCAACGCGCTCGGTATGCGCGAGATGCAAGCCAAGGCTTATGAGGCTCGCAACCACCGTTTCTTGTTGATAAAGGCTCCTCCTGCTTCGGGCAAGAGCCGCGCCCTGATGTTTATTGCCTTGGACAAGTTGCAGAACCAAGGCATCCGCAGGGTTGTGGTGGCTGTGCCGGAGAAGAGTATTGGCAGGTCGTTTAAGAATACGGATTTGAAGTCGGCTGGATTCTTTGCCGACTGGAAGGTTAGTCCCTTGTATAATCTATGCAATGCGGAGAAAGAGAGCCAAGCAAATAGCGAAGAGGGCAAGGCTAAGAGGTTCAGGCAGTTCTTCGAGCAAGACAAGTCGAAGATTCTTGTTTGCGCCCATGCCACATTGCGCAACGGCATGAAGGAGATAAGCGACGAGGCGTTCAACGATTGCCTGTTGGCCATCGACGAGTTTCATCATACAAGCGCCGATGTAAGCAGCGGACTTGGCGACATCGTGCGCCGCGTGATGAACAACTCCACAGGGCACATAGTGGCAATGACGGGCAGCTATTTCCGTGGCGACGGAGTGCCTGTGCTAAGGGCCGAGGACGAGGCGCGTTTCTACCCCGTCACCTACAACTATTATCAGCAGCTCAACGGCTACCGCTACCTAAAGAACCTTGTGCTGGGCTACCATTTCTATCATGGCAGCTATCTCGACCACATAGCCGAGGTGCTCGACACAAGCAAGAAGACCATCATACACATACCGAGCGTAAACTCGCGTGCCTCGAGCGGACTGGGCAAATACACCGAGACCGACGAGATAATAAAGGCAATAGGCAAGGTGGAGAGCCGCGACTACAACAATGGCGGCATATATAATGTAAGAACCAAGGACGACAGACTGCTTAAGGTGGCCGACCTTGTGGAGGACCATGCCGAGACGCGCAACCTTGTGCAGGCTTATTTGCAGCGGATGAAGAGCCGCGACGACGTGGACATCATCATTGCCCTTGGCACGGCAAAAGAGGGATTCGACTGGCAATGGTGTGAGGAATGCCTCACCATTGGCGTGCGTGGCTCGCTGACAGAGGTGGTGCAGATTATAGGACGTTGCACCCGAGACTGTGAGGGCAAGGCGACGGCTAAGTTTGTGAATATGATTGGAATGCCCGATGCTGAGCAAGCCGACGTGAAGGTGGCTGTGAACGATTTCCTGAAGGCCATTACCGCCTCGCTGCTTATGGAACAGGTGATGGCTCCAAGCTGGCATTTCAAGACGGTGAAGGATGTTGATGATGATGAAGCCAGTCCGTTGGACGCACGTGCGTTGGTGATAGAGGGACTGAAACCGCTGTCGAGCGCAAAGGCACAACTCATTGTGGAGGAGCAGCTCGACGACCTGAAAGCAAGTGTGTTGCAGGACGATATGGTGGTGAGGGCAATAAGCGGAAGCACCACAGCGGAGACGATTACAAAAGTTCTGATTCCTAAGGTGATTCGCGAGAAATATCCCGAACTTAATGAAGACGAGGCGGAGATGGTGCGCCAACGCCTGTTGCTCGACATCGTGATAAAGGGCAACGAGATTGTTGACGACAAGGGCAATCCTGTTGACTTCAACGCTTCGGCAACCGACGAGGCTAAGGAATCGGAGGGCAACCGGCTCATAAAACTCGCCAACCGCATGATAAACATCGACCAACTGAGCATCAACCTCATCGACACCATCAATCCCTTCCAACGTGCCTACGAGGTGCTGTCGAAACAGGTGGACGCTCCTACGCTGAAAATCATTCAAGACACGATGGCTGAGCAGAAGTATGACATGACCACCGAACAGGCTGTGATGCTCTTCAAAGGACCCTACAAGCTGTGGGTGGCTGAGCACAACGGACTGAAGCCTGACATCAAAGACCCCGACCCGAAGGTGAGGGAACTCGCTGCTGCCTATCAGAAGCTGAAGAACCTGAAGATTCGCAAAATGATGGGGCTTGAGTATGAACCTGAAGGGATTTAAGTGAAAAGTGAAAAGGGAAAAGGGAAAAATCCATGTGTTAAGTGAAGAACTAAGAGTAAAGAATCCAATTGCTAAGGGAATAATAAAAACAGATAAAAAATGGAGTGGCCAGAAGAATTGTTAGAGATATTCAACGACCCGCTGTTGGCGGATGTGCGCCCCAAGCCCAAGGCTCCAACGCCCGAGGACAGGGTGGCACAGAAGTTGCTCGAAATAAACAAGTGGGTGGCTGAGCATGGGAGTGAGCCGAGCATGAGCGGAGGCTTGAAGGAAAAGCTCCTTGCCGTGTCGCTAAGGGCGTTAAGGGCACAGGCTACAGACAGCCTGCGACAATACGACGAGTATCACCTTTTATAATATCAGTATGGACATAGACAAAGAATTGGAAGATGTTTTCAACGACCCTTTGATGGACGTTTCATATAAGGAGGCAAAACTCTTCGACATCCCTTCCGACATGAAGGGAGTGATGAAGGCAAAGAAGGAGACTCCTGATTATGTGGCGCAGAGAAGGCTGTGTGAGGATTTCGCACAGTTTAAGCCTGTATTCGAGCTGATGCACAGCGACTTGAAGAATGGAAGAAGACAGCTAAAGAGGGTTGCCAAGACGGCAAGTCTCGTGGAGGGACATTGCTATCTGGTAGATGGTCAGATGGTGCTGCTCCACTCTATTTTGGAGAAGAAGAAGGGAAAGAACCGCATGCCCGACGGCCGCACCCGCTGCATTTACGAGAATGGCACAGAGTCGGACATCTTGCTTCAGACCCTGCGCAAGAGCGTTGTGGCGAATGGTTACGCGATAACGGAAACGGAGGATGAGACTCACGGCAATTTCTTTAATCCAGACGATGTGGGGCAAGACGACAAGGTCACGGGCTACATTTATGTGCTTCGCTCGCTGTCGGCCAACCCGGAGATAAGCAATATAAAGAATCTCTACAAGATAGGTTTCTCAACAAACCGCGTGGAGGAGCGTGTGGCCAATGCCGAGCACGAGCCTACCTACTTGATGGCTCCAGTGGAGATTGTGAGCACATATAGGATTGTGAACATGCACTCGCAGAAGTTTGAAGACTTGGTGCATCAGGTGTTGCAGGAAGTGAACTTCCGCTTTAAGGTGGCCGACGACAAGGGAGAAATGCACGAGGCTACGGAATGGTATCAGGTGCCCTTGGAAATAATCGATAGCATTATTCAGAAAATAATGAATGGCACTATTGTTTATTTCTCCTACAACAAGCAGCAGCAATGTCTGGAACAAAGGATGGACAACAGGCGGTCCTCTCTAAACCTGTCGGGCAAGAAAGTGCTTACACTCACAATTCAGCGACAATATTTCGAGCAGATAATATCGGGCGAGAAGACCGATGAATACCGCGAGCTGAAGCAGACTACTCTCAACAAATACACCTATATTGATGAGGCAGACGGCAAGCGTTACCTCAAACGATACGACGCGCTGAGACTCTGCGTAGGCTATCATTCAGACAGAGATTGCGCTGTGGTTCAAGTGGTTGACACCACATATAACGGCGGTATTGTGACATTCCATTTGGGCGAAGTGTTGGAGATAATAAAAAAGAAATAAAATATAAGGGGGTGATTTCAAGTCACCCCCTTTATTGTTTATAAGCATTCATGAAACAGTCAACAGTCATGGCAGCCATTTAGAAAATCAAGTAACTTTTATTTTTAATGCCATACTATATCCTTTGTTTTATAGTTTTCTTTTGGCTAAAATACAATTTATCTTTGTATTTACCAAAAGAAATACGATAAATATTTAATCTACAATTATTAATGAGGGTAAACTGTCATGAAGGTCATGAATGTCACGAAGGTCATTAAGAGTTTTAAGTAAGCAAAACAGTACTACTTAGTAAAGACACTATAATTCATTATGGGTTGGTTTGAACCCAACCCATAAATATTAGCAATAAAGTTTCATCTGTTCAGCTGTCACTCCCGTCATTTCCATTACCGTCGCAGCATCCATACCATTCGCCAGCATTTTTTTGGCAATCTCAAGGCTTCTTTGCTTCATGCCTTCAGCCATACCTTCTTCCTTGCCTTCTTCCTTGCCTTTGTGGTATCTGTCATCCAAGAGAGTTCTTTCAACACTTACAGAGTCCCAGAACTTGTCGTAGGCCCGGAGTTCAGCTTCTGTGAAGCCGGAAATCTTCAGTTCCTCTACGGCTTTTTCTATCTCTGGCTCTCTGAGCAGGTCGGCAGGAATCTCCTGCGTGTTGGAATTGATTTCCGTGAGGAAGCGAAGCCACAAAACCATCATACGCTTGTCGGCGATGGAATGGGGAGTGAACTTAGGAAGTTCTATGAAGGTGAAATGCAAGCCTTCAATCACCTTATTGCTGTCTTTGTCGTGTACGATGCGATAGTTGTGGATGAAATCAGGAGTGTCGTGCTCGAAGATGTCATTCACAAGGTTTAGGGAATACACAGGTTGGAGCTCGCTGTATTTTCCTCCTCTCGTCGCTTGACTCACATAGAGCTTGGATGCGTTGAACAGCACTCGCTGCTGGAAGGCGTTAGTCCATTCCATCTGCATTTCCACACAGAATTTCCTGCCTCTGACATCTGTGCAGAGCACATCCACAATGGTGTTCTTGTGGCCTTCGAGTTCTGGCACAAGTTCTGTCGGCAAATACTCTATCTCGTGTATCTGCTCGTCGTCGCTGAGTGGCAGGAGTGCGTTCAGGAGACTAATCAGTCGCGCGGGATGATTGCCGAATATCTTCTTGAACGTGAGGTCTGCCTTGGGGTCTAAGTACTTCATAATCGTTGCTTTTATCTGAAGTTATTGGTAATGTGTTTGTGGATTCATTCGCGTGTCCCATATATAAATAAGGAACATTGCAAAAATAAATAATAATTCTGTAAGAGGCAAGCTTTTTCAGAAGTTTTTCCTAAGAGATAACCTCGGTTGAAACGAGGCTATCGGTGGTTTCTGCACAATTTATTATGTCATTTGCTCCAAAAACAGTATCTTTGCGTAATAATTTTGTTTAATAGAGAGATATGATAGACAATATAGTTATAGAACTGTTTCTGCTGAGCATAGGTGCCAGTTTTGTACAGCGCACCACGGGCTTCGGCTTCGGCATCTTCATTATGACGATGCTGCCTGCCATTATGCCTTCTTATGGCGAGTCAACCACCTTGTCGGGCATACTGGCAATGACAACATCGCTGATAGTCGTGGTTCAGAAACACAAATACATCACTTGGAGCCGACTCCTGCCCATACTTACCACATTTGTCGTTGTGTCCATAGGTGCCATATTCTTGCTAAAGCGCATGGAATACGGCATTCTGAATGTTCTGCTTGGCATTACGCTGATTATAACAAGCATCTACTTCGCCTTTTTAAGCAAGCGCATCAAGGTGAGGACAACAATGCCTGTGCAGGTGACAGCGGGCGGAATAAGTGGGCTGATGGGCGGATTCTTCGGTATGCAGGGTCCACCAGCCGTACTGTATTTCGTAAGCTCGGAGCCTGACAAAGACCACTATCTGGCCATGACGCAGACTTATTTTCTTGTGGGCAACTTGATTATGACGCTGACAAGAGCCTATAACGGCTTCTTCACCATGACTGTAGCTACGGGCTATGTGTACGGCATTGCAGGCGTTGTTGTTGGCAATGTGATTGGCTCATGGGTGTTCAGACACATTACTGGCTCTTTGCTCAAATACATCATCTATGCCTACATCGGAATAAGCGGAGTGACATTCCTGTTGAAATAATAATCATAAAAAACGAATGTGGAATGTGGAAAGTTGAATGGTCGCCGTTGGCAACCATTCAACACTCAACATTCAACACTCAACATTCTTTATAGAATGAAGTAAACACCTTCACGCAATACTCATGATCGCGCACGCTACCCGTCTCGCGGCAGCTGTGCATGGCGAGGATGGCGTTGCCCATGTCCACACCACGCAGAGGAATTGAGGATGCGAGGATGTTGCCGAGAGTGCTGCCACCAGCCACATCGCTGTGGTTGACGAAACGCTGGCATGGAACTCCCGCCTTGGCGCAAAGACCGGCAAAGACGGAGGCTGAGACAGCGTCGGAAGCGTATTTCTGAGCTGCGTTGAACTTGATTACGGGGCCGCCGCCAAGCATTGGATGGTTGGTGGGGTCGTACTTCTCGGCGTAGTTGGGATGCCAGGCGTGGGCGTTGTCGGCAGAAATCATGAAGGCACGCTCTACAGCCTGATAGTAAGCCTCCTCGGTGTTGCTCTGGGCCAAGGCAATGCGCTTGAGCATGTAGGAGAGGAACGGACTGCCAGCACCCTGCTTGGTCTGCGAGCCGGTCTCCTCGTTGTCGAAGATGGCGAGCACCTGTGTGGTGTCGGCAGTATCGGCTGCAAGCATAGCCTCAAGTCCGGCAAAGCACATGGAGAGGTCGTCGAGACGGCCTGAGGAGATGAACTCGTTGTGTGCGCCGAAGGTGCAGGCGGGAGCTGTGTCGGCAAGATAGAGGTCGAAGTCGAGAATGTCCTCTGCCTTCACGGGGCGTTGCTTGTTGAGCTCCTCAACGATAAGGCCCATCAAGAGGTTGCCAGCCTCAAGCTGACTTGTGATCTGACCAAGAATAGGCAGCACGTCCTTCTGTCGGCTCAGCTTCACGCCGTCGTTCACCTGGCGGTTGAAATGGATGGCGAGATTGCTGATTTGCAGCAGCGGTCGCTTGATGTGGAGGAGCATGGTTGAGGGATGCATCACGTCCTCGCCACGCACTATAACGCGTCCGGCAAGAGTGAGCGGACGGTCGAACCATGTAGACATGATTGGTCCACCGTAAACCTCGGTATTGAGCTTCACGATGCCACCCTCGCAGAGCATCTCGGCATTGGGCTTGATGCGGAACGTGGGCGAGTCGCTATGGGCGCAAATCATGTGGAAGCCAGCCTCAGCCATCGGTTTGCGGCCAATGCAGAAGGCGAAGACCGAAGAGTCGTTCTTGGTGACGAAGAAACGGTCGCCGGCATTTACGGCTCCGAGCGGCTTACATGGGTCGAGCTGGCGGAAACCACCAGCTACGAGCATGTCAGAGATATTTTTAACTGCCAGGAAATTCACTGGCGATGAGTCGAGAAAAGATAATAGACGATTGATCATATTTTTCAGTTTTAATTTTTACTTTCACTTAACTATTGGATTTTTCACTTTTCACTTTTCACTTAACTATTGGATTCTTCACTTTTCACTCTTCACTTTTCACTTAACTACAGTCCTCTTGCCTTACGCAATTCCCAGCAGCTCTATTTCGAACACGAGCGTGGAACCACCAGGAATGCCTGGCTGAGAGAACTTGCCATAGCCCATTTCTGCAGGGATATAAACCTCCCACTTGTCGCCCACACACATCTGCTGCATAGCTATAATCCATCCCTCGATAAGGTCGCAAAGGCGCACAGCCAACGGAGCGCCGCCACGGCTGGAGTCGAACTTCTTGCCGTTGATGGTGCGGCCTGTGTAATGGGCGGTGACGATACTGCGCGGCGTGGGGTGCTTGCCGTCGCCGTTGCCTTCAGACAAAACCTTATAGTAAATGCCACGCGGAAGAGACTTCACGCCCTCCTCCTTGGCTTTCTCGGCAAGCCATTCGAGGTTTGCCTTAGCGTATTCACGTTTGTTCATATTGGGTTGTTGATTTGTTTTCTACCAAAAATTTCAATAATTTGTATGATATTGCTTGATTTTTATGCAAATATAGAGATTTTTCTTGAAAAATCACACATTTAGAAGAAGATTTTGCGTAACTTTACATGCAAACAAAAGAAAGACAAGATTATGGCTCTGAAATTATATCCGATAGGCATACAGACATTTGAAAGAATATGCAAAGAAAGACTTCTTTACATAGACAAAACAGAATACGTCTACCGCATGACTCACACCAGCGGCAAACACTTCTTCCTGAGTCGTCCGCGTCGATTCGGCAAGTCGCTACTCGTGTCTACACTCGAAAACTATTTCAAGGGAAAGAAGGAGCTGTTTGAGGGTCTGGCAATAGAGAAGATGGAAAAGGAGTGGACGGAATATCCCGTGCTACACTTCGACCTTTCGGGCGGCAAACATCAGGACAAGGACCAATTGGACAGGTATCTTGAATATATGCTGAAAGAAAACGAGCGAATGTTCGGTATAGAATGTGACGCTGTGGATGCAAACGTGCGCCTGGAAAACCTCATAACCAAGATTTATGAGAAGACCGACAAGCAGGTTGTGGTGCTGATTGACGAATACGACGCACCACTATTGGACGTTGCCTATAATGACGAACAACTGACAGAACTGCGCACTATCATGCGCAACTTCTACAGTCCGCTGAAGAAATGCGAGGGAATGCTGAGATTCGTGTTTCTTACGGGAATCACAAAATTCTCGCAATTGAGCATTTTCAGCGAACTTAACAACATCACAAACATCAGTATGGACGAGGAATATGCTGGAATTTGTGGCATTACGAAAGAAGAATTGCTGACACAAATGTCGGAGGATATTGACGCTCTTGCCAAACGACTGTCGCTTTCGAGAGAGGTTACCATACAAAAACTGAAGGAGAACTACGACGGCTACCACTTTGCTTGGCCATCGCCCGACGTGTTCAATCCCTACAGTCTGCTTAACTGTTTCGCAAAACAGAAAATTGGAGCCTACTGGTTCGGCTCTGGCACACCAACATTCCTAATAGAAATGATGCGGCGATTTGGCACTTTGCCGTCGAAAATCGGCGGCGTACAGGCTAAGGAATCATCGTTCGACGCGCCTACGGAGAACATGACAAGCATCATACCTCTGCTCTATCAGAGCGGCTACATTACAATAAAAGACTTCGACCCGGAACTAGAACTCTACACACTCGATTTCCCAAACAAGGAAATACGCATGGGACTATTCGACAGTCTGCTGCCAAAATATCTGGAATCAGACACCGACGAGGGACGTGTTGCCATCGCCCACATGTCGGCATTTATCAATAATGGCGATATAGACGGGGCTTTGCAACTGCTACAGACATTCCTCGAAACTGTGCCCTACTGCGACAACACGCACTACGAGGGACATTATCAGCAGATGCTCTATCTTGTATTTGCCATGCTCACCGACTACCATATCCTTGTGGAACAACGTACAGCCAAGGGACGAACAGACATGACAATTGAGACAAAGACCCACATCTTTATTATAGAAATGAAATTTGGCAGAACTGCCGAGGAAGCTCTCGCACAAATCGACAAGGCTAAATATGCCGACGCCTTTGCCCTGAAGGGAAAGCAGATTGTGAAAGTGGGGATTAATTTCAATGTGAAAGAAGAAAGAAACATCACGGAATGGGTGGTGGAATAGAAAATATACTGATAATACTCAATGGAATATACTAATATGGAATATACAACTCTTTCTCCCAACAACGACCCTATGGGAGCAGCCATCCGCGACTATCAAAACAAGGGTAAGGCTTCGCGCCTGCGAGTGCTCTCATCGATGTTCGACGAGGACGAAATGCCCGTTGCCCACCTCTTCCGCACATTCAACCAAATGCCACGACTGGAGCAAAAGGCCCTGAGCATGGCTAAGGGCAGAGTGCTCGACATCGGAGCAGGAGCCGGTTGCCACGCCTTAGTGTTGCAGGAGCGCGGCTTGGAGGTGAAAGCCATCGACATCTCGCCACTCAGCTGCGAGGTGATGAAGGAACGTGGAGTGAAGGATGCGGAGTGCGTCAACCTTTTCAACCCGCAACTGCAGGGAAAATACGACACTCTGCTGCTTCTGATGAACGGCACGGGCATTGCCGGAAAACTAAACCGACTGCCCATGCTGCTCAACCGACTGAAAGAACTGCTCGCTGAGGGCGGACAGATTCTTATCGACTCCTCCGACCTGAAATACATCTACGAGAACGAGGACGGATCGATGGACATAGACCTCAACGCGCCCTACTATGGCGAGGTGGACTACCAGATGCAGTACAAGAACATAAAGGGAGAACGGTTCGATTGGCTCTACACCGACCCTATGCTGCTCGCCTCAATCAGCAAACAATGCGGACTGAACTGCGAAATCGTAGAAGAAGGGGAGAATTATGACTTCTTGGCGAGATTGTTCTGATTTCGAATAGCAATTTTATTCGAAATCAGAATTATATATTAATAGCGGAGTTTTTATTTCTCCCTGTGCACAACAGTTCCGTTGGCCTGATGGGTGGCAAGCACCAACACCTCGGCTATCTGCACATGCTCAGGCGCACTTGCAGCATAGAAAGCCACATCGGCTATGTCCTCGCCACGCAGAGGTACGATGCCTTTGTAGACATTGTCGGCGCGCTCGTTGTCGCCGTGGAAACGAATGTTGGAGAAGTTGGTCTCCACAAGTCCAGGCTTTAGGTTGGTCACTCTCACCTTGGTATGTGCCACATCTATACGCAAACCATCGGTGAGGGCCTTGACCGCCGCCTTTGTGGCGCAATATACTCCACCACCAGCATAAGCGGCATCGCCAGCCACACTACCTATGTTTATCACATGTCCGTGGTTGAGGCTCACCATCTCGGGCACCACAAGACGGGTCATGTTGAGCAGACCCTTGATGTTGGTGTCTATCATCTCGTCCCAGTCCTGGAAACTGCCCTCGTATTCGGGCTCAAGGCCACGGGCGAGTCCGGCATTGTTTATCAACACGTCAATAGGCTTGAAACTCTCGGGGATGCTTGCAACGGCCTGGCGCGTGGACTCGCGGTCGCACACGTCAAAAGTAAGCGCGAGCACATCCACGCCCAGAGCTTCAAACTCAGCCTTTAGAGTCTCAAGTTTGTCGGCTGTACGTCCAGTAATAATAAGATTGTAGCCACCATTGGCAAAACGACGTGCGCAAGCTTCGCCTATTCCGCTTGTCGCGCCTGTGATAAGAGCTGTTTTTCTTTTCATAGTTTATTGGTTTTTTATAAGGGTTTATACGTGTTTACGTAATTTGGCGTAAAGTTACAAATTATTAATGACATATTTCCAACTGTGAGATACTTTCTGTAACTTTGCATCATGACTCTGCAAGAAATAATCACAAATAACAATTCGCTGCCAGCCTCGCTCATCGCAAACGACGTGAACGAGACATTGGCTGGCAACCAGTCGCTCGTAGTGACCGCTCCACCGGGTGCGGGCAAATCTACTCTCCTGCCTTTAACCATACTGGCAGGACTGAATAACAAAGGTGGCAAAATTCTCATGCTTGAACCTCGCCGACTTGCCGCACGACAGATAGCCGAGCGCATGGCGCAAATGCTTGGCGAAGAGGTGGGAAAGACTGTGGGCTACAGGATTAGATTTGAGAACAAAGTGTCGAAACAGACGAGGATTGAGGTGCTGACAGAAGGAATCCTCACACGAATGCTCGTGGACGACGCCACACTCGAGGGAGTGAGCGTGGTGATATTCGACGAGTTTCATGAGCGCAGCATCAATTCCGACCTTGCTCTTGCCCTCACCCGACAGGCTCAGGAGATAATACGCCCTGACCTGAAGATTGTGATAATGTCGGCCACAATCGATGCATCCAACATTTGCGCGGCTCTGAAAGCTCCACTTATAGAGAGCGAAGGACGAATGTTCCCTGTGGAAATAAACTATACAACAACCGAAACCGACAGACACAACACAATATCCGCCAATTCCAATTACTCTTCTTCATCAATCGCCTCTGCCACAGCTTCTGCCATTGTCAAGGCGCACGGGGAACACGAAGGCGACATTCTTGCCTTTCTGCCTGGACAAGGCGAAATTGAACGATGCATGGAGCTATTGGGCACGTCGCTCTCGCCTACCGAGGTAATGCCTCTCTACGGCAATTTGTCGTCAGAACAACAAAGAAGGGCTATTGCTCCGTCAAGACAAGGCGAGAGAAAAGTGGTGCTTGCCACTCCTATTGCCGAGACTTCAATAACCATTGAAGGAGTGAGGGTTGTGGTGGACTCTGGTCTATGCAGACAAGTGGTGTTCGACTCACGCACCGGACTGAGCCATCTTGAAACCGTGCGCATAAGCCGCGACATGGCAACACAACGCATGGGACGCGCAGGACGTGTGGCTGAAGGCACATGCTACCGACTGTGGACTAAAGCCTCTGAACACCTTATGGCAGAACAACGCACAGCGGAGATTGAGGATGCCGACCTCGCACCAATGATTCTCGATATTGCCGCTTTTGGCGAGAACAATGTTGATACCTTGCCTTGGCTCACATTGCCGCCACGCGCCAACGTGTTCAAAGCCCAAAACCTGCTCATGCAGCTTGGTGCTATCGACGAGAGTGGCAACATCACACAACTGGGAAAGCGCATGTCTGCCCTACCCTGCCATCCGCGCATAGCAAGAATGATTCTCGCCACTCAACATTCCACATTCAACACTAAACATTCCACATTCAACACTCCACATTCCACATCGGCTTCGCCGACCATTCCACATTCCACATTCAACACTCCACATTCCACTTCTCTCGCCTGCGACATTGCAGCTTTGCTTGAGGAAAAAGACCCGTTGGCTGACTCCGACAACACCGACCTCTCGCTGCGCATATCGATGTTGCGCTCTGCAAGAAAAAGAAAACAGATAGGAAGATGGGCTCGCATTGCCATGATTGCTGCCGAATACCTACGTATGGCTCATGCCAATGAGGACAACAGCGATCCTGCCCCTGAGGAAGTAGGACTGCTTGTGGCATACGCCTATCCTGAGCGCATAGCCTTGAGCACAAACAATGTTGGCGGCTACCGACTGGCAAGCGGCGATAATGTGCAACTCGACTCCAAGGACTCGCTGGCTGCCCATAAGTGGCTGGCTATCGCTTCGCTTTACAGTAAGACGGGAAATACAGGAAGGGTGTTTCTCGCTGCCCCACTTAATCCCAACGACCTTGACGAGAGCATAATAAAAGAACGCGACAACATCTCGTGGGACGCTAAGCAGGGTTGCGTGACGATGCAGAAGGAAAGGAGAATAGGAAAACTCGTTGTCGACAGCAAACCAATACACAATGCCGACAAGGAGGATGTCATATATATAATATGTGAGGCGATGGCCAAAAACGGCCTTAGCATGTTGGCATGGAGCGACGAGCAAGTGCAACGACTGCAAAGACGCGTGGCTCAAGTGGCTGCGTGGCATCCTGAGCTGAACATACCAGACATCTCTACCGAACATCTTACCGCCAACGCCAAGGATTGGCTTCCATTCTATCTCGACGAAGGAGGACATGTCAAGTCAACAGCCAACGAACTGCGACGCCTTAATCTTGCCGAGATTCTGTGGAATATTATTCCTTACGAACTCCAGACGGAAATCGACCGGCTGGCTCCTACACACATCAAAGTTCCTACAGGTTCGCACATTCGCATCGACTACAGACAAGGGGCGGAGACTCCTGTGCTAAGCGTCCGACTGCAGGAATGCTTCGGTATGGAGCAAACGCCATGCGTAAACGATGGACAGCAGCCCGTGCTAATGGAGCTGCTGTCGCCTGGATTCAAGCCCGTGCAACTGACGCAGGACTTGGCAAGTTTCTGGGAAGGTACGTATTTTGAGGTGCGCAAGGAATTGCGAAGAAGATACCCGAAACACTATTGGCCGGAGAATCCGCTGGAAGCGGAAGCGGTGAAGGGAGTGAAGAGAAATAATTAATTTATATTTTATAATTTCTATTTACATGAATGGATCGAGTAGCGCCATAAGCTCTGCTTTGTCCATCACTCCGCTGTTGCGATAAAGCACCTCGCCATTGCGGAACAGCATAAGTGTCGGCACAGACTGAATGCGATACTGTGCCGCAATTTCGTTGTGCTTGTCAACATCCACCTTTATAATACGTAGCTTGTCGCCAACAGCGGCCTTCAGCTGCTCAAGAATAGGATGCATCATCTGGCAGGGTTGACACCATGTGGCAAAGAAATCAACCAAAACGAGCTGGTCGGAAGAAATAATGTCGTTGAATGTTTCCATAAGTTTTTATATTTTATATTGTTGTAAACGAATTAAGGAGTCAGAACTTAGAAGGTTAAACCATGTTGTTGCCAACATATTCATGGCAAATGCTGTATTCGCTTTGCCTATGGTTTAACTCCCTAATTTCTGACTCCTTAATTAATATAGTCTCTATTTATTCTCTTATTTGCTCTTATGGCTTGGAGCCAATGGCTTCACCACAAGACCCTTTGCAGGATGTGAATACCAGTTCCAATTTTCAGTCTTGTTGAAGTTGATAGCCCACTCGCCCAACAATGGATAAGCTGTAGCCACATTAGTTGTCTCAAGAGGCCAAGACCAATGACCAGCAACACAGAGCACCTGTGGCGAACCACCGATAAGCTCGTCGCTCTTCACGATACGGCTCAGCTTAGATGTGTCGTTGTCGTCGTATACCTTGAGGAAGAATCTCTGACGGCTGTTTTCCAATGTGCTTCCATAGGTCCACTCCAAATCATCAGCGACAAGAACTGGCGAAACAGTTGCCTGACCGGCCTTGGTGTTGACATAAGTGCCGGGCTTTACATTGAACAGCTCGTGCACCTCACCGAGATACTGCTCAGAGCCATCGCTCTTCTGGAAGTAAAGCTCTGTGCGGCGCTGTGCACCGGCAGCCATCAAATATACATAAGCCTTGTTGTTCTTGGTGTCAGGAGTAACCTCAAGCACCACGTCGTTGAAGTCGAAGTCATTGTCCTTGCCGGCATTCTCGAAGGCGAGAGTCCAATGCTGCAGCGACTCGTAGTTTTCTTTCTCTGTTGTTGTCTCTCCCGAAGGCTTATCTGTAGGATCAGGATCAGGATTTGTGTAGTCAGGCGCATCTGGGTTCTCAATGGTCGGCTTGTTGATGTCGCTCTCAGTGGTTTCCTTTGTGAAGAGAGGAACCATCTTCTGTCCACGCACGTTAGAGAGAGCAAAAGTAACGTCGTTGCAATCGCCATCACCACCATCCATTGTGTCGTCAAGACCCATGAATGTGAAGTTGTCGTAGATAGCAAAGGCGCTGCGGATGCCCTTGAAGTTCTGACCGTGGTTGAATGCCGCCTTGGTGTAGTTAGCTAACTTTGTAGGAACTCTTGTTGCAGGAACTCCTGCTGCAATCATCTTCTGCTTCTGGTCGTTAGAAATAGCCTTGTCGCCATCCTTGAGATAGAAGCCAAATACCTTGCCCTTAGGAATCTCAAGCTTATAAGAGAGTCCACGCACAGCAGTAATCCGCTTGCCGTAAGCCTGGTTCACGTTTAATGTGCCATAGGCGTCATCTCCGCGGCGAGCCGGAAGACGCGCACCATTAGGATTCGACGGTTTGTCGGCATAATCGAAGTTGGCATCATACCACTTGGCGTTGCCGTCGAGCTGATACTGCACCTTGGCGTTGCCGTCGAAATAGTCGTAGGTCATGACGTCGGCAATGTCGTGGAACTCGATGTCTGAGTAGTCGGGTGTGCCGTCTGCCTTAAGGCTGTTGACGTAGTAACCGATGATACGCTTTTCTATATTTCCTGTATGACCATAGAGGAACGAGAGATAAACGGTCTCCTTTGATTGGAGCTCGCCTACTGATGTAACCTCGCCACGAGCCATAATCTCGAAGTCCTTAATCGCTTTCACGTTCTTCTGGGCAGCGACGTTTTCAGGAACCGCTTTTGACAAATCATCCCAAGCCCATGAGCCAAAGTTTATATAACCATAAGAAGGCATGATGCTTGCGCCATAAAGACTGGTGTTGGTGGCAGCCTTTGCCATACCCACCTTTGCAGAAGCCTTAAGCGAAGAGTTCTTGGAGAAAGTAACGTCAACCACCTGACTTGCAGCATTGCTGAGGTCGACACGCTTATACTGCTTGAAGCCTGTGCCATCATCAAATACAAGACCAAAGCTTGTATTCTCGCCCTGCGGCACGTCAAGATACATCACAGCACCACCATTTACGGTCTTCTCGCCGAGAATGGTGACTTTCTCATTCATAATAGTCTGTGCAGTAACTGTACCCTTGCTCGGAGCATTGATTTCAACCTGCACAGGGACAGCTGTCATCCAATTGTTATTTGGATCAATCTGTCCGTCAAGGAAACTTGTAGTGTTTCCATCACCCTTATCAGTAGGGGTCAAACCGTTGTCCTCACTACATGAGCCAAAGACGACGGGAACTGCTAAAGCTACAGAAACAAGTGACATTACTGTGCCACTTTTTCTCATCAATTTTTTGTCCATTGTTGTAAGAAATATTATTTAATGCAAAATTAAATAAATAATTTTAATTTGTAAACATTTTAATGTAAAAAATAGAGTCAAAAAAGTAAAATATAATGACTATTTATCCATTTATGCTAATGAAATTGATTTAAAACAAAAAATTTTGATTGTTTTATAGGATTGTAGAGTGGCTTTCGCCCTACAATCCTATGAATAATTCGCATTAATAATTCACGCAAGAATTGCTGTTTGGGTAAGTATACCAACTCCAATAAGCTGTTTTGGTTATGTCCTTACACCAGTTGGCAAATGTCTTGTAGGCTGTGTTGATGCTTACTCCCTCGCGCGGCCATTTCCATTCGTCAGCCACAAGCAAAGCCTGAGGCAATTGTCCTGGCACTTCGGGCAGCTGCAGAATGTCGGAACAATCCTTGCACTTGCCTCGCTTCACCTCTATATAGAACCGCCTTGCGTCCTGCTGAATGTCGTAGTCCCTACTCCACGGCACACAGTCTATCTGGACGAATGAAGCCGTAGGCATAGTGGAAGTGGTGTTTATAGGACTGGCGGAAGATCCGCCAAGGATGGAGTGAATCTCGCCAAGATTGACATCGCCCTCCGGACCATCATAATGCAAATACATCTTGTCGGTAGAGCCGGCAGCCATAACGGTGACGCAGCAACGCTCGTTCTCGTAGTCGGGCACAAGCTTTATCACGGCATCATTGAAGTCGAAGTCGGCATTGCGATACACATCCTCAAAGGCAAGAGTCCAAGGCATCTTGTCACCTGGGAAGACATTGGGCTTGATTTCGGGAGTTACAATGTCGGGCATGTGGATATCCAACTTACTGCTAATCTGGAAAATAACGTCGTTGCAATCGAGGTCGCCGCCAGTATAGTCGTTCTCCATACCAAGCCAGTAGGCATGACCACTCTCCACAATACAGCTTCTGTAGGAACCCTTGATGTTCATGTTCATAGCCTCGCACGAGAAGTTCATAGCTTTGAATTTGGCTCTCGAAGTGTATGGCTTGATGCCCATCTTCACCAGACGGTCGTACTGTTCCGGCTGCGCCACATCTTCAATACGGTCGTAGAAGCCAACACGCATTCCCTTAGGCACTTTAATAGTGAACGAAATGCCACGTATGGCAGTAATGTCGCTACCATAGCGGTCGTAGACAGCCATTGTGCTATAGGCATCGTCACCTTTGCGCACAGCCATGTTAGGACTTGCATCTTCAAAAGTGTCACCCATGTCAAAGTTGGCATCATACCAATGGTCAGCAATAACACCATATCTTTCAGCTGCCTCTTGGTTTACCTTATATTGCACCTTAGCCTTGCCGTCGATATAGTCGTAGATTTCCGTTTCCGAAATATCTACATAAGTAATGTCATCGTATGTGCCAGGCGAATGATAGTAATAGCCAAGGACATGCGGAGTGTAGGACATACAGTTGCCAGCATACCACGTAATATCAAAATCTCCATTTGATTCAAGCTCGTAGTTGCAATTGAGCCCAAGCTCCTTAGCCGGTACAAACTCAATGTACGATGTTTCAAGCATATGGAAACCTTCAGCCAATTGCTCATCAGTAAGTTGATTTTGCTCAGAATTGCCAAGAATACTCTTGCCATAAAGTGAATTATTTGGGGCATTCACTTTGCTTGAAAAAGATTCGGCTGCTTTAGCTTGAAAAATGCTTGGAATTTCAGAAGAGTTGGTCTCCGTAAAGTTCAACACAACATTCTCAAAAGTTTTTCCTGACAGATTGACGGTAACCACATTCTTTTCCAATCCACTAATGCCTACCAGATAAAGTGTATTGCCATGTCCTTGAGGAGCCACCATAGTAGTTGTAGAATTGGCAGCAGCCTCACGATAATCGTAAAGTGTGCCTTCATCAGAATCAGACATAAGCCATAATTGTGTAGGAGCGTTCGACACAACCTTCACATTCAGCTTGACAGCAGTACGCCACATCTGTCCGTCGCTTATCTCTCCGTCTATATCCGTAAGAAAGGAAGCCTTGACACGCTCATACTCGGAGAAGCCGTCGGAAGAGCAAGATGTAGCGGCTATAATTGCCGCCAACGCCACACCTTTTATTATTATATTTCTCATTATTATATTATCTTTTCTCGTGAAAAAACTTTAGTCATCAATAACAGTAAGAATTCCATTGTCCATTCGCCACTTGCATTTTCCCTCCATTGCCTTGATGATGTCGGCCAAATAGCGAGCCTGCCTGGTGTCGCCAGCACCCTTCAGATATCGCTTGGCATCTGTAAGACGCTTAAGCTTGACACAAGCGCAAGCAGCATTCAGATTGGCTGTCTTATCCTCAGGGTATTGGTTGGCTGCTATAGTGAGAGCGTCAAACCATCCGTCGGAGCCTTCGTCATAACTCTTTGCCACACGATACATCTCCTCCACACTAAGAGCCTCGGGATGTGTGTAGATAATTCGTTTGCTCTCCTTAACGGGATAGCTGCGCACCACATACTCCACGACATAGTCGGTGTGGCGCAATCCCGGATAAACATTCTTAAGGAGCCATTTGTAAGGCTCGCCGCCAGCCACACGCTTAAGCAAAAGCTCCTTCTCGTCGGGGTCCATGTCGAGGTCGATGACACGTAGCAACTCATCGCGGTTGTTTCTCACACATGGAGGTGCTTCTGGAGTCTCAAGTATCGAGGCATTCTCATACCAAATGTCACCCTTCACACGACGGCGACCCTCGGTGGCAATAAATCCGCGCAGGTTCATCCAGTCCTCGGGAGTGAACTGGTTGTGAAACAGCGACTCCGAAACTTTATACTTATTGCGCAGAAACTGCATGAGTGCAGCCGTGCGTCCTGTAGCCAGACGTGTGTTGTTGCTGTAAGGACTCTCTGGCGAAGCGTAGCCATGAAGCGAGATGCTTGTCACCTGAATAGACTTGTCAAACAACGCATGGCTGATTGTATTGCAGATGCGGCGAAGCTCTTGAGGATTGCGGCGGTATTTGGGATAGATAATCGTTTCGTTGACCGGGAAGTCGAGAAACGCTCTGCCAGCAATCATACGTCGCTTAGTCTCCTCGCGCTCTGGCATGATAAATGGCAAGGCAGGAATCATGCGCAGACGATTGTCCATGACAACTGGTTCAGCAGGAACTTCCTTTCGCGGTCTCTTGTCCAACAAATAGGTTACACCTATCTTTAGGTTGGAGCGCGTATCGAGCGGAATGTCCGTCTTCACACCATTAAAGTTATCGGCAAAAGCAGTCTGACTAAGTTCCGCACCCACTCTCCATTTGTCCGAAACGCGCCATGTAGCAGTTAGTCCGGCACGCACACCAGGCACAAGACAACTGTTGCGTGAATATTCCACGGTATAGGACAACGGCACTTCGTCGAAACCATATGTCCACGACACTCCCACTCCTGCAAAAGCCTTGAGGTTAAACTTACGATTTGCGCCATCCTTCAAAGGCTTACGATTGAGAGCGTCGGTTATGTCGAAGGTGGCGTCGCCAAAGAACCCAAAGCTGTTCCAGCCCCAAGTGTCTGGCGATTCACATTTCTGAACATTCCTACTCTTATTGTGGTTGAAACGCAATGCTCCTCGCCATCCCCAAAGGGGCGACAACTCCTTGCCTACTCCAAGAAACATACCATAGGAAATGGGATATTGCGTGAACTCGGTAAAAGGCAGGTTCTCGTTGGCCGACTTATTCATGCCAAGATACAGTTGCAAATACAGAGGGTCGGTCTCGCCCACCACCGCCGTGTTGACCTCATCGGCTGACACAGAAAGCGGAACTCCTAATAATAAAGCTAAAAATAAATTTTTCATTCAATTTTTTTACTCTCTTCTTAACACGTCTAAGATGCGCTCGCAGGCTTTGCCATCACCATACGGATTAACGGCGTGACTCATCTTCTCATAGGCTTCATTGTCGTCAAGAAGCAAAGATGTCTCAGCCACAATCTTATCGTAATTGGCTCCTACGAGCTTAACGGTGCCTGCCTCTACAGCCTCAGGACGCTCCGTAGTGTCGCGGAGCACAAGCACAGGTTTGCCCAATCCCGGAGCCTCCTCCTGAATGCCACCACTATCGGTAAGCACAATGGTGGCCTTTGCCATAAGTTTGATAAAATCCACATAACCCAAGGGTTCTATGAGTTTTATATTGTTCATGCGCTTCGACGAATACTCCTCGCCGAAAATCTCGATGGCAGCCATTCTCACCTTCGGGTTTGGATGAATAGGATACACAAAGTCTACATCGGGATATTTGGCTGCAAGAGTCTTCATAGCCTTACACAGATTCATCAATCCCATACCAAGATTCTCGCGTCGATGTCCTGTGACAAGCACCATGCGCTTGTCGCTGCTGGCATTTATGTTTATTCCAAGACGCGACACAACCATGTGCAAGGCATCGATTACGGTATTGCCTGTGACATAAATCCTGTCGTCGCTAATATTCTCGGATATCAGGTTCTCACGGCTAAGGGCTGTAGGAGCAAAATGCCATGTTGCCAATCGCGAAGTCATCTGGCGGTTCATCTCCTCTGGCCAAGGCGAATACATATTATATGTACGAAGTCCTGCCTCAACATGTCCTACGGGTATCTGCTGATAGAAAGCAGCCAAGGCAGCAGCCATGGATGTTGTAGTGTCGCCATGCACAAGCACGATGTCGGGCTTCGCCTTAACCAACACAGCACGCATCTTGACAAGCACACGACTCGTTATGTCGAAAAGGTCTTGTCTCGGTTGCATGATGTCAAGGTCGTATTGTGGCTTGATGCCGAAAATATTGAGTTCCTGGTCGAGCATGTCTCTATGCTGACCGGTGACACAAACCACCGTGGAGAAATGCACAATATCCTCCTCGAAGGCCTTTACGAGCGGAGCCATCTTTATCGCTTCTGGCCGGGTGCCAAAAACGAGCATTACTTTTTTCATAAACGATAGGTGTTAGGCAATGGGCAGATGTTATGGCAATCGAGCACTATCTTGTCTTTCAGTCTGTCCCAGTTGTGGCAGATATGGTCGTGCTTAACCATCACCACAACAATGTCAACATCGTTGATGAATGCGTCGAAGTCGGAATACTGGCTTTCGGTCAACTTCATATTCTCAAGGAAAGGATCGTAGCACTTAAGCGGAGCTGCAAGATGACGTGCCTGCGACTCAAGGAGCTGCAATGTAGGCGAGTCGCGATAGTCGTCGACATTCTCCTTGTAGGTTATTCCGTAGAGACCTACACGGCTTGCGTCCTTAATGTTGTTCTCTTGCATTATCACCTGAAGACGCTCAAGCACAAAGTCGGGCTGCGAGTCGTTCACCTTCATACTCTCGCCTATCACCTTGGTGAGTTGAGGATAGTCGCCCACAAGGAACCAAGGGTCTACCGAGATGCAATGTCCTCCCACACCAGGTCCGGGATTCATTATATTCACACGCGGATGCTTGTTGCAGATGCGTATGATCTCGTAGACATCCATATTGTCGTGACGGCAGATGCGCGAAAGCTCATTGGCGAAAGCGATGTTCACGGCGCGGAAAGTATTCTCCACCACCTTTGTCATCTCGGCTGTGCGAATATCTGTAAGCACTATCTCGCCTTTGCAGAATGAGGCATAGATATCACGCACACGAACAGCCACATTAGGCTCGTCAGCACCAATAGTACGGTCGTTGTTTATAAGCTCATAAATCATGTTGCCTGGCAATATGCGCTCAGGAGCATGAACAAGATGTACGTCCTTTCCTGTGATAAAGCCACGCTCGGCTATCAACGGGCGCACCTCTTTGTCGATAGTGCCAGGACTTACAGTAGACTCTACGATAATAGTAGCCCCTGCATTACACACGTCCAACACATCATTCACGGCAGCCTTCACGTAGCAAGCGTCCACCTTCTTCGAAAACTTGTTGTAGGGTGTAGGCACAGCAACAATATAGATGTCGGTGTGCTGGTAGTTGTTGGTAAACTTTATACCTGCGTCAACAGCATTCTTGAATAGCTCGTCAAGTCCGTCCTCCTTGAATGTAGGAACGCCTGCGTTCAAGGATTCCACTAATTCCTTGTTGTAGTCGGTGCCAACTACCTCGACACCATGTGAAGCAAGCATCAGGGCTGTAGGCAATCCAATGTAGCCTAATCCTATTACATTAACCATTTTATATTTGTTCATTTATTTATTTTGTAATCTTATTAACCATGTCTTCTGTTTAGAATTTGTTGGCAACAATCCACCAGGCAAACCTCACAAGCTTTATCTGTCGCTTGATGCGGCTGGGCTGATTGATGAGGCGATAGAGCCACTCCACTTTATGGTCGATCCACCATTGTGGGGCGCGCTTCACATGTCCTGTGAACACGTCAAAACTTCCTCCCAAGCCCTGATAGATGGCCTTGTGCTGGCTAAGCATCTCCTCCATAAGCAACTCCTGCTTGGGCGAGCCCATTGCAACAAACACAATATCCGGTTTCTTTGCCACAATGTCGGCTATGACGGCAGCCTTTTCCTCATCTGTCTTTATGTAGCCGTTGCGATAGCCCACTATATTGATGCCCTTGAACTCTTTCTTGAGTTTCTCCACAGTAGCGTCAATCACAGCCTGCTTTGCGCCAACAAGATAGAAGGTCTTTTCCTTGTAGAATTTACCTATCAACGACAGCCACAACTCGCATCCTGCCACCTTGATTGCATCAGGATAGCCCTTGCGTTGCAAAGCCATCTGCGCTCCAGCTCCATCGCAATAACCGATATTTCGGTTGATTATGCTGCGTGTCTGTTCTGTAGAATTTATGATTTTCTCTGCATTAATAGCTACGAGAATGCCGGGATTGGAGTTCACATAATCGGCAAGCTGGTCTCTTGACGAGAACGGGAATATCTCCACCCCTCTTACATTTACCTTATTCATAGATATATTATGGTTTCTTTTTTTTATTTGCTTTTACTAACAATCAACTTCTTTCCAATCAACAAGTCCTTTGCCATTATTGTCAAGTTCTATAGCAAGAGCCTGTTTCACTTCCTGATTAGGGAAACCTAATGTGTAGATGCCTTCATCATATTCTTTTATTGTAAGATAGCCCGACTGATAGAGAAACAGCTCCGCACCTCCCCCTATTACGTCGGAAGACTCAAGCGTGAACTTGTCAATATAGCAATGGTCGAAACTGCCAAGCTGCAATTCCATGTCGTTTACAAACTTTGGCAATAATGTCGTAGCACCTGACGAAGCCCAAAAGTTCCCAATCTCTTGCGAGTCTAATGCGTTGATAAGACTAAACGGATTGTAAATGTCCGTCATATTACGGCGACTAAAATGATAGCCGTCATAAAATGTTTTAAGTCGGTCATGAGCCTCATCTATAGTCCAATTGTTCACCTCTGCCATCTCCTGCAATTCCAAGGTGAAATTCTCAACAATCTCCTGTTCTGTTATACCACAAGCAGCGGCATACTCTGGCAGGAAGCTAATATTTTTGAGATTATTTAGAGACGAAAACAGCGAGATTTGCGTAAACTTGGTTATTCCTGTGATGAATATAAATTTTTCATATTCGTCATCAGCCTTAAGTATAGCGAATACCTCACGATAGACATCCGTGCATGCTTCATGTTCAGGCGTTTGCCAGGAATGCTGTAAGGGTGAGTCATATTCGTCAATCAACACGCTTACTTTCAAACCTGTTTTCTCATAGGCTGTCTTTATTAGCGTGTGAAACCTGTCCGCAAGCATTGCGGTAGGATCAGGAACAATAGCATACTGTTCCTCATATTCCTTAAAACATTGGTTTAGATAAGAACGTATTGTAACAGCAGTTGCCCCACCACGGCTCATGTCTAAACGTATGACTGGATATTGCTTCCATTCATTCTCCAGCTCCATTATCTTAAGTCCCTCAAAAAGGTTCTTTCTGCCCTCAAGATACGAACACAAGGTGTCTACAAGTACAGACTTACCAAAACGTCTCGGACGACTCAGATAGTTGTACTTTTTGCCCCTGTTCACCAAATGCCAGACAATGTCTGTCTTGTCAACATACAGATAGTTCTCCTCTCTAATTTCTTTGAACGATTGTATGCCTATCGGAAGGTTTCTATATTTGGTTTTCATATCTTTTGCTTTTGACCTTTGCAAATATACACATTTTAAATGATATTATCAAGAATTATGTGTGTAATTTATGAATATTGTTTCATATTACATATTGTTGGTTTGTTTCCGTATTTATTTCCTCGTATTCAAACTGCAATTGGCAATAAACCATGGCATACAGCAAGTTGAAATGAAAGATGTGTCCGCCTTGTGTCAACTGGAATGAGAGATTCATCAGCCAACACGCCATCGCTATATTATACGACTGACATTTTCTTCGTTTATGGATAAAAAAGAATAGCATTATCAGTCCCAATATCTCCAAACCAACACCTATGGCACCATCAGTAGCCAACAAAGTGGCAAAGCCGTTATGAGCAAATATTCGCATTCCGGTTTTTTCATACTCATAATCCTTTAAGTCGGCCATAGACTTGCCACATGCAAGCTCAAAATAATTACCCGAGCTATACAGTTCTATTGCGTTGGCAATAAAGTCGCCACGACCAGAGCCTAACTCACGTTGCTCACCCGTCTTTGCATTTATATCAAGTATTCTATCATGAAACGTCTTGTTAGTAAGCATCATAAACACAAATCCTATGCTTAATCCTGCCACAAGCGACACTACTCCAAGCCATTGCTTCACCTGCATGCCTCGCGGCATATACAGAATAAAGACGCCAAGCAAGCACATAAGCCATCCTGTTCGCGCGAATCCCAGATACATGGAATAAGCACCAAGCACAAGAAGCACTATATTATACAACTTGACTTTCAGAGTCTGAAATTTGCCTAACTTAAAGTTATACAATATTACGATTATGCAGATGCCCATGATAATGGACATGGCATGCTGGTTTTGAAAGATGCCTGTATAAGCCTGGAAATCGCCATAGTTTATACCTTCCTTATGACTCTTAAGGCCAAAAAACAGGAACGGAATGTTTGTAAGTATGAAATATTGGCATACGCATAAAAGAAATTTACTAAGAAAATCCTTGTTCCAAGCATTCTGACAATAATTGTAGCCTAAAGGAAGAAACAAAAATGTCATTCCATCCTGAATATTGCCAAACAGTTGCTTTACAAGACCCGAATTTACAAGATGTTTCAACGATAACCAATAGTACACTTGCGACCATCCCGGTGTCGATTTTTTCCTGTACTGAAAGACATAGTAAATCAAATAGCCAAGCAATGGCATCTTCCAAAGCTGGGATATTTTCAAGCCTCCTAAACTTATACTCTCAGAGTAGAACAATAGGAAGAATGGGATAAACCATAATATATACGATTTCAGTTTTAATGGCATAAACGTAAATCTTCAAGCATGTAATAACTTAACGCGCAAAACATAAAGGCATTGCTCCATCGCATATACGAAATCTTAGAACTCATACCGGGCTTAAGCTGATAATAAAAATAGCCTTGGGGGGCCTGCATGTTGTTTATGGTCCATAGCAACACTTTTTCTGCCAGCTGGCGATAGTCTTCAAACTTATGCAGACGCGACAAAGTGACAAAAAGCTGTCCCGGACAATGAATATCTATGGGATATGTCTGATTGTCATAATATTTAGGTGTGCCGTCTGCCTCAAAGAAATGCCTTATGTAATAATCAAATCCCTTATTTATAAACTCATCAAACGAGTGGTCGGCGGTATTCTCCTGATAGGCTATCAGTCCGTCAAGATTGTAGCCTGTGTGAAAAGAGTCTCTCCATTTCTGCACGGGCAACATGCCATATCGCCAAGCACCATCCTCCTCCTGTCCGGCACAGCAAGCGGCAATACTCTTGCGTGCAAGCTGCTTGTAGTCCTCATTACCTGTATATTTATAGCAATAGCCCAACAGGCGCGAGCCAAGAATCGAAGCATTAAACACAGTATCGTTGCCAGGAAGTTTGCTGTAAGAGAAAAGGAAACCATCCTTATACTCCGAGCGATGAAGGTCTTCAATAATAAACTTTGCCGCACTCAGAGCAACATCCAAGTATCGCTTGTCGCCTGTTATCTCGTAAGCCTCCATCAAGGCTGTAGCACAGAAATTTGTGGCCACAACCGTAGGGGTATGAGCAGGAAAAAGGAACAGACGGCGAGCTTGCCAGTCAAAATTATATCCCCAACAAGCACCATGATACTTACCAGGAAACATTTTGTCTGAGCGCATCTGAAGAAGCAAGTCGGCTGTATACCTTATTTTATAAAGCACCTCATCCTTAGTACCAAGTTCCTTAAATGCCTCACCCTTCTTCTCAATCACTTTATATAGATTGCAATACCCTTGCAAAAAGAGCCCTATTCCCTTGGCGTTATGCTCCTTGGGAACCATGGCTATCCTTCGCAAATTCACAGGACAACGCTTAAACCCCTGAATGATGCAGAGTCTTAGGATTGCAGAATGCTTAAGAGGAAGAAGCGCGTTTGCCACTTTTGATTTCAATCCGTCATAAGGATCCCAACCCTTGAAGTCCTCAGCCTCGCAATAGCGTTTGAGACGCAGAAAACTGTCTATAAGCGTATTCATTATGTATACTTCTTTATTAGTCGTTCTATTTTCACACCTACTTTGGATGCCATAAAGTTGTTCAAAGCAAACCTATTATTATATATGGATACAGAACGTGCAAACTCCTTGTCATTAACAAACCGCTCTATCATATCCGAGAAGTCAGCAGGATTTAGCGAATCTGTTATGCACCCCATCTTGCCGTCCTCAAAGAAATCGCACAAGCCACCCACATAACGTGTTACTACAGGCAAGCCAAATGCCATAGCCTCAAGCACAACGGTTGGCATACCTTCGCCATAAGACGGGAAGAAGAATAAGTCGGCATCCTTGTAGGCCTTAATGCGAGCATCTCCATTCAACCTTCCTGTAAAACTAACGCCATCAACATTCTTTTCTCTTGTGTATCTTTTCAAACTATCCAATTCCAGTCCATCGCCTACGACAGTAAGCGTCAGTTCATGGTGCTTGTTCTTTAGCAAAGCAAAAGTGTCTATCATCTCATACACTCCCTTTGCCTTTATCACACGCGAAAGAAACAGAATGTTCCTTACGCTTCCGTCTCTTGAATTGATGTCGAAACCGTCAATCATCCTATCTTCCACCTTGGTAGTGGTGAGTTCTATAGGAACTGTCACTCCCCACCCTCTCATTATGCCACGGAACTTTTCCGCAAGAGTAAGAACAAGTGAAGCCTTGTTAAGATTCTCCTTCACCCATTCATGGTTGATAGTTTCCGCAACATTAAGGTCAAACCCATGCATGATGACCACTACCTTGAAACCTAACCACTTAGCTAAGCCCATGAATGTGAAATCACGACGCAAGGCGTTCGGCATGAGCGAAGGATTTACGACTACGCAATTCGGACGGAAGAGAAGCAAAGTAATTACAAACTTCACTATATCCCATGACATCCAAAGAGCACCCGACAATCCATGCCGTCTTCCCACCACATTATACCTTACATCCTCATTCCAATAGCCCATCATTCCATGATAGAAACTGGCTACTCCGCCTGAAGAAGGTTTTGTGTAATCGGGAGTATTTATCAAGATTTTCATTAAATTTCTATATTTCAGACAGAGTTTTATCAACAGATTGCTTCACCCAGTTAGGGAAGCTATGCTTGGTATAAATTCCACGTGTGAATTTCCATTTGCTTAATAAAGATATCACTTTACTTGCAAAGATTGTATAATATCTCTTGTAAACCATTCGTCTAACAACATTTTCTGGAGCACCAAGCCGTTGAAGCGTGATAATTCTTTCCTGCCATCCCTTTCCCTTGTTGCAAGATGACACACCAGTTTCACAATCAAATAACGAAACATTTCCCGGATAAATTGCAAAAGAAACTTCCTCAAGCATTAATTTCTGAAATAAATAGAAATCACTTGAAATCCTTAAGTCTGTAGGATAGAGATTTTTCTTTTGTATCTCTAAGTCTATAAACGTTGAAGGATGAGGGAATCTTGCTTTTTCCCACACATCATTTCCTTTATAATTATACAGATAGTCGAAATAACCATCACTTCCATAGCATCTCTCGCCACCTGTTATTATCTTTACTTCGTCATTTTTCTTCTTGTACCAATCAAAAACCTTCTCTACAGTTGATGGTTCAAAGAAATAGTCGCCCGAGTTGCGAAAAAGAATCCAATCTCCAGTAGCAGCCTTTATACCCTTATTCATGGCATCGTATATTCCCTTGTCGGGTTCCGACACCCAATAAGCAAGCCTATCGGCATAACGCTCTATTATTTCCTTTGTTCCATCCGTGCTATTGCCGTCAATAACAATATACTCGATGTTCGGATACGTCTGCTTCAAGACATTTTGAATGGTCTTCTCTACTGTATCCTTACAGTTGTATGTAACTGTTACTATTGATATTTTGGGAGTTTCTTTCATTAATTCAGTTTTTAAGTGTTTCGTTATAAAGGGCTATATATTGTTTTGCCACATTTTCAGGTGCAAACTTTTCTGTAGCCAACTGTCTTATTTCTGTTTGGTTGTATTTATTGCTAAGCACTCGCTTTATTGCCTGGGCTATCTCATACGGAGTGCCACCATCTGTCAGGGCTATATGTAGTATCTTCATAGATTTGCTTATTAATTTTGCTGTAATCAAACAAATCTTTGTCCTAATTCTGCCTTAATATCTTCTACAATATATGTATCTGACATTATCTGATACCCATACTTTGGATCGTGAATCTGCTGTCCTACTGTAGAATTATAGAATATCAACATTGCACGTTTAGTAGATATATGCAATTCGCTCGCCAACTGAATTATTATTCGAGTTATTTTTCTATATAGTATATAATCTTTCATAAATAATCTACTTAGTTTCAACTTCAAATGACTTTACAAATCTTATATATCGGTCTATAATTTCTTGATTACTAATACATATTTGATGATGCAACCGCTCGTTGACAAGTTTGTCCATTGCCATTTCTGCTGTCATAAAACCATCAATATAAGCATCAACAGTAGAAATAACGTGGTCGTTGGCTATTCCTCCTTCTATCCAATCATATCCAAGCCAAGGCTTCTGCTGTTTACGGCTATGCGCAATAAAATCCAGCCATTCTATATTATATTCAGGAAAAATCTTTACTTTATACTTATTATCTTCCAAAAATTTTTCCATATCAATACTATAAACATTGACAATAGCCTTAGAATTTCTATGACGTGACGCTTTAGTCACAGACCAATTTATAGCCTGTTCTTTATCATTGGTGACATAGAAACCTGGACCAAAATCAACAGCAGAACGCCCAACATGAGTTAGAGGTTCAGCAACCTGTATTGTTGCTCCATGATAGAGTATATTGTCATTCTTGCTCATGTTCATAGTTGTAGAGTGTTTCTATAATATCGTCAGCAACATATTCGGCACTTTGTGTATGAAGCGTATCATAGTATTTGATAAGCCTGCCGTCGATAAGTCCTTGTCGCTCCAGCCTATGAACAAGTTCGGTCGGAGTGATTTTCATTTTCTTTGCTGCTGTCTCTATAGCTATAATGCAGAATTGCATTACATCACTTTCATGTGTGCGCGGGCTTCCTTCCATACCTTTATATTTTATTATTGCAAATGTAGTGATTTTCAACCTAACTAACAATTATTACTTGCGTATTAACACTATTTTCAATACAGCTCTCTCCTCACTCGTAAGTTCTATGCTACCCTTTGGCGGTACAAACTCAGATTCTATCTCAATGACAGTTGGTTCACATGTACCGAACTGGTTGATTTCGTTTATCGTCGTCACAAGAAGTTTCATAGGTCATGATACGTTACAACATACTTGCCTCAATACTTACAATAAGCTTGACGCACGCTCCCAGTACCGTTTTCAGTACCATCC
>ULYE01037232.1_pt1 | contig 76550 bp, 62 predicted proteins | sample 1961921 | NCBI WGS metagenome assembly ULYE01 (sample SAMEA4835856, study PRJEB28245) | human gut metagenome | biome: gut microbiome; material: fecal sample | place: Denmark | collected 2008 | reverse complement strand
CCGCCAGTCCGTCAGGCAGGCCAACGCTTTTCAGCGCCGCAGCGAAATCGGTTTCGCTCAGATTTTGATAGGTAACCTGTTTGCCGCTCTGTTTGGTCAGCTCTGCCGCTAACTGTGTCAACGTCCAGGCACTATCGCCCGCCAGCTCGTAAACCTTGCCTTCGTGACCGGCTTCGCTAATCACGCGTGCCGCAGCTGCCGCATAATCTGCCCGCGTTGCCGAGGCAATTTTGCCATCGCCCGCGGCACCGATAAATACGCCGTGCTCCAGTGCTGCCGGGGCGCTGGCGAGATAGTTTTCGGTGTACCAGCCGTTGCGCAGCAGGGTGTAAACGATGCCAGAATCAGCCAACATTTTCTCCGTCTCGATGTGCTCATCGGCGAGGCCGAGCGGAGATTTATCCGCGTGAAGCAGACTGGTATAAGCGATAAATTTCACGCCAGCCGTCTTTGCGGCATTAATAACATTACGATGCTGCGGGGCACGTTGACCCACTTCGCTGGAAGAGATCAGCAGTAGTTTTTCCACTCCCTGAAGTGCAGATGTCAGTGCGGCTTCATCGCCGTAGGCAGCCTGACGCACGGTAATGCCTTGTGCTGTCAGTGCCTGGGCTTTTGCCGGATTACGAACGATAGCCACTATTTGGCTGGCAGGAACCGTTTTCATCAAGGATTTAATAACATAGTGACCAAGTTGGCCAGTGGCACCAGTAATAGCGATCATGGGAAGTCTCCATCGTTTTGTCTTGTGTTTAAATACGCTAACACCTAAACTTACTTTTAGTAAGTACGTACAAAAAGGTAAGTATGAAATGAGTCAGGTTAGCCTGTCACAACAACTGAAAGAGGGTAATCTCTTTGCGGAACAGTGCCCGTCGCGCGAGGTGTTGAAACACGTCACCAGCCGTTGGGGGGTGTTGATTCTGGTGGCGCTACGCGAAGGTACTCATCGCTTTAGCGACCTGCGGCGCAAAATCGGTGGGGTGAGTGAAAAGATGCTTGCGCAGTCGTTACAGGCGTTAGAACAGGATGGTTTTCTTAACCGTATCGCGTATCCGGTGGTGCCGCCGCATGTGGAATATAGCCTCACGCCGCTGGGCGAGCAGGTGAGCGAAAAGGTTGCTGCACTGGCGGACTGGATTGAGTTGAATTTGCCCGAGGTGTTGGCGGTGCGGGATGAACGTGCGGCATAACTGCCGGCTGCGCTTATCCGGCCTACGGTTCATGACTTGTAGGGCGGATAAGATGCGCCAGCATCGCATCCGACAAAAGTGCCGGATGCGGTTGATGATTTATAGGCCGAAAAAGAAGTGTATTACTTACTCAAATCCACCTGATAAATCGCAAACCCGATATCATCGGTCGCGACTTTATTCATCGGATATTGCCCTTTCTCTTTAATAAACGCCGCGGCTTTATCTGATGGAGAGGTTTCGAAACGGATATCCAGTTTCTTATCGCCAGCTATCGGTGCTAAACGCCAGTTGTTATCTGCCGCCGGGTGAATTTCCCCCGCACGTTTCGACTCATCAGCAATCCACGCTGCCAGCACCGAGCGGTTCTCATCCGGTGAAGCAAAAGCGATATGGCTGTCGCCCGTACCGGCAAATTTGCCGCCGTAAGCGCGATAGTTATTGGTGGCAACCAGGAACATGGCGTTCGGATCAATCGGCTTGCCATTAAAGGTCAGGTTCTTAATCCTTTCCGCATTGGCATTAACCATCTGGCACTCGCCGTCATAACGGGCAGGCTGGGTAACATCAATCTGATAATTCACACCATCAATCACATCAAAGTTATAGGTGCGGAAACCATCCCAGTTGATGAGTGACTGTGGTTTCGTGTTGTCAGGATCAATCTGGTTAAACTGTCCGGCGGAGCACTCCAGCCACTCTTTCACCTCTTTACCGCTGGCTTTCACCACAATCAGCGTATTGGGGTAGAGATAAAGATCGGCGGCATTACGGAAGGTCAACTGGCCTTTTTCCACCTCCACATAGCTTGCCGGATCATTTTTGCGACCACCAACTTTAAACGGTGCAGCAGCTGAAAGCACCGGCAGTTTTGCCAGATCCGGATCGCCCTGAATGTAATGCTCGACATACGCTTTTTGCGCGTTGTTCACCACCTGCACGGTCGGATCGTCCTGCACCAGCGCCAGATAGCTATACATATTGTCGGCGGATTTACCGATTGGCTTGCTGACGAACTGGCGTGTGGCATCGTGATCGGCTTTGAGTGTTTCTACCAGCTTGCTGTCTTCCGCCGCGAGGGATTTTTTATTGGCGATGTCGTAAATCGGCCGTGCTTCCGCTTTCGCCTGCGTCACCTGCCATTTACCGCTGTTATTACTGAGTTGTAAGTCGACCACCCCAAGATGATCGCCCCACATGCCCGGCATTACCGCCGGAACACCATTCAGCGTGCCTTTCGCGATATCAGCCCCTTCGATATCAGCAAAATCTTTACCTGGGAAAACGGCGTGAGCATGGCCAAACATAATGGCGTTAACGCCAGGAATTTCACTGAGGTAATAAACTGAGTTTTCCGCCATCACTTTATACGGATCGGCAGATAGCCCGGAATGCGCCAGAACGACAACGACATCGGCACCTTTCTCGCGCATTTCAGGCACGTATTTGCGCACGGTTTCGGTAATATCATTCACCGTCACTTTTCCGGATAAATTAGCTTTATCCCAGCCCATGATTTGCGGCGGCACGACGCCAATATAGCCAATCTTCAGCGTCTGTTTTTTTCCGTCTTTATCGACCACTTCGGTATCTTTAATTAAATACGGTGTAAACATTGGCTGTTTGGTTCTGGCGTCAATGACGTTGGCATTTACATAAGGGAATTTCGCTCCCGCCAACGCATTTTTCAGGTAATCCAGACCGTAGTTAAATTCATGATTGCCGAGTGTACCGACCGTATAATCCAGCGTATTCAGCGCCTTATAAACCGGATGAACATCACCTGCTTTTAATCCTTTCGCCGATATGTAATCGGCCAGCGGACTCCCCTGAATCAAATCGCCGTTATCGACCAGTACGCTGTTTTTCACTTCATTGCGGGCATCGTTAATCAGGCTTGCCGTACGTACCAGTCCGAATTTTTCCGTGGCGGTGTCTTTGTAATAATCGAAATCCATCATGTTGCTATGCAGATCAGTGGTTTCCATGATACGTAGATCGACCGTCGCTGCATTCACACTGGCGGCAATCAGCGTGGCCAGGAGCGTTGCGCTAAACTTAATCATCAGGGACATCCTTTTATCATCGGGAATACGAAAGAAAAGGGAGAATAAACGCCTTACTTATAGAACAGTGAAGAATGCCACAATTTTACGCTTTGAAAATGATGACACTATCACAGTTGGCGCATTCATTAACGATAGGGTATAAGTAAAACAATAAGTTAACACCGCTCACAGAGACGAGGTGGAGAAATGTTAGATCAAGTATGCCAGCTTGCACGGAATGCAGGCGATGCCATTATGCAGGTCTACGACGGGACGAAACCGATGGACGTCGTCAGCAAAGCGGACAATTCTCCGGTAACGGCAGCGGATATTGCCGCTCACACCGTTATCATGGACGGTTTACGTACGCTGACACCGGATATTCCGGTCCTTTCTGAAGAAGATCCTCCCGGTTGGGAAGTCCGTCAGCACTGGCAGCGTTACTGGCTGGTAGACCCGCTGGATGGTACTAAAGAGTTTATTAAACGTAATGGCGAATTCACCGTTAACATTGCGCTCATTGACCATGGCAAACCGATTTTAGGTGTGGTGTATGCGCCGGTAATGAACATAATGTACAGCGCGGCAGAAGGCAAGGCCTGGAAAGAAGAGTGCGGTGTGCGCAAGCAGATTCAGGTCCGCGATGCGCGCCCGCCGCTGGTGGTTATCAGCCGTTCCCATGCAGATGCGGAGCTGAAAGAGTATCTGCAACAGCTTGGCGAACATCAGACCACGTCCATCGGCTCTTCGCTGAAATTCTGCCTGGTGGCGGAAGGGCAGGCGCAGCTGTACCCGCGCTTCGGACCAACGAATATTTGGGATACCGCCGCTGGTCATGCTGTGGCTGCAGCTGCCGGAGCGCACGTTCATGACTGGCAGGGTAAACCGCTGGATTACACTCCGCGCGAGTCGTTCCTGAATCCGGGATTCAGAGTGTCTATTTATTAATTAATTTATGCAGCAGGTCCATCACTTGCTGCACCTCTTCCTGTGTGAGCGCCCCGTCTTTGGCCCATTGCACGCGACCATCCTTATCCAGCACCACTACAGCGGAACTTTCTTCATCCAGCTGCCAGGCACCGCGCGCGACGCCATTGCTATCGACAATAAACTGCGACCAGGGATAAAGCTTTTTATTACTCTCCAGACTGCTGCGCACAAACATCCCTGAACCCGGAATCGCGTCGTCGGTGTTAACAATGGTGGTGGTCTGGTAGCGATCGTGCGGTAACTTCGCTGATTTAATCGCTTCAATCAGCGTCGCGTTTTTCTCTTTTGCAGAGGTGCGACCAGCAATATGTTGCAGTACTCGCACTTTTCCCACTAACTGTGCGCTGTTCCAGGTTTTGTAGCTAAACTGATCTTTATCAAGCACCAACTCGCCTCGATCGGTAATGCCAATCGGCGGCACTCGCTGACCGGTTTCGAACTGATGTGCGGAAGCCATCATCGGCAACAGCAGGCAGGTGAGTGCCAGAATCTTGCGTAGGGTCATGGTGTTTCCTTCTTATGATATGCAGGTGATCCGACCACTTGGGTCTGAGTTTTAATCATATGTGCTATTTATCGAATTTCCCGCAAGTGTGATGCCAGTTTGCGGTCAAGCGCACAAATCATATGAAAAATGAATGCTTATACTGAAGACCGCGCTTCGGTAAAAAGATAATTCTGAATAATTGTAACCTTTAGGTAAAAAAAGTTATACGCGGTGGAAACATTGCCCGGATAGTCTATAGTCACTAAGCATTAAAATTTGCGCCTCATAATAGTTGGGCCGATTGTGGCACCGCACAGGCGTAATACTCAGCAGGAGATAACAATGAAAATTTTCCAACGGTACAACCCACTTCAGGTGGCGAAGTACGTAAAGATCCTGTTCCGTGGACGGTTATACATCAAGGACGTTGGCGCTTTTGAATTTGATAAGGGTAAGATTCTTATCCCAAAAGTGAAGGATAAGCTGCATTTGTCAGTGATGTCCGAAGTTAACCGTCAGGTTATGCGTCTGCAAACAGAGATGGCTTAACCAAAGTGCTATGCAGTAATAAGACGGCTCCTGATTCAGGAGCCGTTGATGTTTCTGGGGGTTACGCGACGCTTTCTTCTTTATCTTTAGCGTCAGGCAGTTTTGGCGAAAGGGCGGTGGCCTTGCTGTCGATCCGGGTCACCAGCAGCTGGTCGATGCGGTAGTTATCGATATCCACCACTTCAAATTTGTAGCCGGCGAATTTCACCGAATCGGTGCGTTTCGGGATCTTACGCAGCATAAACATCATAAAGCCGCCGATGGTTTCGTAGTTGCCCGACTGCGGGAACTCGTCAATATCCAGCACGCGCATGACGTCGTCAATTGGGGTGCCGCCGTCAATCAGCCATGAGTTCTCATCACGGGCGACAATCTGCTCTTCCAGCCCCTGACCGACTAGATCGCCCATCAGCGTGGTCATCACGTCATTGAGGGTGATGATCCCCACCACCAGCGCGTACTCGTTCATGATCACCGCGAAGTCTTCACCTGCGGTTTTAAAACTTTCCAACGCCTCTGAAAGGGTTAACGTATCCGGCACAATCAGCGTGTTGCGAATTTGTACGCCGCTGTTCAGTGCCAGGCTTTGGTTAGCCAGCACACGGTTCAGCAGGTCTTTAGAATCGACATAGCCGATGATGTGGTCAATATCTTCATTACAGACGAGGAACTTAGAGTGCGGATGTTCCGCCACCTTATTCTTCAGGCTTTGCTCATCTTCGTGGAGATCAAACCAAATCACGTTTTCACGCGGTGTCATTGACGACGGAACGGTACGGGATTCCAGCTCAAAGACGTTTTCAATCAGCTCGTGTTCCTGTTTACGTAACACGCCCGCCAGCGCACCGGCTTCCACTACCGCGTAGATGTCATCAGAAGTGATGTCATCTTTACGTACCATTGGCAGTTTGAAAATACGGAAGATTATGTTCGCCAGTCCGTTGAAGAACCACACCAGCGGGGTGCAAACGTACAGGCAGAAGCGCATCGGGTTGATGATACGCAAAGCGACAGCTTCTGGCGCAATCATACCGATGCGTTTCGGGGTTAAATCCGCAAACAGGATAAACATGCCAGTCACTAACGAGAAAGAGAGAATAAAGCTCAGTTGCTCAGAGAGCTCTGCCGACATATAGCGGGAGAACAGGCTGTGAAAAGCTGGAGAAAATGCCGCATCACCGACGATACCGCCGAGAATCGCCACTGCGTTCAGACCGATTTGGACCACGGTAAAGAACATGCCGGGATTTTCCTGCATATTCAGAACGCGTTGGGCATTTATATTGCCTTCATCAGCCAGCAGTTTAAGTTTGATTTTGCGTGAGGCGGCAAGTGAGATCTCGGACATCGAGAAGAACGCACTTACAGCGATCAAGCAGAGTATGACTAAAATACTGTTTAACATATCTTATCCGACCTTTCAGGCCAGATCCTCGGAAGGGGAAGTTGATTAATTTGTGTGAAATACACATTGAAAGCCGATTCGAAGAAAGTGAACCGGCATTTTCAGTGGCTAGTATAGCGTAAGGTACTGTAAAGTCGCCAGAGGGTTAAAATTCAGACTGCTGATAAATGCAATACTGCCTGATGCGCTATGCCAATCAGGCCTACGCAGTCCTTGCAATATATTGAATTTGGACGATTTTGTAGGCCTGGTAAGGCGTTTACGCCGCATCTGGCATAAATAAAGCGCACTTTATCAACAATCTACATTTGTACCCGTAACGCTATGCTTCCGGTGGCAGACAGACGCCAATTCCGCCAATTCCACAGTAACCATACGGGTTTTTATGCAGATATTGCTGGTGGTCATCTTCGGCATAATAAAACGGTGTGGCGTTAGCGATTTCCGTGGTGATGTGACGATCATCATCGGCGGCAAGCATCGCCGCCTGAAAACGTTCCAGACTGGCGCGAGCTGCGGCATCCTGTTCTGGGGTCAGCGGATAAATCGCTGAACGATACTGCGTGCCGTGGTCATTGCCCTGACGCATTCCCTGGGCGGGATCGTGATTCTCCCAAAATACCTGTAGCAACTGCTCATAGCTGATGACGGAAGGATCGTAAACAATGCGTACCGCTTCGGCATGACCCGTATCACCGGAGCACACTTCCCGATAAGTCGGATTTGGCGTATAGCCTCCGGTATAGCCTGCGGCGGTGCTGTAAACGCCGGGTAACTGCCAGAACAGACGCTCCACACCCCAGAAACAACCCATCGCAAAAATGGCAATCTCCATTCCGTCAGGTACATTGGTCATTGAGTGACCGTTGACCGCATGCAGCGTGGCTACGGGCATCGGGGTGTTACGTCCAGGCAGGGCATCGGCGGGGGAAACCAGATGCTTTTTATCAAATAAACTCATGGTGTCGCTCTCCCGAAAATCGGTCATTGGGGTTAAGGTTGTAACAAGAGGCGTATTTGCACACAATAACCACCGTGAATAGGTCTAAAGTAAAACATAAGAAATATTTGGGGTTTAGTCTGCTTTTTAATCCATATTACTGGATTTTTGTTAAGCCGTTTAACGGCGTTCCAGGGGCAGGAAAAAAGGATATTCAGGAGAAAATGTGCGCTATATCCGACAGTTATGCTGTGTAAGCTTACTCTGCTTAAGCGGATCTGCCGTCGCCGCGAACGTCCGTCTACAGGTCGAGGGGTTATCGGGACAGCTGGAAAAGAACGTTCGTGCGCAGCTTTCTACGATTGAAAGTGATGAAGTGACGCCAGACCGTCGCTTTCGCGCACGCGTCGATGATGCCATCCGCGAAGGTCTGAAAGCGCTGGGTTATTACCAGCCGACCATTGAATTTGATCTCCGTCCACCGCCAAAGAAAGGGCGGCAGGTATTGATCGCCAAAGTCACGCCAGGCGTGCCGGTGTTAATTGGCGGCACCGATGTGGTATTGCGCGGCGGCGCGCGGACCGATAAAGACTATTTGAAATTGCTCGATACTCGCCCGGCTATTGGCACGGTGCTGAACCAGGGCGATTATGAAAATTTCAAAAAGTCCTTAACCAGCATTGCGTTGCGTAAAGGTTATTTCGATAGCGAATTTACCAAAGCGCAGCTGGGCATTGCGCTCGGCCTGCATAAAGCCTTCTGGGATATTGATTATAACAGTGGCGAACGTTACCGCTTTGGGCATGTGACCTTTGAAGGATCACAAATCCGCGATGAATACCTGCAAAATCTGGTGCCGTTTAAAGAGGGCGATGAGTACGAATCGAAAGATCTGGCGGAACTGAACCGCCGACTTTCTGCTACCGGCTGGTTTAACTCGGTGGTGGTGGCTCCACAATTTGATAAAGCGCGCGAAACGAAAGTATTACCATTGACGGGCGTGGTTTCGCCGCGAACAGAAAACACCATCGAAACCGGGGTCGGTTACTCTACGGACGTGGGACCGCGCGTGAAAGCGACGTGGAAAAAACCGTGGATGAACTCATACGGTCACAGTCTGACCACCAGTACCAGTATTTCCGCGCCGGAACAGATCCTCGACTTCAGCTATAAAATGCCGCTGCTGAAGAATCCACTGGAACAATATTATTTGGTGCAGGGCGGTTTTAAGCGCACTGACCTGAACGATACCGAATCTGACTCCACTACGCTGGTGGCTTCTCGCTACTGGGATCTCTCCAGCGGCTGGCAGCGTGCCATTAACCTGCGCTGGAGTCTCGACCACTTTACCCAGGGTGAAATTACCAACACCACGATGCTGTTTTATCCTGGGGTGATGATTAGCCGCACGCGTTCTCGTGGTGGCCTGATGCCAACCTGGGGCGACTCGCAACGCTACTCTATCGACTACTCCAACACTGCCTGGGGCTCAGATGTCGATTTCTCCGTTTTCCAGGCACAAAACGTCTGGATCCGCACACTGTACGATCGCCATCGTTTTGTGACACGCGGCACGCTGGGCTGGATTGAAACCGGTGATTTCGACAAAGTACCGCCGGATCTGCGTTTTTTCGCCGGGGGCGACCGCAGTATTCGTGGCTACAAATACAAATCTATCGCTCCGAAATACGCCAACGGTGACCTGAAAGGGGCCTCGAAGTTGATAACCGGATCGCTGGAGTACCAGTACAACGTGACCGGAAAATGGTGGGGCGCGGTGTTTGTCGATAGTGGCGAAGCGGTAAGCGATATTCGCCGCAGCGACTTTAAAACCGGTACCGGGGTCGGCGTACGCTGGGAATCGCCGGTCGGGCCAATCAAACTCGATTTTGCCGTACCGGTCGCGGATAAAGACGAACACGGGTTACAGTTTTACATCGGTCTGGGGCCAGAATTATGAGTTTATGGAAAAAAATCAGCCTCGGCGTGGTTATCGTTATCTTACTGTTGCTGGGATCGGTGGCGTTTCTGGTGGGCACCACCAGCGGCCTGCATCTGGTATTTAAAGCGGCGGATCGCTGGGTGCCAGGACTGGATGTTGGCAAGGTCACCGGCGGCTGGCGCGATCTCACCTTGTCTGACGTTCGTTATGAGCAGCCAGGCGTGGCGGTAAAAGCAGGCAATCTGCATCTGGCGGTCGGGCTTGAGTGCCTGTGGAACAGCAGTGTTTGTATTAATGATCTGGCGCTGAAAGACATCCAGGTCAATATCGACAGCAAAAAAATGCCCCCTTCTGAACAGGTTGAAGAAGAGGAAGATAGCGGTCCGCTGGATCTCTCCACGCCGTATCCCATCACCCTAACACGGGTGGCACTGGACAACGTCAACATCAAGATTGATGACACCACGGTATCGGTGATGGACTTCACCTCCGGCCTGAACTGGCAGGAGAAAACCCTGACCCTGAAACCGACGTCGCTGAAAGGCCTGCTGATTGCTCTGCCGAAAGTGGCGGAAGTGGCGCAGGAAGAAGTGGTCGAACCGAAAATTGAAAATCCGCAGCCGGAGGAAAAGCCGCTCGGCGAAACGCTGAAAGATCTCTTTTCTCGCCCGGTATTGCCGGAAATGACCGACGTGCATTTGCCGCTTAACCTGAACATTGAAGAGTTTAAGGGCGAGCAGTTGCGCGTGACGGGCGACACGGACATCACCGTGAGCACCATGCTGCTGAAAGTGAGCAGCATTGACGGCAATACTAAACTGGACGCCCTGGATATCGATTCCAGTCAAGGGATCGTCAACGCCAGCGGCACGGCGCAGCTGTCAGACAACTGGCCGGTGGACATCACTCTCAATAGTACACTGAACGTGGAGCCGTTGAAAGGTGAAAAGGTGAAGCTGAAAGTGGGCGGCGCGCTGCGCGAACAGCTGGAGATTGGCGTTAATCTTTCCGGTCCGGTGGATATGGATTTACGCGCCCAGACGCGACTGGCGGAAGCCGGATTGCCGCTCAACGTGGAAGTGAACAGCAAACAGATTTACTGGCCGTTCACTGGTGAGAAGCAGTATCAGGCGGATGATCTGAAACTGAAACTTACCGGCAAAATGACCGATTACACGCTCTCTATGCGTACGGCAGTGAAGGGACTGGAGATCCCGCCAGCCACCATTACCCTTGATGCCAAAGGTAATGAACAGCAGGTCAATCTCGACAAACTCACCGTCGCGGCGCTGGAAGGGAAAACTGAACTCAAGGCGTTGCTCGACTGGCAGCAGGCCATTAGTTGGCGCGGTGAGCTAACGCTTAACGGCATTAACACCGCCAAAGAGATCCCAGAGTGGCCGTCGAAACTCAATGGCTTGATTAAAACCCGCGGTAGCCTGTACGGCGGCACCTGGCAGATGGAGGTGCCAGAACTGAAGCTGACCGGTAACGTCAAACAGAACAAAGTGAACGTTGACGGCACGCTGAAAGGCAACAGTTATATGCAGTGGATGATCCCAGGGCTTCATCTGGAACTGGGGCCAAACAGTGCCGAAGTGAAAGGCGAGCTGGGGGTAAAAGATCTCAATCTTGATGCCACCATCAACGCGCCGGGGCTGGATAACGCGCTGCCGGGGCTTGGCGGTACAGCGAAAGGGCTGGTGAAAGTACGCGGCACGGTGGAAGCGCCACAACTACTGGCAGATATCACCGCGCGCGGCCTGCGCTGGCAGGAACTTTCCGTGGCGCAGGTTCGCGTGGAAGGCGACATTAAATCCACCGATCAGATCGCCGGGAAACTCGACGTACGCGTTGAGCAAATTTCGCAGCCGGATGTAAATATCAACCTCGTCACCCTGAATGCCAAAGGCAGCGAAAAACAGCACGAGTTACAGTTGCGGATTCAGGGCGAGCCTGTCTCCGGGCAGCTTAATCTGGCAGGAAGTTTTGATCGCAAAGAAGAACGCTGGAAGGGAACTCTTAGCAATACCCGCTTCCAGACGCCGGTCGGCCCGTGGTCGCTGACCCGCGATATTGCGCTGGATTACCGCAATAAGGAGCAAAAAATCAGCATCGGGCCACACTGCTGGCTTAACCCGAATGCGGAACTGTGCGTGCCGCAAACTATCGATGCGGGTGCCGAAGGGCGTGCGGTGGTGAATCTCAACCGCTTCGACCTGGCCATGCTGAAACCATTTATGCCAGAAACCACTCAGGCCAGCGGTATCTTCACGGGTAAAGCGGACGTTGCCTGGGACACCACCAAAGAGGGGCTGCCGCAGGGCAGTATCACCCTTTCGGGGCGTAACGTGCAGGTAACGCAAACCGTCAACGATGCGGCGCTGCCCGTGGCGTTTCAGACACTGAATCTGACGGCGGAATTGCGTAACAACCGTGCCGAATTGGGCTGGACCATCCGCCTGACCAATAACGGCCAGTTTGATGGACAGGTGCAGGTGACCGATCCGCAAGGCCGCCGTAATCTTGGTGGCAACGTCAATATCCGTAACTTCAACCTTGCGATGATAAACCCCATCTTTACCCGTGGGGAAAAAGCAGCGGGGATGGTGAGTGCCAACTTGCGTCTGGGTGGTGATGTGCAAAGCCCGCAGTTGTTTGGTCAGCTTCAGGTTACGGGTGTGGATATCGACGGCAACTTTATGCCGTTTGATATGCAACCGAGCCAGCTTGCGGTCAACTTTAATGGTATGCGCTCGACGCTTGCCGGTACAGTACGGACCCAGCAGGGTGAAATCTACCTGAACGGTGATGCCGACTGGAGCCAAATTGAAAACTGGCGGGCGCGGGTAACGGCGAAAGGCAGTAAAGTGCGGATCACCGTGCCGCCGATGGTACGAATGGATGTATCGCCAGATGTTGTCTTCGAGGCTACACCAAACCTGTTTACCCTCGATGGTCGCGTGGATGTCCCGTGGGCGCGCATCGTGGTGCACGATCTGCCGGAAAGCGCAGTAGGCGTCTCCAGCGATGTGGTGATGCTTAACGATAACCTGCAACCGGAAGAGCCGAAAACGGCGTCGATTCCGATTAACAGTAACCTGATTGTCCACGTTGGCAACAATGTGCGCATTGACGCCTTTGGCCTGAAAGCGCGGCTGACGGGCGATCTTAACGTCGTTCAGGACAAACAAGGGCTGGGCCTGAACGGGCAGATCAACATCCCTGAAGGGCGCTTCCATGCCTATGGTCAGGATCTGATTGTGCGTAAAGGTGAGTTACTGTTCTCTGGTCCGCCGGATCAACCGTATCTTAATATTGAAGCTATTCGTAACCCGGATGCTACAGAAGACGACGTAATCGCCGGAGTTCGCGTCACTGGTCTGGCGGACGAACCGAAAGCGGAGATCTTCTCTGACCCGGCGATGTCGCAACAAGCTGCATTGTCTTATTTGCTACGTGGACAAGGGCTGGAGAGCGATCAGAGCGACAGTGCGGCAATGACCTCGATGCTGATTGGTCTGGGGGTTGCGCAAAGTGGCCAGATTGTGGGTAAAATCGGCGAGACGTTTGGCGTAAGCAATTTAGCGCTCGACACCCAGGGAGTAGGCGACTCCTCCCAGGTAGTGGTCAGCGGCTATGTATTGCCAGGTCTGCAAGTGAAATACGGCGTGGGTATATTTGACTCTATAGCAACACTCACGTTACGTTATCGCCTGATGCCTAAGCTATATCTGGAAGCCGTGTCTGGTGTAGACCAGGCACTGGATTTGCTCTATCAGTTCGAGTTTTAGCAATGCGAATATTTGTCTACGGCAGTTTACGCCACAAACAAGGCAACAGTCACTGGATGACCAATGCCCAGTTACTGGGCGATTTCAGTATCGATAACTACCAGTTGTATAGCCTGGGCCACTATCCAGGCGCAGTTCCGGGGAACGGAACAGTACACGGTGAAGTTTATCGTATTGACAACGCCACGCTGGCCGAACTTGATGCCTTGCGCACCAGGGGCGGTGAATACGCGCGCCAGTTGATTCAGACGCCGTACGGGAGTGCATGGATGTACGTTTATCAACGACCCGTCGATGGATTAAAGCTAATTGAAAGCGGCGACTGGTTAGACAGGGATAAGTAATAATAAAAGCACGCCACCTTCGGGTGGCGTTGTTTTATGCGATGTATCTCGCGATTTTTTTTTGTAACTTTTCCATCTTTTGCTTTTCTCTCCGAGCCGCTTTCCATATCTGCAATCGCATAAAAAACTCTGCTGGCGTTCACAAATGTGCAGGGGTAAAACGGGGGCACGCTTTGAACGGTGAGTATGAGTGAGGTCGGCTAACTTCCAGCAAGTGGCTATGAACAGCAAAATGGTGGTCGGGTTTGCTTGTTCTTACCGTTCAAGCCTTGCAACCGCTGAGAATAATGATGGTGGAATAGAGAGTTTATTTATCGCGGGCATAAAAAAACCCTTACTAACCGAAGCCCGGCGTTCAGGGTTATTGCGCTAGAAGAACTTATTTATTCTTTGCGCGCTCGAAGGAAGCAACGATTTCAGCTTTAGCGGCTTCTGCGTTTTCCCAACCTTCAACTTTCACCCACTTGCCTTTTTCGAGGTCTTTGTAGTGCTCGAAGAAGTGAGCGATCTGCGCTTTCAGCAGCTCTGGCAGATCGTTAACGTCTTTAATGTGATCGTATTCTTTGCTCAGCTTTGTGTGCGGAACAGCAATCAGTTTCGCATCTTCACCGGCTTCGTCGGTCATTTTCAGAACGCCAACCGGACGGCAACGGATCACAGAACCCGGCTGCAGCGGGTACGGAGTCGGGACCAGTACGTCAACCGGGTCACCGTCCAGAGACAGGGTGTGGTTGATGTAACCGTAGTTGCACGGATAGAACATCGCGGTGGACATGAAGCGGTCAACGAACAGTGCGCCGCTCTCTTTGTCGATTTCGTATTTGATCGGATCTGCGTTAGCCGGGATCTCAATAACAACGTAGATGTCTTCCGGCAGATCTTTACCCGCAGGGACGTTGAGTAAGCTCATGTCTGTTTCCTTTAAAAATATGTGGCAAACAAGTGCCGAGTATTATAGCCAACTCGCGCCGAATGTCTTCGCTTGTTTTCGTCTTCATTTTCCTTTTTCGCCAATTTTAAGACGGTATACAGAGCAGGAAAATCCATAACCGTAGCCGCATTTTTCATAGTGAGATGAAAGCGATTACAAACTTGTGATTAACGTTTTATTTACTTCTTTGAAGTGTGATGTAACGCAATCCGTTACATAACGAATTGTCTATAGTTTTTTCGCGAACATCTTTTCACCAATAATAATTACCCCGACGAGGACAACCCTATGTGGAAACGCTTACTTGTAGTCTCTGCAGTCTCGGCAGCCATGTCGTCTATGGCGTTGGCCGCTCCATTAACCGTAGGATTTTCGCAGGTCGGATCGGAATCTGGCTGGCGCGCCGCAGAAACCAATGTGGCGAAAAGTGAGGCCGAAAAACGCGGAATTACGCTGAAAATTGCCGATGGTCAGCAAAAGCAGGAAAACCAGATTAAAGCGGTACGTTCCTTCGTCGCGCAAGGGGTGGATGCGATCTTTATCGCTCCGGTGGTTGCGACTGGTTGGGAACCGGTATTAAAAGAGGCGAAAGATGCCGAAATCCCGGTCTTCTTGCTCGATCGTTCTATTGATGTGAAAGACAAATCTCTCTATATGACCACCGTCACTGCCGACAACATTCTCGAAGGCAAGTTGATTGGTGACTGGCTGGTAAAAGAAGTGAATGGCAAACCATGCAACGTGGTGGAGCTGCAGGGCACTGTTGGGGCCAGCGTCGCCATTGACCGTAAGAAAGGCTTTGCCGAAGCCATTAAGAATGCGCCAAATATCAAAATTATCCGCTCGCAGTCAGGTGACTTCACCCGCAGTAAAGGCAAAGAAGTCATGGAGAGCTTTATCAAAGCGGAAAACAACGGCAAAAACATCTGCATGGTTTACGCCCATAACGACGACATGGTGATTGGTGCAATTCAGGCAATTAAAGAAGCGGGCCTGAAACCAGGCAAAGATATTCTGACAGGTTCTATCGACGGCGTACCGGATATCTACAAAGCGATGATTGATGGCGAAGCGAACGCCAGTGTTGAACTGACGCCGAATATGGCAGGTCCCGCCTTCGACGCGCTGGAGAAATACAAAAAAGACGGCACCATGCCTGAAAAGCTGACGCTGACCAAATCCACCCTTTATCTGCCTGATACCGCAAAAGAAGAGTTAGAGAAGAAGAAAAATATGGGGTATTGAGGGTTGCTATGCCTGATGCCGATTCGTAGGCCGGATAAGGCGCTCGCGCCGCATCCGGCGGTGGTGCGCTGAAGCCTGATGCGACGCTTACCGCGTCTTATCATGCCTACTGGGAGCACGCTTTACACCGGGGGAAACCATGACGACTAACCAACACCAGGAGATCCTCCGCACCGAAGGATTAAGTAAATTTTTCCCCGGCGTCAAAGCGTTAGACAACGTTGATTTCAGCCTGCGCCGCGGCGAAATCATGGCGCTGCTCGGTGAAAACGGGGCAGGAAAATCAACGCTAATCAAAGCATTAACTGGTGTATACCACGCCGATCGCGGCACCATCTGGCTGGAAGGCCAGGCTATCTCACCGAAAAATACCGCCCATGCACAACAACTCGGTATCGGCACCGTCTATCAGGAAGTAAACCTGCTACCCAATATGTCGGTCGCTGATAATCTATTTATAGGCCGCGAACCCAAACGCTTCGGCCTTCTACGCCGCAAAGAGATGGAAAAGCGCGCCACCGAACTGATGGCATCTTACGGTTTCTCCCTCGACGTGCGCGAACCGCTCAACCGCTTTTCAGTCGCGATGCAGCAAATCGTCGCTATTTGCCGGGCTATCGATCTCTCTGCCAAAGTGCTGATCCTCGATGAACCCACCGCCAGTCTCGACACCCAGGAAGTGGAGTTACTGTTTGACCTGATGCGTCAGTTGCGCGATCGCGGCGTCAGCCTGATTTTTGTCACTCACTTTCTCGATCAGGTCTATCAGGTCAGCGATCGGATCACCGTCTTACGCAACGGCAGTTTCGTAGGCTGTCGGGAAACGTGCGAGCTACCGCAGATCGAACTGGTAAAAATGATGCTGGGGCGCGAGCTGGATACCCACGCGCTACAGCGTGCCGGGCGAACATTGTTGAGCGACAAACCCGTTGCCGCGTTCAAAAATTACGGCAAAAAAGGAACGATCGCACCGTTTGATCTCGAAGTACGCCCCGGCGAGATCGTCGGTCTGGCTGGATTGCTGGGATCAGGACGTACCGAAACCGCCGAAGTGATCTTCGGTATCAAACCTGCTGACCGCGGCACGGCGTTGATCAAAGGCAAACCGCAAAACCTGCGATCGCCACATCAGGCTTCGGTACTGGGCATTGGCTTCTGCCCGGAAGACAGGAAAACCGATGGCATCATCGCTGCCGCCTCGGTGCGGGAAAATATCATCCTCGCTCTCCAGGCCCAGCGCGGCTGGCTACGTCCCATTTCCCGCAAAGAACAGCAAGAGATTGCCGAACGCTTTATCCGCCAGCTTGGCATTCGCACACCTTCAACTGAACAACCGATTGAATTTCTCTCTGGCGGCAATCAGCAAAAAGTGTTGCTTTCACGTTGGCTACTGACCCGACCGCAATTTCTGATCCTTGATGAGCCAACTCGCGGCATTGATGTTGGTGCCCACGCCGAGATCATCCGCCTGATTGAAACGCTATGCGCCGATGGTCTGGCGCTGCTGGTGATCTCCTCCGAACTGGAAGAACTGGTGGGCTATGCCGACCGGGTGATCATCATGCGCGATCGCAAACAGGTGGCGGAGATCCCGCTGGCAGAGCTTTCCGTTCCGGCGATCATGAACGCCATTGCGGCGTAAGGAGAACAGTGTGATGCCTCAATCTCTCCCGGACACTACGCCGCCGAAAAGGCGCTTTCGCTGGCCAACGGGAATGCCGCAGCTGGCGGCACTGTTGCTGGTGCTGCTGGTCGATAGCCTGGTGGCCCCGCATTTCTGGCAGGTGGTGCTCCAGGATGGGCGTTTATTCGGTAGCCCCATAGACATTCTTAACCGTGCGGCCCCCGTTGCGCTGTTGGCTATCGGAATGACGCTGGTGATCGCAACAGGTGGGATTGATCTCTCCGTGGGGGCGGTGATGGCTATCGCCGGAGCCACAACGGCTGCGATGACGGTCGCGGGATTCAGCCTGCCGATTGTTTTGTTAAGCGCCCTGGGCACTGGCATCCTGGCGGGATTGTGGAACGGCATACTGGTAGCGATCCTCAAAATTCAGCCGTTTGTTGCCACCCTGATCCTGATGGTCGCCGGGCGCGGCGTGGCGCAACTGATCACCTCCGGACAGATCGTCACGTTTAACTCGCCGGATCTCTCATGGTTTGGCAGTGGATCGCTGTTGTTCCTGCCAACGCCGGTCATTATCGCGGTGCTGACGCTTATCCTGTTCTGGCTGTTGACCCGCAAAACGGCGCTGGGGATGTTTATCGAAGCCGTTGGTATCAACATTCGGGCGGCAAAAAATGCCGGGGTAAACACGCGGATCATCGTCATGCTTACCTACGTGTTGAGCGGGCTGTGTGCGGCGATTGCGGGCATTATCGTGGCGGCGGATATTCGCGGTGCCGATGCCAATAACGCCGGGTTATGGCTGGAGCTGGACGCCATTCTCGCGGTGGTTATTGGCGGCGGATCGCTGATGGGCGGACGTTTTAACCTACTGCTTTCGGTGGTGGGGGCGCTGATTATTCAGGGGATGAACACCGGAATTTTGCTTTCGGGCTTTCCGCCAGAGATGAACCAGGTTGTAAAAGCGGTGGTGGTTCTTTGCGTGCTGATTGTCCAGTCGCAACGCTTTATCAGTCTGATTAAAGGAGTACGTAGCCGTGATAAAACGTAATTTGCCACTGATGATCACCATCGGCGTCTTTGTGTTGGGTTATCTTTACTGCCTGACCCAGTTTCCCGGTTTTGCTTCCACAAGAGTGATCTGCAATATCCTGACCGATAACGCCTTTCTTGGGATCATTGCCGTTGGCATGACCTTTGTGATCCTCTCCGGTGGGATCGATCTCTCCGTCGGTTCGGTGATCGCCTTTACTGGCGTGTTTCTGGCAAAAGTGATTGGCGATTTCGGCCTCTCGCCGCTACTGGCGTTTCCGCTAGTGCTGGTGATGGGCTGTGCCTTCGGCGCATTTATGGGGCTTTTGATCGACGCCCTGAAGATCCCGGCATTTATCATTACCCTGGCGGGGATGTTCTTTTTGCGCGGTGTCAGCTATCTCGTTTCGGAAGAGTCGATTCCGATAAACCATCCCATTTATGACACGCTCTCAAGCCTTGCGTGGAAAATCCCTGGCGGCGGTCGCTTAAGTGCGATGGGACTGCTGATGTTGGCGGTGGTGGTTATCGGTATTTTCCTCGCGCATCGTACCCGTTTTGGTAATCAGGTATACGCCATTGGCGGCAACGCAACGTCGGCGAACCTGATGGGGATTTCCACTCGCAGCACCACTATTCGCATTTATATGCTCTCCACCGGACTGGCAACGCTGGCGGGGATTGTCTTCTCGATTTATACCCAGGCCGGATATGCGCTGGCGGGCGTAGGTGTGGAACTGGATGCTATCGCCTCAGTGGTAATTGGCGGTACGCTTCTGAGCGGTGGCGTTGGAACGGTATTAGGGACGCTTTTTGGCGTGGCGATTCAGGGACTGATTCAGACTTACATAAACTTTGATGGCACGCTGAGCTCATGGTGGACGAAAATCGCCATCGGTATTTTGTTGTTTATTTTTATAGCATTACAGCGTGGATTAACGGTGCTGTGGGAGAATCGTCAGAGTTCGCCAGTGACAAGAGTCAACATTGCGCAGCGATAAAAACGCCTCTCCGTGTGGAGAGGCGCAGGAGATTACGCGTCCGGGAACTCACGGATAAAGCGTTCGACATCTTCAACCATATGGTCGTTGCCGACAAAGAACGAACGGCGCTGGTGCAGAGTTTCCGGGATGATATCCAGAATACGCTCTTTGCCATCGCTCGCTTTACCGCCCGCTTGTTCCGCCAGGAATGCCATCGGGTTGCACTCATAAAGCAAACGCAGTTTGCCGTCCGGGTGGCTGGCGGTGCTTGGGTAGAGATAAATACCGCCTTTCAGCAGGTTACGGTGGAAATCCGCGACCAGTGAACCGATATAACGTGAGGTATACGGGCGGTTGGTGGATTTATCTTCTTCCTGGCAGAATTTAATGTACTTCTTCACCCCGTTCGGAAACTTAATGTAGTTTCCTTCGTTGATGGAGTAGGTTTTGCCTTTCTCCGGGAAGCGCATCCGTTCCTGGCACAGGCAGAAAACGCCGAGCGAAGGATCGTAAGTAAAGGCGTGAACACCGCATCCGGTGGTGTAAACCAGCATGGTAGAGGAGCCGTATACCACGTAACCTGCCGCAACCTGTTTGTTACCAGGCTGGAGGAAATCTTCTTCCGTTACCGGCGTGCCGACGGGCGTAACGCGGCGGTAGATGGAGAAAATGGTACCGACAGAGACGTTAACATCGATGTTGGACGAGCCATCCAGTGGGTCCATCAGCACCACGTATTTTGCATGTTCACAGCCTTCAAAGACGACAATCTCATCTTCTTCTTCAGAGGCAATGCCCGCAACGATATCGCGTGCTTTCAGTGCGGCTTTCAGTTTTTCATTAGCGAACAAGTCGAGTTTTTGCTGAACCTCGCCCTGCACGTTCTCAGCACCGCTGGCACCCAGGATATCAACCAGTCCTGCTTTGTTGATATCGCGATGGATAATCTTGGCGCCCAGTTTTATTGCCGACAGCAAAGCAGTGAGCTCACCGGTAGCATGAGAAAACTCGTGCTGCTTTTCGACAATAAATTCACCTAACGTTTTCATAAAACTTTCCCTGCAATGTTTATGGAGTAAAGCGACCGTAACAATCTTAACAAATAATCGGAATGTTGCGCTCAGGTGAATCGCGCCAGCAAATTGCGGATTATCCTGAAATGCGTTTCTCACTTGCCCGACATATGCGTAAAATGAGCGGCAGATTAAAAAAGGATAGTGACGTATGCGCATTCATATTTTAGGAATTTGTGGCACGTTTATGGGCGGTCTGGCGATGCTGGCGCGCCAGTTAGGCCATGAAGTAACGGGTTCGGACGCCAATGTGTATCCGCCGATGAGCACCTTACTTGAGAAGCAAGGCATTGAACTGATTCAGGGTTACGATGCCAGCCAGCTCGATCCGCAGCCGGATCTGGTGATTATTGGCAACGCCATGACCCGTGGAAATCCGTGTGTGGAAGCGGTACTGGAAAAAAACATCCCTTATATGTCAGGTCCACAGTGGCTGCACGATTTTGTGCTGCGCGACCGCTGGGTGCTGGCCGTTGCCGGTACACATGGCAAAACCACCACCGCGGGAATGGCGACCTGGATTCTGGAACAGTGCGGTTACAAACCGGGATTTGTGATCGGCGGTGTGCCGGGGAACTTTGAGGTTTCGGCGCGTCTGGGCGAAAGCAACTTCTTTGTTATCGAAGCGGATGAGTATGACTGCGCCTTCTTCGACAAACGCTCTAAATTTGTTCATTACTGCCCGCGTACGCTGATCCTCAACAACCTTGAGTTCGATCACGCCGATATCTTTGACGACCTGAAAGCGATCCAGAAACAGTTCCACCATCTGGTGCGTATCGTTCCAGGGCAGGGCCGTATTATCTGGCCAGAAAACGACATCAACCTGAAACAGACCATGGCGATGGGCTGCTGGAGCGAGCAGGAGCTGGTGGGCGAGCAGGGTCACTGGCAGGCGAAAAAGCTGACCACCGATGCTTCCGAATGGGAAGTTTTGCTGGATGGCGAAAAAGTGGGCGAAGTGAAATGGTCGCTGGTAGGCGAACATAATATGCACAATGGCCTGATGGCGATTGCAGCGGCTCGCCATGTTGGTGTAGCGCCGGCAGATGCCGCTAACGCGCTGGGTTCGTTTATTAATGCTCGTCGCCGTCTGGAGTTGCGTGGTGAAGCGAATGGCGTCACGGTATATGACGATTTTGCCCATCACCCGACGGCGATTCTGGCAACGCTGGCGGCGCTGCGTGGCAAAGTTGGTGGTACGGCGCGCATTATTGCTGTGCTGGAACCGCGCTCGAATACCATGAAAATGGGGATCTGCAAAGACGATCTGGCACCTTCATTAGGTCGTGCCGATGAAGTCTTCCTGCTGCAACCGGCGCATATTCCGTGGCAGGTGGCAGAAGTGGCAGAAGCCTGCGTTCAGCCTGCACACTGGAGTGGCGATGTGGATACGCTGGCAGATATGGTGGTGAAAACCGCTCAGCCTGGCGACCATATTCTGGTGATGAGCAACGGCGGTTTTGGTGGGATCCATCAGAAACTGCTGGATGGTCTGGCGAAGAAGGCGGAAGCTGCGCAGTAATTCGGCCTCAGCCTGAGATAGCATTGCCGGATAAGGCGTTTACGCCGCATCCGGCAAACCATACTCACATCAACAACGAAAATTACCCTTCATTCTCCGCCAGTTCGCGCAGATACTGGAAAATCTGGCGTGCGGATTTCGGCGGCTTATTCCCTTCTTTCTCTTTCTTCGCGTTACGGATCAGAGTACGCAGTTGCTGACGATCGGCATCGGGCCACAGATTTAATACCTCAGCGATGGCGTCATCACCTTGATCGATCAGGCGATCGCGCAGGTTTTCCAGTTTATGGAACAGCACCACCTGCTGGTTGTGACGGTTTTTCAGCTTATCCAGCGCCTGACGGATCGGTTCTACATCGCGCTGGCGCAGCATCTTACCGATGAGCTGCAACTGGCGGCGGCGACCTTCCATCTTAATACGCTGGGCGAGCTCAATAGCCGCGCGCAGATCCGCATCTAACGGGATCTTATCCAGCGCGTTTTTCCCCAGATCAACAATTTCCGCGCCAAGGCGTTTTAGCTCCTCGGCATCACGTTTAATTTCACTTTTACTGACCCAGATAATTTCATCGTCTTCGTCTTCGATGTCATCACCGGGAACGTCGTCGAGCCAGTCTTCGGGCTGCTTAGTCATCTCAGGCTCCTTAAAAAAAGAGGCTAATGTTACCAGTTAAGATGCGCACTGAAAAACGGTTCTCTGTTAGACTTCAGAGAAACTCTCTACATTATGGCACTTGCAATGAAAGTAATCTCTCAAGTTGAAGCGCAGCGCAAGATTCTGGAAGAAGCAGTTTCCACTGCGCTGGAGTTGGCCTCAGGCAAATCGGACGGTGCGGAAGTTGCCGTCAGCAAGACCACCGGCATTAGCGTAAGCACGCGTTATGGTGAAGTGGAGAATGTTGAATTCAATAGCGATGGCGCGCTGGGGATCACTGTTTATCACCAGAACCGCAAAGGTAGCGCATCATCCACCGATTTAAGCCCGCAGGCCATTGCCCGCACCGTACAGGCGGCGCTGGATATTGCCCGTTATACCTCGCCAGATCCCTGTGCCGGCGTGGCAGACAAAGAGCTGCTGGCCTTTGAGGCACCGGATCTCGATTTGTTCCACCCTGCGGAAGTTTCCCCGGATGAAGCCATTGAACTGGCGGCCCGCGCAGAACAGGCAGCATTACAGGCGGACAAACGTATCACCAATACCGAAGGTGGCAGCTTTAACAGCCACTACGGTGTCAAAGTTTTTGGCAACAGCCACGGCATGTTGCAGGGTTACTGCTCTACGCGTCATTCGCTCTCCAGCTGTGTAATTGCCGAAGAAAATGGCGATATGGAGCGTGATTACGCCTACACCATTGGTCGTGCGATGAGCGATCTGCAAACGCCAGAGTGGGTTGGGGCCGACTGTGCTCGCCGTACTTTATCGCGCCTGTCACCGCGTAAACTCTCCACCATGAAAGCGCCGGTCATTTTTGCCAATGAAGTGGCAACCGGGCTTTTTGGGCATCTGGTGGGGGCGATAGCGGGTGGAGCGGTTTACCGTAAATCTACCTTCCTGCTGGATTCGCTGGGTAAACAAATTCTGCCGGACTGGCTGACCATTGAAGAGCATCCGCATCTGCTGAAAGGGCTGGCATCGACGCCATTTGACAGCGAAGGTGTGCGCACCGAGCGTCGCGATATTATTAAAGATGGCATCCTGACTCAGTGGCTGCTGACCAGCTATTCGGCGCGAAAACTGGGGCTGAAAAGCACCGGACATGCGGGCGGTATTCACAACTGGCGGATTGCCGGACAAGGGCTAAGCTTCGAACAAATGCTCAAAGAGATGGGTACCGGGCTGGTGGTGACGGAGCTGATGGGCCAGGGCGTGAGTGCAATTACCGGTGATTATTCCCGTGGTGCGGCGGGCTTCTGGGTAGAAAACGGCGAAATTCAGTATCCGGTTAGCGAAATCACCATCGCAGGTAATTTAAAAGATATGTGGCGCAATATTGTCACCGTCGGTAACGATATTGAAACACGCAGTAATATACAGTGTGGTTCTGTGCTGTTGCCGGAGATGAAAATCGCCGGGCAGTAAAAAACTGGCGCGACCTGCCGCGCCAAATCTTCATAATAAAAAAGGAAGTGAGCAATGCGTAAAAGCCTGTTAGCTATTCTTGCAGTCTCCTCGTTGGTATTCAGTTCGGCGTCGTTTGCCGCTGATCTTGAAGACAATATGGAAACCCTCAACGACACTTTAAAAGTGGTCGAAAAAGCCGATAACGCGGCGCAAGTCAAAGACGCGTTAACGAAGATGCGCGCCGCAGCGCTGGATGCGCAAAAAGCAACGCCGCCGAAGCTCGAAGATAAATCACCGGACAGCCCGGAAATGAAAGACTTCCGTCACGGTTTCGATATTCTGGTTGGTCAGATTGACGACGCGCTGAAGCTGGCAAATGAAGGTAAAGTAAAAGAAGCGCAGGCTGCCGCAGAGCAACTGAAAACGACCCGCAACGCCTATCACCAGAAGTATCGTTAATTCCTCATTTCCCTGTTGCCTGCACTCAGGTAACAGGGAACTTATCATCGCAAATGATGCACCACCTGATTGCTGCTGCCGCGCCAGATCAGGGAAGGGTCTTTTAAATCCTGCACAAATTTGCCGTCGACCAGTACGTTAATCAAATCAACAACCTGCATTTGCGCAGCGTTGAGATCGTCGAGTTTATAGCCTGTCCACACCCAGATGTCTTTATCCGGACACTCGGCGCGGATGCGTTTTACCAGTTTCAGAATATCCGGCACGTTTTGCGGATGCAGCGGATCGCCGCCGGAGAGGGAAATCCCCTGGCGTTTGATACGAGTGTCATTCAGATCGTTAATGATCTGGTCTTCCATTGCTTTGGTAAATGGCTGACCAGAATTTACCCGCCATGTGCTTTTGTTATAGCAACCGGGGCATTCATGAACACACCCGGAGACAAACAGGGTGCAGCGAGTGCCGGGGCCGTTGACGATGTCGACAGGATAGTACTGATGATAATTCATTATTTCGCCTGGCTTATCAGTCCGCGTGTAGGCTGCATCCGGTAATCAATGCCTGATGCGACGCTGTCGCGTCTTATCAGGCCTACACAGCCGTTGCCAAATGTAGGCCGGATAAGGCGTTTACGCCGCATCCGGCATTTGCTTAGCGCAGAGTGAAGATTAACCTATCTGCCCATTCCCCAAATGTTTAACGCGGCGCTTAACTTCTTCCTGCTTACCAGCGTTAAACGGACGTGCATCCGGGCTACCTAAATATCCGCACACGCGGCGAGTTACCGACACACGGGAGGCGTCATGGTTACCACATTTCGGGCAAGTGAAGCCTTTGCTGGTGCACTCGAACTCACCGGTAAAGCCACACTCGTAGCACTCATCAATCGGTGTATTGGTGCCGTAATACGGTACATGCTGATAGCTGTAATCCCAGACATCTTCCAGCGCTTTCAGGTTGTGCTGAATGTTTGGATACTCGCCGTAGCAAATGAAACCACCGTTCGCCAGCGGCGGGTAAGGCGCTTCAAAGTCGATCTTGTCGTACGGGTTCACCTTCTTCTCCACATCAAGGTGGAAACTGTTGGTGTAGTAACCTTTATCGGTCACGCCCGGCACCACGCCAAACTCAGCAGTATCGAGACGGCAGAAGCGGTCGCACAGGTTTTCACTCGGCGTGCTGTAGAGACTGAAACCATAACCCGTTTCTTCTTTCCACTGATCCACTGCCTGACGCAGACGTTCAACAATCGCGATACCTTTCGCGCGGAGCTGCTCGTTGTCGTAAACATGCTCGCCGCCGAACAGCGCGTTAATGGTTTCGTGGATGCCGATGTAACCCAGCGAAATAGACGCACGACCGTTTTTGAAGATTTCAGAAACATCATCGTCAGCATTCAGACGCACGCCACAAGCACCTTCCATATAAAGGATCGGGGCCACGCGCGCTTTCACGCCTTCCAGACGAGCGATACGGGTCATCAGCGCCTTACGTGCCAGCACCAGACGTTCATCCAGCAGCTTCCAGAAGGTGGCTTCATCGCCTTTTGCTTCCAGAGCAATACGCGGCAGGTTCAGGCTGATCACGCCGAGGTTGTTACGACCATCGTGGATCTGCTCGCCGTTTTCATTTTCCCACACGCCGAGGAAGCTGCGGCAGCCCATCGGGGTTTTAAACGAACCGGTGACTTTCACTACCTGATCGTAGTTCAGGATATCCGGATACATGCGCTTGCTTGCGCACTCCAGCGCCAGCTGTTTGATGTCGTAGTTCGGATCGCCTTTTTTATGGTTCAGACCATCGCGAATCGCAAACACCAGTTTCGGGAACACCGCAGTTTTACGGTTTTTACCGAGACCTGCGATACGGTTACGCAGGATAGATTCCTGAATCAGGCGCGATTCCCAGCTGGTGCCCAGACCAAAACCAAAAGTTACAAACGGCGTTTGACCGTTGGCGGTATGCAGGGTGTTTACTTCGTACTCCAGCGACTGGAAGGCATCGTAGCACTCTTTAATGGTACGAGAGTTAGCGTAGCCTTCTGCGTCCGGGATGCTCCACTCTTCTGCGGTCTTGCGATGTTTGTTGTAGCTGGCGGTGACAAACGGTGCCAGCACTTCATCGATACGGTTAATGGTGGTGCCGCCATAAATATGGCTGGCAACCTGAGCAATAATCTGCGCAGTTACCGCGGTTGCCGTTGAGATCGACTTCGGCGGTTCAATCTCGGCGTTCCCCATTTTAAAGCCCTGGGTCAGCATGCCTTTCAGGTCGATCAACATGCAGTTGAACATCGGGAAAAACGGTGAGTAATCGAGATCGTGATAGTGAATATCGCCACGCTCATGTGCCTGCACCACGTCACGCGGCAGCAGGTGCTGACGTGCATAGTGTTTAGCCACGATCCCGGCCAGCAGGTCGCGCTGGGTTGGAATCACCTTGCTGTCTTTGTTGGCGTTTTCGTTGAGTAACGAGGCGTTGGTCTGCTCGACCAGACCACGGATCTCCTGGTTCAGGCGACCGCGTTTTTCACGTTCAATGTCGCGATCGTGACGGTACTCGATGTAAGCGCGAGCCAGTTGTTTGTATGGACCCGACATCAGCTGGTTTTCAACTGCGGTCTGGATCTCGTTGATATCCACCTGGTTGCGGCCCTGCATCTGCTCGCTGACAACCGCGGCAACAGTGGCGCAATAATCGGCATCATCGACTTCCGCTGCTTTAGCTGCACGCAGAATCGCTTCTTTGATGCGCTCTGATTTAAACGGCACTTTGCAGCCGTCTCGTTTCATCACATGCGGTGTCATGATCGCTCCATATTTTTAAGAACAGGTTATCCACAGAAATTGGGAAAGGCGTTTTCCGGTTTTTTCGTTTCGTTTTCCGGTGCTTTCCGCAATCGCCATCCGCTTATCCACAACGCCGCACCTTTTTCGTGGGGAGCTGTAGTAGCAATTATAGTCGATTAATACAACATATTGGGTTGGGACGCATTTTAAAGTCTATATATAGTGCTTTGCATCAAGGATGTTTTAACTTTTTTTGATGTAGCTCAAAGTAAAAAGCAGAGCGTACGGATGACGGGCGCTACAGCGTTATGTAAATTTTTTAATGAATTTGCTGGTTGAAAAATCAACAAAAACAACATGCTGACAGACAAAACCCCGGAATGACCGGCATTACCGGGGCTTAGGGAAGATTTACTTCTGTAACCACCAGACAGCCTCAAAAGGCCGTAAATTCATGGCACAGGGTTGTGGTGAGGCTTCTTCGTAGTTATGCATCACAAGCTGCCAGTTGCCGCGCATTTGCCCTGGCTGCCAGGGTTGGATCTCACGGCTAAGGTTGGCAATGACCAGCAAGGTTTGCCCCTTCCATTCACGGCGATAGCACCACAATACAGGGCTGTTTGGCAGCAGATCCTGGTAATTGCCCCATGTCAGGATGGCTTCTTGCTTACGCAGTGCGATTAACTTTTGGTAGGTGTAAAACACCGAGGACTCATCGGCCAGCGCGGCTTCTACGTTGATTTGTTGATAGTTATCGCCCAGGCCAATCCACGGTTCGCCAGCCGTAAACCCGGCATTATCGCCGTTGCTCCATTGCATGGGCGTGCGGCTGTTGTCACGGGATTTACTGGCGAGGATTGCCAATAACTCGTCGGCATCACGACCATCGTTGCGCAGCTCGGCAAACATATTGAGGCTCTCCACGTCGCGATAGTCAGTAATGCGCGTGAAATGCGGGTTGGTCATGCCAATCTCTTCGCCCTGGTAGATATACGGCGTTCCCTGCATGCCATGCAGCACCATCGCCAGCATTTTTGCCGCAGGCACGCGGTATTCACCTTCATCACCAAAGCGAGAAATAATGCGCGGCTGATCGTGGTTACACCAGAACAAGGCATTCCATGCCACGTTGTGCATTCCTTGTTGCCAGTGGCGGAACAATGTTTTCAACGCCACAAAGTCAGGTTTAGCCAGCGTCCATTTTTCACCACCGGGATAATCGACCTTCAGGTGATGAAAATTAAAGGTCATCGACAATTCACTGCCTGTCAGTGCCGCGTATCGCTGGCAATGCTCAAGGCTGGTGGAGGACATTTCACCTACGGTCATTAACCCGCGTGGCGTAAACACATCGCGGTTCATCTCGTGCAAAAACTCGTGTGCTCGTGGCCCGTCGGTGTAGAAGCGACGCCCGTCGCCATCCAGGTCATCAGGGAAACGTGGGTCTTTGGAGATCAGATTCACCACATCCAGGCGCAACCCGTCGACCCCACGATCGGCCCAGAACTCACAGACTTTTTTCAGCTCTGCGCGTACCGCTGGATTCTCCCAGTTGAGATCCGCCTGCTCTGGTGCAAAGAGATGCAAATAGTACTGTTCGCTTTCCGCATGCCAGCGCCACGCATTACCGCCAAATTTTGAACGCCAGTTGTTCGGTGGCGTTTCTGGTTCGCCATCGCGCCAGATATAAAACTGGCGGTAAGGGCTTTCTTTGTTCAGCGCCTCGCGAAACCAGGCATGTTGGGTAGAGGTATGGTTAAACACCATATCGAGAATGATACGAATCCCGCGCGATTTTGCCTGCGTCACCAGTTCGTCAAAATCGTCCAGCGTGCCGTAAGTGGGATCAATCGCCGTATAGTTCGCTACGTCGTAACCGTTATCGACCTGGGGAGAGACATAAAAGGGGGTTAGCCAGATGGCATCAACGCCCAGTTTATGCAGATAGCCCAGGCGTTGGATAACGCCACGTAAATCGCCGGTGCCGCTACCCGTGGTGTCCTGAAAACTCTTTGGATAAATCTGGTAGATAACGCCGTTTTGCCACCAGTGGGGAAGATTAGTCATTACGTTATTCCTGCAAATGCGAGAGGGCGCAATTGAGCCCCGAAGAAAATTAAACAATGTCCAGCGTGCCCAGGCGGTATTTCCGCTGATAGATAAACGAGGTGAGTACAATCGGGATGATGATGGCGATAGCCATTGCCAGCGCAAACACCTGCCAGTAGCTCGGTTGAATCGAGAGAATTCCCGGCAGGCCGCCTACGCCGATGCCATTCGCCATAACGCCGTTCAGGCCGCATAGCAATCCTGCCAGACCAGAACCAATCATCGCGCACAGCATCGGGAAGCGATATTTCAGGTTGATGCCGTACATTGCAGGCTCAGTGACCCCAAGCCAGGCGGAGATAGCGGCAGGCACGGAGATCTCGCGTTCATTGTGCTTGCGGCTGGAAATGATAATGCCTATCACGGCGGAGCCCTGAGCGATATTCGACAGCGCAATCAGCGGCCACACTGGCGTGCCACCCATGCTTTGAATCATCTGCAAATCAATAGCAAGGGTGGTCTGGTGTACGCCGGTGATCACCAGCGGCGCGTACAGGAAGCCAAACAATGCCGCACCAATCGGAGCAAAGCTGCCGGTCATCAGGTGACGTACCGCAAAGGCAACGCCATCGCCAATCATGCGACCAAACGGACCAATCAGCGCATGGGCGAGGAACACCGCGAGGATCAGCGAACAGACGGGTACCACCACCAGATAGAGGTAATCCGGCACGATGCGTTTAAGGCGAGTTTCAATAACGCCCAGCGCCAGTCCGGCTAACAGTGCCGGGATCACCTGCGCCTGATAGCCTACTTTGGCGATGCTGAACATGCCAAAGTCCCACACTTCCGGCAGCTGCTGCCCGAGCAGATAAGCGTTCATCAGCTGTGGAGAAACCAGTGTCACGCCAAGCACGATACCGAGGATCGGCGTGCCGCCCATTTTTTTCACCGCTGACCAGCAAATCCCGACCGGCAGGTAGAAGAAGATCGCTTCACCGATCAACCACAGAAAATCGTAGATCGTTTGCAGGGAAGGGTACATTTGCGCCAGCGTTTGACCGTTGCTCATGGGCAAATCGCCGATCACATTGCGAAAACCGAGGATCAAACCGCCGCTAATCAACGCGGGCAGCAACGGGAAGAAGATCTCCGCGAAATGAGAGATCAACTGCTCATGCCATTTCATATTCTGCCGGGCGGCTTTTTTTACCTGCTCTTTATCAACCTGCGCCTGTCCGGTTGACGCTATTAGTGCTTGATAGTAATCACCCACATTGGTGCCAATCACCACCTGAAATTGCCCGGCATTGGTGAAACAGCCTTTCACCATGGGGAGTTGCTCAATTTCTTTCGGTCTGGCATTGGCCGGTTGGTTGAGGACAAAGCGCAGGCGAGTAATACAGTGGCTCACTGTCGCAATATTGCCGCGCCCGCCGACCAGTTCAATCAACCGATCGATATCCGTTTGGTTTATTTTGCTCATCATAAAGCCCCATGGCAGATGACATTTTTGGTTGGCTGCAGAATATATTGCGCGGAAAAATTTAAAAACGGGAACGTTCCCGAAACGCAGCGAAGATCACAATTTATCGTTCAGGAAACGATCAGGACAGGGTGGCGGGGATGATGATTTGTTGCGGTTCGCTGCGCCCGGTTACCTGTGCGATCAATTGGCAGGCCGCCTGGCGTCCAGCTTCGGCGTAACCGGGATCTACGGTGACGATCTCCGGATGGAGGAATTTCATTAACGGTGTATTACCGACGCTCGCCAGTTGCAAGGTGTCGATGCGTTGCTCTTGCAGGTATTTACTTGCGCCAAGTGCCAGCGTGTCGGTTGCGCACAGTAACGCAGTAGTTTCAGGCGTAATCACTTTTGCCACGTTCTCATAGCCTTGCTTCATAGCAAGCCCTGGCAGAGCGGCAACGGGATGCAGTTTATGCGCTTTGCAGAACGCCAGGTAGGCTTCGTGACGTCGCTTACCGGTTGTCACGTCACTATGCGGCACGCCGAGATAACTGATATTACGATGCCCCTGGTCATACAGCCGTTGCATCAGGATCTTGATTGCCCCTTCGTCGTCATAACAGACCGAAGCAAAGCCTTTTGCGTCACGCGCCAGCAGAACCAGCGATGACTGCCAGTGGGCTAACATTTCTTCTGTTATGCCAGTAAAACCGAACAGCACTACGCCGTCGATATTACGCCGTTTCAGCACCCCCAAATGTTCGGCAACTAATTGTGGGGAAAACTGACTTTCCATCATGATTGGGTCGTAACCTTGTTCATAGAACGCTGGCAGCATGGTTTGAACGGCGAGATTTTCCGACAACGAATCCAGACGGGTAACAATGATGGCGACCACTTTATCGCTTTGCCCACGCATAGCGCGCGCAGAGCGGGAAGGGGAAAATCCATGCTGATTCATCACTGCTTCAACACGCTCGCGGGTGCGCTGGCTCACGCCGCTTTCGTTATTCAGCACCCGGGAAACTGTAGATTTCCCCACGCCGCTTAAGCGTGCGATGTCTTTGATGGTCAGCCGATTTTGCATCCTGTTGTCCTGTAACGTGTTGTTTAATTATTTGAGCCTAACTTTACCCGTGCATTCAGCAATGGGTAAAGTCTGGTTTATCGTTGGTTTAGTTGCCAGCAGGTATTATATCGCCATAGATGCTACGAATATTATTGGATTCTCCTTATTATTTGCGGCGCTTTTTTCACTTACCGGAGGTTATATGGAACCTGATCCCACGCCTCTCCCTCGACGGAGATTAAAACTTTTCCGGTAAGCCCGTCTTTTCACGGCGTTACCGGATGCGTAAGGCCGTGACGTTTTAACGTCCCTGCTCAGCTTTATTACCTTCAGGTAAGGCTTCGCCACGCCTGAAGACATTTCTGTACTGTTTCAGACAGTGCGGAGGGACTCCTTATGTTTAAAGAAATTTTTACCCGGCTCATTCGCCATTTACCTTCCCGTCTGGTTCATCGCGATCCATTGCCTGGCGCGCAGCAGACAGTGAATACGGCGGTCCCGCCGTCCTTAAGTGCGCATTGCCTGAAAATGGCGGTGATGCCCGAAGAAGAATTATGGAAAACGTTCGACACCCATCCGGAAGGGTTAAATCAGGCGGAAGTGGAATCTGCCCGCGAACAACATGGTGAAAATAAATTACCCGCACAACAACCGTCGCCGTGGTGGGTACATTTATGGGTCTGCTATCGCAACCCATTTAATATTTTACTCACCATTCTCGGCGCTATTTCTTACGCCACGGAAGATTTATTTGCCGCGGGCGTTATCGCGCTAATGGTCGCTATTTCTACGTTGCTGAACTTTATTCAGGAAGCACGTTCCACTAAAGCGGCAGATGCCCTGAAAGCGATGGTCAGCAATACTGCGACGGTGCTGCGCGTAATTAACGACAAAGGCGAAAATGGCTGGCTGGAGATCCCGATCGACCAGCTGGTGCCCGGCGATATTATAAAACTGGCGGCGGGGGATATGATCCCGGCAGATTTACGTATCTTGCAGGCGCGGGATCTGTTCGTCGCTCAGGCGTCGTTAACCGGTGAGTCTCTGCCCGTAGAAAAAGCAGCTACCACTCGCCAGCCGGAGCACAGCAATCCGCTGGAGTGCGACACCCTGTGTTTTATGGGCACCACCGTGGTGAGCGGCACGGCACAAGCAATGGTGATTGCTACAGGTGCCAATACCTGGTTTGGTCAACTGGCGGGGCGTGTTAGTGAGCAGGAAAGCGAGCCGAATGCCTTTCAGCAAGGGATCAGCCGCGTCAGTATGCTGCTGATTCGCTTTATGCTGGTGATGGCTCCGGTGGTGCTGTTAATCAATGGTTACACCAAAGGCGACTGGTGGGAAGCGGCACTGTTTGCGCTTTCGGTCGCGGTAGGCTTAACGCCGGAAATGTTGCCGATGATTGTTACCTCGACGCTGGCGCGCGGCGCAGTAAAGCTGTCGAAACAGAAAGTGATCGTCAAACATCTGGATGCTATTCAGAACTTTGGCGCAATGGATATTCTGTGCACTGATAAAACTGGCACCCTGACACAGGACAAAATTGTGCTGGAGAATCATACCGATATCTCCGGTAAAACCAGCGAACGCGTGCTGCATAGCGCGTGGTTGAACAGTCATTATCAGACCGGACTTAAAAACCTGCTCGATACAGCGGTGCTCGAAGGTACGGATGAAGAGTCAGCGCGCTCGCTGGCCAGTCGTTGGCAAAAAATCGATGAGATTCCGTTTGATTTCGAGCGTCGCCGGATGTCGGTGGTAGTGGCAGAAAATACCGAGCACCATCAGCTGGTTTGCAAAGGTGCATTGCAGGAAATCCTCAATGTGTGTTCGCAGGTGCGTCACAATGGCGAGATTGTGCCGCTCGATGACATCATGCTGCGTAAGATTAAGCGGGTTACTGATACGCTGAATCGTCAGGGGCTGCGCGTGGTTGCGGTGGCGACGAAATACCTGCCAGCGCGTGAAGGAGATTACCAGCGGGCGGATGAATCCGACCTGATCCTCGAAGGATATATTGCTTTCCTTGATCCGCCAAAAGAGACAACTGCTCCGGCACTGAAGGCATTAAAAGCGAGTGGTATTACCGTAAAAATCCTTACTGGCGACAGTGAGTTAGTTGCAGCGAAAGTGTGCCATGAAGTGGGGCTGGACGCGGGAGAGGTGGTCATTGGTAGTGATATTGAAACGCTATCTGACGACGAACTGGCAAATCTCGCACAGCGCACCACGCTGTTTGCTCGTCTGACGCCGATGCATAAAGAACGCATTGTGACCTTACTGAAGCGCGAAGGGCATGTGGTTGGCTTTATGGGCGATGGTATTAATGATGCGCCCGCCTTACGCGCTGCGGATATCGGCATTTCTGTGGATGGCGCGGTAGATATAGCCCGTGAAGCGGCTGATATCATCCTGCTGGAAAAAAGCCTGATGGTGCTGGAAGAGGGGGTTATTGAGGGACGTCGCACTTTCGCCAACATGCTGAAATACATCAAAATGACGGCGAGCTCTAACTTCGGTAATGTGTTCAGCGTGCTGGTAGCGAGTGCTTTCTTGCCCTTCCTGCCGATGTTGCCGTTACACTTGCTTATTCAGAACCTGCTGTACGATGTGTCACAGGTGGCGATCCCGTTTGATAACGTCGACGACGAGCAAATTCAAAAGCCGCAACGTTGGAATCCGGCGGATCTGGGGCGCTTTATGATCTTCTTCGGACCGATCAGCTCGATCTTCGATATTCTGACGTTTTGCCTGATGTGGTGGGTATTCCATGCCAACACGCCGGAAACGCAAACGCTGTTCCAGTCGGGATGGTTTGTGGTGGGCTTACTGTCGCAAACGCTGATTGTGCATATGATCCGTACCCGCCGTGTGCCGTTTATTCAGAGCTGTGCATCGTGGCCGTTAATGATCATGACCGTGATCGTGATGATTGTCGGGATCGCATTGCCGTTTTCACCGCTGGCCAGTTATCTGCAGCTGCAGGCGCTGCCGTTAAGCTATTTCCCGTGGCTGGTTGCGATTCTGGCAGGGTATATGACGTTAACCCAGTTGGTGAAAGGATTTTATAGCCGTCGTTACGGCTGGCAATAAAGAATAAACTGGGCACGATAGCCCCGATTCAGATTGTAGACAAAGTAAGCTTTGTTCATGCCGGATGCGGCGTAAATGCCTTATCCGGCCAACAAATTCAATAAATTGCAGGAATCACGTAGGCCTGATAAGCGTAGCGCATCAGGCGATTTTGCGTTTGTCATCAGACTTAATCCGGGCATGATAGCCCGGATTTCCATCAAGATTAGCGACGAACAGCGATCGCTTCGATCTCAATTTTTACGTCTTTCGGCAGACGGGCAACTTCAACGCAAGAACGTGCCGGGAAGGTGGCGTTGTGTTCGGTGAAGAAGGCTTCGTAAGTGGCGTTTACGGTTGCGAAGTCGTTCAGATCTTTCACAAACACGGTGGTTTTAACGATATCGCCCACTTTCAGGCCAGCGGCTTCGACAATCGCTTTTACGTTATCCAGCGACTGACGTGCCTGTGCAGCGACGTCTGCCGGTACTTCACCCGTTTTCGGATTTACCGGGATCTGACCGGAGGTGATGATCATATTGCCCAGATCAACGCCCTGTACGTAAGGACCGATAGCTGCCGGTGCATTTTCCGTCGCGATAGTTTTGCTCATGATTTCTCCTTTATTACAGCGGTAAAAAGTCTGGCTCATTATAGGGAGCCAGACTTTTATTACCAACCGCAATTAATTGGCCAGCACCACATTATGGGAAAACTCTTTTTCACAGTATTTGCATTTGAGCGCGATGTCATTGGCGCGTTTTCGCACGGCAAAGCTGGAAGAAACCGGTTCGGCATGGCTGATACAGTTGCTGTTCGGGCAGACCAGCACGTTGTCGATGCGCTCCGGCAGACTGGGGCGCGATTTACCCACCACTTCATAGTTGTCGATACGGTTAACCGTGGCTTGCGGTGCATACAATGCCAGTTGATCTACCTGATCTTCACTCAAAAAGGTATTTTCGATTTTGATCAGATCTTTGCGGCCCATCTCGCCAGAAGGCAGGTTCAGACCAATGGTGATCCGCTGATCCGTTTCGGTCAGCTTGAACAGACTCAACAGCTTAAAACCGATCTGGGCGGGGATATGGTCAATTACCGTGCCGCGTTTAATAGCTTCAACCTGCAATTTATTATCGTGTGTCATCTCTATTTCCCCTTACAGTACCAGATCGCGATTCAGAACCAGTGCCAGTAACGCCTGGCGAGCGAAAATCCCGTTGCCTGCCTGCTGGAAGTACCAGGCGTGTGGCGTTTTATCAACATCCGTCGCAATCTCATCAACACGCGGCAGCGGATGCAGCACTTTCATATTGGCTTTGGCGTTGTGGAGATCGCTGGCGCGAAGAACAAACTGCGCTTTCACGTTGGCGTACTCGGACGGGTCCAGACGCTCTTTTTGCACGCGGGTCATGTACAGGATGTCTACTTCCGCCATCACTTCTTCAATAGAGCTGTGCAGACTCCATGCGATCCCTTTTTCATCGAGCATATCCAGAATGTATTGCGGCATTGCCAGCGCGTCCGGCGCGATGAAGTAAAAACGGTTGCCGTCGAACTTCGCTAACGCCTGAGTCAGGGAGTGAACGGTGCGGCCATATTTCAGGTCACCAACCATTGCGACGTGGAGATTGTCCAGACGCCCCTGGGTTTCCTGAATAGTGAATAAGTCCAGCAAGGTTTGCGTCGGATGTTGGTTGGAGCCATCACCGGCATTCAGTACCGGTACATTGCCGGAAAACTCGGTGGCCAGGCGCGCCGCACCTTCCTGCGGATGACGCATCACTATCGCATCGACGTAAGTGCTGATAACCGAAATGGTATCGGCCAGCGTTTCGCCCTTTTTACCCAGTGATGTATTGGCGCTGTCGGAGAAGCCCACCACGCTGGCCCCCAGGCGGTGCATAGATGTTTCGAAAGAGAGGCGGGTACGGGTAGAGGCTTCGAAGAAACAGCTGGCAATGACTTTGTGCTTCAACAGCTCTGGTTGCGGGTTTGCTTTCAGTTTCGCCGCTGTCGCCAGCACCAGATTAAGGTCATCGCGACTAAGGTCGTTTATGGAAATGATATGTTTCTGATATAGCGGATTAGCCATCTTTTATCTCCTGACGCCTGGGCAAAAAAAAGCCCCTCGATTGAGGGGCTGGGAATGGGTGATCAACGGGAAGAAAAACGGCAGGCCAGCGTCTTTTTTCAGACGCGGTAAGACAAAATGTCGAACACACTGAACCATACATCCTCCCGGCAAATTGTCCGGCATTATACTCATCGTCAGAAGCGGCGCAAGCATTTGATGCAATATTTTGTCAGCGCAAACGGTTTATTTGAATTAAAAGTCAAGGTATATGCATTTTTATTTGATGTGATTCTGCAGGGGAACTGTCCTTCGGTATCAATAATTGCAGACATTCCCTGCTTTTTCCTTTTTCACTTTCACGCAATCAGATATGCATTTTATTCCATTCATCCGACTTATAGGGCGGAGTGTGAAAGCGAACGGCTAACACTATTGCTTACTGCTCAGGGATGCGCGCTATCACTTTAATTTCAAAATCAAAGCCTGCCAGCCATGTAACACCCACCGCCGTCCAGTTTGGATAAGGTGGGGCGCTAAATATTTCATTTTTCACCGTCATGATGTCTTCAAATTGGTTTTCTGGATCGGTATGGAAGCTCGTAACATCAATGATATCGTCAAAAGTGCATCCCGCAGCTGCCAGGGTCGCATGCAAATTATCAAATGCCAGTCTGACTTGTTGCTGAAAATCGGGTTCTGGTGTTCCGTCCTCTCGACTTCCTACTTGCCCGGAAACAAACAGCAAATCGCCGGAACGAATAGCCGCAGAATAACGATGCTCAGCATATAGTGAATGTCGGCCAGCAGGGAAAACAGCGGTTCTTTCTACCATTTGGTTATCCTCAAGATTTACGACATGAACAGAAGATTTCTCTTTACCGGGAGCCGCTTTTAGCGGACGACGTGAGTAAACAAAACCCAGACATCATGGATAATGGCTGGGCTTAATTGAGCGTAGTCGGTTATGCGCCAAACGCGCCATCAATGGTATGCATCGCGCCGGTAACAAAACTGGCTTCTGGCCCTGCTAACCATGCGACCATACCAGCGACCTCTTCCGGTTGCCCATGTCTTTTGATAGCCATCAAACTATGCAACATATCGCGCATTGGCCCGTTGGCGGGATTAGCGTCGGTATCAATTGGCCCTGGCTGGACGACGTTAATGGTGATCCCACGCGGTCCAAAATCACGGGCCAGCCCGCGCGCCATGCCTTGCAGGGCAGATTTGCTGGCGGCATAAGCAGCCATGCCTGCAACAGGCATACGATCGCCATTCACGGAGCCGATGATTAAGATGCGCCCGCCTTCGGGCATCTGCCGGGCGGCTTCAACAGAGGCATGATAAGGAGCATGAATATTGATTTTGAAAAGGCGATCAATATCGTCGGCATTTAATTCCAGGGCCTCGCCAAAGACGCCAATACCTGCATTTACCACCAGGATATCCAATGCGCCGCTCTTACGAACGACATCAATGACAGCGTCTCTGTCAGCACTATCTGTGAATACTGCTGTCGCTCCAGTCTCTTGTGCCAGGCGTTTAGCGGCATCTTTCGACCCCGCATAGGTGAATCGTACATTGGCCCCATCGGTGACGAAACGACGTACGATAGCGGCACCGATACCACGACTGCCACCGAGGATGAGAACTGTCTTACCTGTAAAAGCGCCCATAAGGACTCCTTGATTTATTATGTAACATGCATTACAAAACTGTTTTAACTTTCTGTCAACAGGTTTTGTAATGGTCACTAAAAAACAATCTCGCGTTCCAGGTCGTCCCAGACGTTTCGCTCCTGAGCAGGCAATCTCTGCGGCAAAAGTGCTTTTTCACCAAAAAGGTTTCGATGCTGTCAGTGTTGCTGAAGTTACTGATTATCTTGGTATTAACCCCCCGAGCCTCTACGCGGCTTTTGGCAGTAAAGCTGGGTTATTTAGCCGTGTACTCAATGAATACGTCGGTACGGAAGCTATTCCGCTTGCCGATATTCTTCGTGATGATCGTCCAGTAGGCGAGTGCCTGGTTGAGGTATTAAAAGAAGCGGCGCGCAGATATAGCCAAAACGGCGGCTGCGCTGGCTGTATGGTTCTTGAAGGTATTCATAGTCATGATCCACTAGCGCGTGATATTGCCGTTCAATATTATCACGCCGCAGAAACGACCATTTATGACTATATCGCCAGGCGGCATCCACAAAGCGCACAATGTGTGACTGATTTTATGAGTACCGTGATGTCAGGGCTTTCTGCGAAGGCACGGGAGGGGCACTCCCTCGAACAACTCTGTGCAACAGCTGCACTGGCGGGGGAAGCGATAAAAACTCTTCTCAAGGAGTGATGCTGGCCTTGATCCGAAAGGCGGGAACGCGCCTGCCGATAAGTTGTGATAAGACAATAATTCACGCGTTAAGGCTGGCGGAATTGATCATCTTTTCGTATAACGGTGGAAATGAAACATTGTTTTAATTAAGGAGTGGAAAAGATGATCATCGGAAATATTCATAATCTTCAGCCGTGGCTACCCCAGGAGTTACGCCAGGCGATTGAGCATATCAAAGCACACGTTACGGCAGAAACGCCAAAGGGCAAGCACGATATCGAAGGTAATCGTCTGTTTTATCTTATCTCGGAAGATATGACCGAGCCGTACGAAGCTCGCCGTGCGGAGTACCATGCCCGCTATCTCGACATTCAGATTGTGTTAAAAGGTCAGGAAGGCATGACCTTCAGCACGCAACCTGCAGGCACGCCGGATACCGACTGGTTAGCTGATAAAGACATCGCATTTTTGCCGGAAGGCGTTGATGAGAAAACAGTTATCCTAAATGAAGGTGATTTTGTTGTGTTTTATCCGGGGGAAGTGCATAAACCGCTGTGCGCAGTGGGCGCGCCAGCCCGGGTTCGCAAAGCAGTAGTGAAGATGCTGATGGCGTGATGACTTTTCGCCGTAAATAACTCCAGGTTTACGGCGAGCTTATGAAAAGAGCGTTTTTTGATATTTTTTTGTGAGTAGAATTTGTAATGCTTAGACGTTCTTATTAACTCAAGGAGTCCGTCATGAGCAAAATATCAGATTTGAATTATTCTCAACACATTACATTAGCCGACAATTTTAAACAAAAAAGTGAAGTTTTAAATACCTGGCGTGTTGGAATGAATGATTTTGCCCGTATTGCCGGGGGGCAGGATAGCAGAAGGAATATTCTTTCTCCCAGATCATTTTTGGAGTTTTTGGCTAAGATATTTACCCTGGGTTATGTGGATTTTAGCAAACGCTCCAACGAAGCGGGTAGAAATATGATGGCTCATATTAAGTCCTCATCTTATATCAAAAATAATGATGGTAGTGAGATAATGAAGTTTGTTATGAATAATCCTGAAGGGGAGCGAGCGGATTTATCTAAGGTGGAAATAGAAATTACACTTTCTACTACCACTACTATGGGGACTCGTCAAGGACATACAGCCATTATATTTCCACAATCTGATTTTTTGAGTTTTCGTTATGAAGGTAAGTCTTTTGAAAGAAAAGATGATAGTTCATTACACCTGATTACTAACAAGGTTCTGGCGTGTTACCAACGTGAAGCTAACAAGAATATGGCGCTTCTATTAAATAATCATCAGTTGAACTGGAAGGACGCAATTGATTATAACGAGTTATTAGAAAAGCCATTAGCCAGTACATTAGAAAAAATAAAGAAAGAACATCTGCTATTAATGCCTCATGTATGTGATGACACGATTCCATACTTACTAGGCGAAGGTGGTATACTTGAAGAAATAAATGATCTGAAAACGTTACATGATACCAGAATTGCTAGTGGTACAGAAGGTAATGATGAAATTAATAACATCAAAATTAACCTGTCTAATATTCTTATTGATTCCTTAGATGATGCAAAAGTTAATCTCGAAAAGGTCATCGATTCGATGTTGAAGACTTTTTTAAAATTGCCATATATTAATGATGTAAAAATTCTGGAGTGGTGTTTTAATCAAAGTATGCAATATTCTGATGATACTACAAAGATAAAGCATGCCCGCTCCGTGATCGATCATATTGATTTTAACTGCGATCAGTCTAAAATAGCTGAGACATTATTTTTCAACCTCAATAAAGAACCCTATAAAAACAGCCCTGAGTTACAGGAATTGATTTGGGAGAAGTTGGTTGTATATGTCAATGATTTTAATTTAAGTAATCAAGAAAAATCGCGCTTAATACTAAGGCTATTTGATGATGTTAAATTGGTTTTTGATAAAGTGCCTCTCAGTATTTTAGTGAATGATATTTTTTTGAAGGATTTTTTCATGAAGCAACCTGATTTTGCTAAGTGGTACTTCTATCAATTACTTAAGAGTTATGAGGGAGAACAGATGTATCTTAATGAGTTAGGATATGTTTATGGTGATGAAGAAAAAACAAAAGAAATTGTAAATAAACTTCCGGGTTATGTCGTTAAGATTTTTGAAGAAAAGATCGATAATGAATTAAAAATTAGAACAAGAAAGATGGAAACCCTGCGGGATGGGAAAATCAATATATATGATTATATTAATGAAAAACAGTTAGAAAAATTAAATCCACCGCAAGATTTACGTTCTGCAATAGAAAAAATTGGGTGGAAGAATAGACCTATCACTGCATAAAATAATGTGATGCCGGGATGTTTTTGTATTTCCCGGCATCTTTATAGCGATATCAATTATTTACTGAGCGTCGCGACCATCACCGCTTTGATGGTATGCATGCGGTTTTCCGCCTGATCAAAAACAATGCTGGCGGCAGATTCGAAGACCTCATCAGTCACTTCCATTCCGCCATGTAGGCCAAACTCTTCCGCCATTTTCTTACCAAGCGTCGTCTGGTCGTCATGAAACGCGGGCAGGCAGTGGAGGAATTTGACCTCCGGGTTACCGGTCAACTGCATCATCTTGTTATTCACCTGATAATCACGCAGCAATGCAATCCGTTCCGCCCATTTCTCTTTTGCTTCCCCCATCGACACCCATACATCGGTATAGATAAAGTCAGCACCTTCTACTCCTTTGGCTACATCTTCCGTCAGCGTAATATTCCCGCCATTTTGCTGTGCCAGGGCGCGGCATTCCGTAACCAGCGCAGCTTCCGGCCAGCATGCCTGTGGCGCGACCAGACGCAAATCCAGACCGGTAAGCGCCGCAGCTTCGAGCATCGAGTTTCCCATGTTGTTACGCGCGTCACCTGCATAGACCAGCGTCATTTCGTTGAATGCTTTGCCGGGCAAATGCTCCTGCATGGTGAGAAGATCCGCCAGCAGCTGCGTGGGGTGAAACTCATTGGTCAGGCCGTTCCATACCGGCACGCCAGCGTATTCCGCCAGTGTTTCGACAATCTCCTGACCATAGCCGCGATACTGAATACCGTCATACATGCGACCAAGCACGCGGGCAGTGTCTTTAATCGACTCTTTATGACCAATCTGGCTGCCGCTTGGGCCGAGATAAGTAACACGAGCACCCTGGTCATATGCGGCAACTTCGAAAGAGCATCGGGTACGAGTCGAGTCTTTTTCGAAGATGAGCGCGATGTTTTTACCAGTGAGTTTGGCTTCTTCTTTACCGCTTTTCTTATCGGCTTTCAGCTTCGCGGCTAACTGCAACAGGCTGTTGAGTTCAGCTGGCGTGAAATCGAGTAATTTCAGGAAATGCTTATGATAAAACCCGGACATAGATCCCTCCTGTGGCTAACGCCTCAATGAATTAAAATTCAATTTATATGGATGATTATTCATTTGCAAGTCTAAAGCATAAATCTTTGTCACAAAGGTGGAGGCAATGTCAGTGGTGTGTGACAATAAGAGTATCGGCAGGACATTAAGAGGAATGAGCCATGGCAAACCCGGAACAACTGGAAGAACAGCGTGAAGAAACACGTTTGATTATTGAAGAATTACTGGAAGATGGCAGCGATCCGGACGCGCTGTACACCATCGAACACCATCTTTCCGCAGACGATCTGGAAACCCTGGAAAAAGCAGCAGTTGAAGCGTTTAAACTCGGTTACGAAGTGACCGATCCAGAAGAGCTGGAAGTTGAAGATGGTGATATCGTGATTTGCTGCGACATCCTCAGCGAGTGCGCGTTGAATGCCGATCTGATCGATGCCCAGGTTGAACAACTGATGACGCTGGCGGAGAAATTTGACGTTGAGTACGACGGTTGGGGCACTTACTTTGAAGATCCCAACGGCGAAGACGGCGACGATGAAGATTTTGTCGATGAAGACGATGACGGGGTTCGCCACTAATTAATTGATTAAAATGCCCGATAGCACACACTAGCGGGCATTTTTTTAGAGTTCGCGTAGCATCCGCACTTCACAATCGACATGGCCCGTGCAGCCAAGCGCATAGTCGATATGCTCAAAGCCCAAATGCTCATAAAGCGCAATGGCTTCCTTTAAAAAAGCGGTCGTTTCCAGATAGCAGCGTTTGAAGCCCATCTCTCGTGCTTGCTCCATCGCCATTAAGGCCAGTTTTTTCGCCAGCCCTTTACCGCGAATAGCCGGAAGAAAATACATCTTTTGCAGTTCGCAAATGTCCGATTCACTACCTGCTAATGGCGCAATCCCACCGCCGCCGACCACTTCACCCTCGTACTCAACCACCCAATATGCATGACCAGGCTGACTATACACTTGATACAGCTCGTCAAGATTCGGATCGGCGACGGTGTAGCCTTTATCAGCGGTAAGACCGTATTCGGCGGATACCTGACGAATGACGCGGGCGATAGCAGGATTATCCTGCAACGTCAGGCGACGCATTACAGGTGATTGCGGCGCAATGTTATTCATAGTTTAACCCAATAAAAATAAAGTAATTATACATTTGTTTAATACCACTCTCTTCTTACGTACGCAAGCGTCTTATAAAGCAATAAAGTTTTTGCCAGCCTATTACTGATAAGAGTATTGTAACGTGGCAGAACATTTTACTGTCTGTATCTATAAATTATATCAATGGATTTTTTAATTCAGGGAATTTTTATGGCTCAAGTTATTAATGAAATGGATGTTCCGTCCCATTCGTTTGTTTTTCATGGTACAGGTGAGAGATATTTTCTTATTTGTGTGGTGAATTTGTTGTTAACGATTATAACGCTAGGTATCTATTTACCATGGGCATTAATGAAATGTAAGCGTTATCTCTATGCTAATATGGAAGTTAACGGACAACGATTTTCTTATGGGATTACCGGTGGGAATGTTTTTGTTAGTTGTCTTGTTTTTGTTTTTTTCTATTTCGCAATCTTAATGACAGTGTCAGCAGATATGCCGCTTGTTGGCTGTGTTTTGACTTTGTCACTGTTGGTTTTGCTTATATTTATGGCAGCAAAAGGACTGCGTTATCAGGCCTTGATGACTAGTCTCAACGGCGTAAGATTTAGTTTTAATTGCTCTTTGAAAGGGTTCTGGTGGGTAACCTTTTTCTTGCCGATTTTAATGGCCATTGGGATGGGGACTGTTTTCTTTATCTCGACAAAGATGCTACATGCCAATAGTTCAAGTAGTGTTATTATATCTGTGGTTCTGATGGCAATAGTTGGTATTGTTTCCATTGGTATTTTTAATGGTACTTTATATAGTCTGGTAATGAGTTTTCTCTGGAGCAATACCAGTTTCGGTATACATCGTTTCAAGGTGAAATTAGATACTACGTATTGTATAAAATATGCCATTCTCGCATTTTTAGCTTTATTACCTTTTCTCGCTGTTGCTGGTTATATTATCTTCGATCAAATATTAAATGCGTATGATAGTTCTGTGTATGCAAATGATGATATTGAGAATTTACAGCAATTTATGGAAATGCAACGTAAAATGATAATCGCGCAGTTAATCTATTATTTTGGGATTGCTGTTAGCACCAGTTATTTAACGGTGTCGTTGCGAAATCATTTTATGAGCAACCTGTCACTGAATGATGGGCGTATTCGTTTTCGCTCAACTTTAACATACCACGGTATGCTTTATCGCATGTGTGCGTTGGTGGTGATATCCGGGATTACGGGCGGTCTGGCTTATCCACTGCTGAAAATATGGATGATTGACTGGCAGGCAAAAAATACGTATTTGCTGGGCGATTTGGATGACCTTCCTTTAATCAATAAAGAAGAACAACCAGATAAAGGCTTCTTAGCCAGTATTTCACGGGGAATTATGCCTTCTTTACCATTTCTGTAAGAGATAAAAAAGGCCGGAGCATGCTCCGGCCTTCGTTTTCATCACGGTGTTGATTACAGCGCGGCGATAACAGCCTGCTGTTCAATCAGCTTCGCTTTCGCTTCCGCATAGCCTTCCAGCTTCTCACGCTCTTTCGCGATGACCGCTTCCGGTGCGCGGGCGACAAAGCCTTCATTCGCCAGCTTGTTCTCGATGCGGCTGATTTCGCCTTCGATCTTCGCCACTTCTTTCGCCAGACGCGCCAGCTCATCTTCTTTGTTGATGAGGCCAGCCATCGGGATCAGCAGCTCTGCGCCGTCGATAATCTTCGTAACGGAAACCGGACCTTTGTCATCGGCAGGCAGCACGGTGATGCTTTCCAGACGCGCCAGGGTTTGCAGGAAGCCACGGTTTTCATTTACGCGACGTTCTGCATCCGCGCTGCAACCACGCAGCAGCAGCTCCAGCGGTTTGCCCGGCGCGATGTTCATTTCTGCACGGATGTTACGTACCGCAACGATCGCCTGCTTCAGCCACTCGGTGTCGGCCAGCGCCGCTTCATCAACCTGAGATGCATCATACTGCGGGAACGGTTGCAGCATGATGGTGTCGGCAGTGATACCGCAAAGTACTTTCACACGCTGCCAGATGGTTTCGGTGATGAACGGAATGATCGGATGCGCGAGGCGCAGCAGACCTTCCAGTACAGTCACCAGCGTATGGCGAGTACCGCGCAGTTCTGCTTCGGTGCCACCGTTCATTACCGGCTTGGTCAGCTCGAGATACCAGTCACAGAACTGGTTCCAGGTGAACTCATACAGAATGCCTGCGGCGATATCGAAGCGGAAGCTGTCCAGCGCTTCGCGGTACGCTTTGATGGTCTGGTTGAACTCCGCCAGAATCCAGCGGTCCGCCAGCGACAGCGTCATTTCGCCGCCGTTGAAGCCGCAATCCTGACCTTCTGTGTTCATCAGCACAAAGCGGCTGGCGTTCCACAGCTTGTTACAGAAGTTACGGTAACCTTCCAGGCGCTTCATATCCCAGTTGATGTCACGACCGGTAGACGCCAGCGCCGCCAGGGTGAAGCGCAGGGCATCGGTACCGTGCGGCTCAATGCCGTTCGGGAACTGTTTCTCGGTGCGCTTACGGATTTTGTCCGCCAGCTGCGGCTGCATCATATTGCCGGTACGTTTTTCCAGCAGTTCTGGCAGCGAAATACCGTCAACCATATCCAGCGGGTCGATAACGTTACCCTTGGATTTGGACATCTTCTGGCCTTCGTCGTCACGAATCAGACCGGTCATGTAAACAGTGTGGAACGGCACCTGCGGTTTGCCATTTTCATCTTTGATGAAGTGCATGGTCATCATGATCATGCGGGCAATCCAGAAGAAGATGATGTCGAAACCAGATACCATCACGCTGGTTGGGTGGAACTGACGCAGGGCGTCGGTATTTTCCGGCCAGCCAAGGGTAGAGAAGGTCCACAGCGCAGAAGAGAACCAGGTATCGAGAACGTCTTCGTCCTGACGCAGGACAACATCAGCACCGAGGTTATTTTCTTTACGCACTTCGTCTTCGTTGCGGCCAACATAAACGTTACCCGCTTCGTCATACCATGCCGGGATACGGTGACCCCACCACAACTGACGAGAGATACACCAGTCCTGAATATCGCGCATCCAGGAGAAGTACATGTTTTCGTACTGCTTCGGTACGAACTGAATGTCGCCGTTCTCAACCGCTTCAACCGCCGGTTTCGCCAGGACATCGGCACGCACGTACCACTGGTCGGTCAGCATTGGTTCGATAACTACGCCGCCACGGTCGCCGTAAGGAACGGTCAGGTCGTGCGGTTTAATTTCTTCCAGCAGGCCAAGCGCGTCAACTGCGGCAACGACTGCTTTACGTGCAGCAAAACGCTCCAGTTTCTGGAACTCTGCAGGGATTTCGCTGGAATAAACGTCAGATTCGTTACCTTTGGTATCGAACACCTGGGCGCTTTCACGGATATCGCCGTCAAAGGTCAGGATGTTGATCATCGGCAGGGCGTGACGTTTACCCACTTCATAGTCGTTAAAGTCGTGCGCCGGAGTGATTTTCACGCAGCCGGTGCCTTTTTCCATGTCGGCGTGTTCGTCGCCAACGATCGGAATACGACGGTTAACCAGCGGCAGAATGACATATTTGCCAATCAGATCTTTGTAACGCGGATCTTCCGGGTTAACGGCTACGCCAGTATCGCCCAGCAGGGTTTCTGGACGGGTAGTCGCGACCACCAGATAATCTTTACCGTCTGCGGTTTTCGCACCGTCAGCCAGCGGATAGCGGATGTGCCACATCGAACCTTTCGATTCGCGGTTTTCGACTTCCAGGTCAGAGATAGCGGTGCGCAGTTTCGGATCCCAGTTTACCAGGCGTTTGCCACGGTAAATCAGGTCTTCTTTATACAGACGAACGAAAACTTCTTTCACCGCATTGGACAGGCCTTCGTCCATGGTGAAGCGTTCACGCTCCCAGTCGACGGAGTTGCCGAGACGGCGCATCTGACGGGTAATCGTGCCGCCGGATTCCGCTTTCCATTCCCAAATTTTGTCGATGAAAGCTTCGCGGCCGTAGTCGTGACGGGTTTTACCTTCTTCTGCGGCAATCTTGCGCTCAACGACCATCTGGGTAGCGATCCCGGCGTGGTCAGTACCGACCTGCCACAGGGTGTTTTTGCCCTGCATGCGCTGATAGCGGATCATGGTATCCATGATGGTTTGCTGGAAGGCGTGACCCATATGCAAACTGCCGGTGACGTTCGGCGGCGGGATCATGATGCAGAAACTTTCCTGGCTTTCATCGCCATTAGGCTTAAAGTAGCCCTGCTTTTCCCAGTGCTCGTAAAGCGGCTGTTCGATATCTTGTGGGTTGTATGTCTTTTCCATTATTTCCAGGTTGCCGTATTCAGGTTGAAACCAGCCACGCGGTAGGCTTTATAGCGTTCGCGCGCCAGTTGTTTCAGAGAATCTTCATAAGGAACGAAGTCTACCACTTCTGTGAAAGCGGTGGCAAAATCTGCAAAGCTTGTTCGCAGACTAATCAATATATCGCGCGGGCTGCTGCTGCGTTTTTGCGGCCAGGCGATCTCCACCGGCGCACCGCCGCGCGGTCCTTCTCCCGCTAAATTATGCGGAACAAAGCTTTCTGCCGGACGCGCCCACAGGGCTTCATCCAGCCGGTAAGCCTGCTTTTCATCTTCACAGGCGATGAGCACGCGCTTACCGCTGCGCCAACGTTCTGCGGCAATTTCACACACCAGCTGCTCAACGGCGCTTAAGCCATCGACGGTGGTGTCATTGTCCAGAAGGTAGAACGTCGCGTTTTTCATAAATGGGGCTTCTTGTGGTGGATTTAAATACGCATCAGGTATACACCGCAGCGCCTGATGCGACGCTGTTGTGTCTTATCAGGCCTACGAGTTCAGTGCTGTGTGTAGGTCGGATAAGGCGCTCACGCCGCATCCGACAATAACAGCATTGCCTGATGCGACGCTGCCGCGTCTTATCAGGCTTACGAGTTCGGTGCTGTGTAGGTCGGATAAGGCGTTCATGCCGCATCCGGCAATAACAGCCTTGCCTGACGCAATTACTCTTCGCCGTTAAACCCAGCGCGGTTTAACAGGAACTGTGCCAGCAACGCTACCGGACGACCGGTTGCGCCTTTTGCTTTACCAGAACGCCAGGCGGTTCCTGCAATATCCAGGTGCGCCCAGTTGTACTTACGGGTAAAGCGTGACAGGAAGCAACCTGCGGTAATCGCCCCACCAGGACGACCGCCAATGTTCGCCATATCGGCAAAATTGGACTCCAGTTGTTCCTGATACTCGTCACCCAGCGGTAAGCGCCATGCGCGGTCACCGGATTGTTCAGACGCGGCAATCAGTTCATGGGCCAGCGGATTATGGTTCGCCATCAGACCAGTAATATGATGACCCAGCGCGATCACGCAGGCACCGGTCAGCGTCGCCACGTCAATCACCGCTTCCGGCTCAAAACGCTCAACGTAAGTTAACACGTCGCACAGTACCAGGCGGCCTTCAGCGTCAGTATTCAGCACTTCAACGGTTTGACCGGACATGGTGGTTAACACATCGCCCGGACGATAGGCACGCCCGCCAGGCATGTTTTCGCAGCCTGCCAACACGCCGATAACGTTAATCGGCAGTTGTAGCTCCGCGACCATACGCATCACGCCGTAAACCGCTGCCGCACCGCACATATCGTACTTCATCTCATCCATGCCTTCTGAAGGCTTGATCGAGATACCGCCGGAGTCGAAGGTTAAACCTTTACCCACCAGCACGATTGGGCGTGCATCTTCCGACGCGTTGCCTTTGTACTCAATCACCGACATCAGCGATTCGTTTTGCGAACCCTGACCGACCGCCAGATAGGAATGCATCCCCAGCTCTTTCATCTGCTGTTCGCCGATAACGCGGGTGATAACATTCTTGCTGTAGCTGTCAGCCAGCTGGCGCGCTTGTGAAGCGAGGTAAGCGGCGTTACAGATATTCGGCGGCATATTGCCGAGATCTTTCGCTGCTTTAATCCCGGCGGCAATCGCCAGACCGTGCTGGATCGCGCGCTCACCGCTGGTCAGTTCACGGCGGGTCGGCACGTTGAACACCATTTTACGCAGCGGACGACGCGGTTCGCTCTTGTTCGTTTTCAGCTGATCGAAACTGTAGAGCGTTTCTTTTGCTGTCTCGACAGCCTGACGCACTTTCCAGTAGTTGTTACGGCCTTTAACGTGCAGTTCAGTCAGAAAGCAGACCGCTTCCATTGAGCCAGTATCATTCAGCGTATTAATGGTTTTCTGAATAACCTGCTTGTACTGACGCTCATCCAGCTCACGTTCTTTGCCGCAACCAATAAGGAGAATTCGCTCGGAAAGTACATTCGGAACATGGTGCAGCAACAATGTCTGCCCCGGTTTTCCTTCCAGTTCGCCCCGACGTAGCAGGGCGCTGATGTACCCATCGCTGATTTTATCGAGCTGTTCTGCAATCGGAGAAAGGCGACGTGGTTCGAAGACGCCCACGACGATGCAGGCACTCCGCTGTTTCTCCGGGCTACCGCTTTTTACACTAAACTCCATGCACTACGCTCCTGAATCTTAAAGACAACGGCGGTGGCTACAGATAGAATTGCAAGCTTTCGTAACTCATGTCCGCTGTTGCGATGACTTCGTGTTAATCTTAACGTTATTACGGCATTGGCACGTCAGAACAAAATCTGAGAGGTGAATCCGTTGAGTATAATTATCTTAGCGACGATTTCGACGACTCAAGAGAATAAATGACGTTTAAGCCATGAAACAAGCTAAAATCCTGCAAAAGACGAGTTTTTACGGGCGTATTTAAAGTGATAATCATAAGATATCTGGTGCGGGAGACGCTCAAAAGCCAGCTGGCGATACTCTTCATCTTGCTTTTGATCTTCTTCTGTCAAAAGTTAGTGAGGATCCTCGGCGCAGCGGTTGACGGCGATATTCCGGCGAATCTGGTGCTCTCCCTTCTCGGGTTGGGCGTGCCGGAAATGGCGCAGCTTATCCTGCCATTAAGCCTGTTCCTCGGGCTGCTGATGACGCTGGGCAAACTGTATACCGAAAGTGAAATTACGGTAATGCATGCCTGCGGCCTGAGCAAAGCGGTTCTGGTGAAAGCGGCAATGATCCTTGCGGTATTCACGGCAATCGTCGCGGCGGTTAACGTGATGTGGGCGGGACCGTGGTCATCGCGTCATCAGGATGAAGTGTTAGCAGAAGCGAAAGCGAACCCTGGCATGGCGGCGCTGGCGCAAGGGCAATTCCAGCAAGCGACTAATGGCAGTTCGGTGCTGTTCATCGAAAGCGTTGACGGCAGCGATTTCAAAGATGTGTTCCTCGCGCAAATTCGACCAAAAGGTAATGCACGTCCTTCTGTGGTGGTGGCCGATTCCGGACATTTAACCCAGCTGCGCGACGGCTCCCAGGTCGTCACTCTCAACCAGGGAACGCGCTTCGAAGGCACTGCACTGTTACGTGATTTCCGCATTACGGATTTCCAGGATTATCAGGCGATCATTGGTCACCAGGCGGTGGCGCTCGACCCGAACGATACCGACCAGATGGATATGCGCACATTGTGGAACACTGACACCGATCGTGCCCGCGCAGAACTGAACTGGCGTATCACGTTGGTATTCACCGTGTTTATGATGGCACTTATGGTCGTACCGCTGAGCGTGGTTAACCCACGTCAGGGACGCGTACTGTCGATGCTGCCAGCCATGCTGCTGTATCTACTTTTCTTCCTGATCCAGACCTCCCTGAAATCGAACGGCGGTAAAGGTAAGCTGGACCCGACGCTGTGGATGTGGACCGTTAACCTGATTTATCTGGCTTTGGCGATTGTTCTCAACCTTTGGGACACCGTGCCGGTCCGCCGCCTGCGCGCCAGTTTTTCGCGTAAAGGAGCGGTGTGATGCAACCTTTTGGCGTACTTGACCGCTATATCGGTAAAACTATTTTCACCACCATCATGATGACGCTGTTCATGCTGGTGTCGCTGTCGGGCATTATCAAGTTTGTCGATCAGCTGAAAAAAGCCGGGCAGGGGAGTTACGACGCGTTAGGCGCAGGAATGTATACCTTGCTGAGCGTGCCGAAAGATGTGCAAATCTTCTTCCCGATGGCAGCTCTGCTTGGGGCGTTGCTTGGTCTTGGGATGCTGGCGCAGCGCAGCGAACTGGTGGTGATGCAGGCTTCTGGTTTCACCCGTATGCAGGTTGCGCTGTCGGTGATGAAAACCGCCATTCCGCTAGTCTTGCTGACGATGGCGATTGGTGAATGGGTCGCGCCGCAGGGCGAGCAGATGGCGCGTAACTACCGTGCGCAGGCGATGTACGGCGGCTCGTTGCTCTCTACCCAGCAAGGCTTATGGGCGAAAGATGGCAACAACTTCGTCTACATTGAGCGGGTTAAAGGTGACGAAGAGTTAGGTGGCATCAGCATTTATGCCTTTAACGAGAATCGTCGTCTGCAATCCGTACGCTATGCCGCTACTGCGAAGTTTGACCCGGAACATAAAGTCTGGCGTCTGTCGCAGGTTGATGAATCTGATCTGACCAATCCGAAACAGATTACCGGTTCGCAGACGGTGAGCGGCACCTGGAAAACCAACCTCACGCCAGACAAACTGGGCGTGGTGGCGCTGGACCCGGATGCACTCTCAATCAGCGGTTTGCACAACTACGTGAAGTATCTGAAGTCGAGCGGTCAGGACGCTGGACGTTATCAGCTCAACATGTGGAGCAAAATCTTCCAGCCGCTATCCGTGGCGGTGATGATGCTGATGGCGCTGTCGTTCATCTTTGGCCCACTGCGTAGCGTACCGATGGGCGTGCGTGTGGTCACCGGTATCAGCTTCGGTTTTGTCTTCTACGTACTGGACCAGATCTTCGGCCCGCTGACGTTGGTTTATGGCATCCCGCCGATCATCGGCGCACTGTTGCCAAGCGCCAGCTTCTTCTTAATCAGCCTGTGGCTGTTAATGAGAAAATCGTAACCGAATGAACGAATAAAGGGAGCGAAAGCTCCCTTTATTATTGTTAGCAAAGTGTGCTTCGTTCATTCCTGAAAAATTATGAAAATCCAATATATTGCAGTGGTGTAGGCATGATAAGACGCGCCAGCGTCGCATCAGGCAAAGACAAATCGCACCTGGCTTACCTTTTTCTCCCCCCCAGCAAACTCCCCAACATTCCACGCACAATCTGATTCGTCACCTGGCGAGCGGCGCTTTTGGCCATTGTTTGCACCACACCATCTTTCTTCCCGCCGCGTGGTCCGGTAGTGCCAAACAAAATATCCTTTAATCCACCAAGAATGCCGTCATCCACCGCCACCTCTTTCCCTTTCGTGGGGGGATTATTTTGCTGCTCGGCGCTTGCCTGTACGCCTTTTTGCAACATCTCATAGGCGGATTCCCGGTCCACGTCATCCTCGTACTTGCCATACACCGGAGAGTGATTAATCAAGCCATTACGCTCATCTTCCGTCACTGGCCCCATTCGCGAACAAGGCGCGATCACCATCGCTCGTTCCACCACTGAAGGACTTCCTTTTGCATCGAGAAACGAGATTAACGCCTCGCCGGTCCCCAGTTCCTGGATTGCCTTTTCGGTATCAAACGCCGGATTGGCCCGCATGGTTTGCGCCGCAGCTTTTACCGCTTTCTGATCTTTTGGCGTAAAAGCCCGCAAAGCGTGCTGAACGCGATTACCGAGCTGGCCGAGCACATTATCCGGAATATCAGACGGGTTTTGCGAAACGAACCAGACGCCCACGCCTTTTGAGCGAATAAGCCTTATCACCTGCTCAATCTTATCCAGCAGTACCTGCGGTGCATCGTTAAACAGCAGATGTGCTTCGTCGAAGAAAAACACCAGTTTTGGCTTCTCCAGATCGCCCGCTTCCGGCAATTGTTCATACAACTCTGAAATCATCCACAGCAGGCTGGCGGCGTACAGTTTCGGCATCTGATAAAGCTTCTCGGCGCTGAGGATATTAATAACGCCTTTACCGTTGGCATCGGTGCGCATCAAGTCTTTGATATCCAGCATCGGCTCACCAAAGAAGTGTGCTGCGCCTTGCTGTTCCAGCGACAACAGCCCGCGCTGGATGGCACCAACCGATGCGCTACTGATATTTCCGTACTGATTCTGGAAAGATTTGGCGTTATCGCCGATGTACTGGGTAATCGCCCGCAGATCTTTAAAGTCGAGCAGTAACAGCCCCTGATCGTCAGCAATTCGGAAGATGATATTCAGCACGCCAGATTGCACATCGTTGAGATTCAACAGCCGCGCCAGCAACAGCGGCCCCAGATCCGAAACCGTCGCCCGCACCGGATGGCCTTTCTCGCCAAAGATATCCCACACCACCACCGGATTAGCATGCGGTTGCCAGTCATTTACGCCGATATTTTTAAGCCTTGCGAGCAGTTTTTCCGACGCCGTTCCTGCCTGCGCGATACCGGTCAGATCGCCTTTCACATCGGCCATAAACACCGGCACGCCGATTTCCGATAGAGACTCCGCCAGTTTTTGCAGCGTGACAGTTTTACCCGTCCCCGTTGCGCCAGTAATCAGCCCGTGACGGTTAGCCATTCCCGGCAGTAAAAACAGTTCTGTGTCCGGCGTGCGGGCAATTAACAGGGGTTCGCTCATGAGATTTCCTCCAGTTTCCTGCCTGGAGTATAGGCAACGGCTGTGCACTCTTCACCGCTAAATTCAGCAGATTGCGAGACGCCTTCCAAAGAGATTTAAGTGCCGGGCGACAGGCTCCCGGCAAAGGGATCAGAAGTCGGCTTTCAGGACCACGCGGTAGCGCGCTTTACCATCGCGTACATGCTGGATGGCGTCGTTAATTTTCGACATCGGGAACAGTTCGGTGGTCGGCGCAACCTTGCTGCGGGCGGCAAAACGCATCAGCTTACGCAGCTCATAAGGCGTGCCGGTAGCAGAACCAGAGATGCTGCGGTCGCCCGCAATTAACGTAAAGGCCGGAACAGACAGCGGCGTGAGAACCGCACCGACCGTATGGAAATTACCGCCATAGGTCAGCGCCTCAAAATAAGGCTGCCAGTCGAGGCTGACGTTCACAGTATTGATAATGAGATCAAACTGCCCCGACAGGGCTTTCAGTGCCTGCGGATCGCGGCTATTCACCACTTTATCGGTACCCATCGCCAGTACTTCCTGCTCTTTCGCCGGATTAGAACTAAAGGCCGTCACCTCGCATCCCATTGCGTGCAGAAGTTTTATAGCGATATGCCCCAGCCCGCCAATACCAATTACCCCAACGCGGCTGGTAGCAGTGATATGGTGCATCAACAGTGGTTTAAAGACCGTGATACCGCCGCACAACAGCGGCCCGGCGGACTCGATATCAATATTTTCTGGCAGTGGAATCACCCATTGCCAGTCCGCACGCAACTTCTCGGCAAAGCCACCGCGATTCATAATCGTCGGCACCGCACCTTGCTCGCAGTTGATCTGATTACCGCTAATACAGGTGTCGCAGTGACCACAGCTACGCGCCGTCCAGCCAATCCCGACACGCTGACCGACCTGCAAACCTTTATCCTGCGCGGCGCTCCCGAGTGCCACCACGCGCCCAATCACCTCATGCCCGGCAACCAGCGGATATTGTGAAAATCCCCATTCGTTATCGATCATCGACAGATCGGAATGACAAATCCCGCAGTAATCCACCTGCACTTCAACATCTTGTGGCTTCAGCTCACCGGGATCGTACTCATAAACTTCCAGTTCGCCGCCCGCTTCTTTTGCGGCATAGCTTTTTATCATCGACATTTTTGGGTCCTTCTCTGGTGTTGTTTGGGAAGTGTAGAGCATGGCAGGGCGGGGTGCCTGGAGTGTGACAAAGGTTACATATCGCTGAGTGTAATGCTGAAAATTTCAGCACTTAGCGAGGTGGGTGCAAGCTGGCGCTTGCATGGTGGCGTGCGACAGGTATAATCCACAACGTTTTCCGCATACCTCTTCAGTGCCGAAGTGGCGAAATCGGTAGACGCAGTTGATTCAAAATCAACCGTAGAAATACGTGCCGGTTCGAGTCCGGCCTTCGGCACCAAGTCTTATCTAAGTCGTTGTTTTAAAACAATTTAATCCATAATTTTGCTTGAAATCGCGTAGCCCCTCTTACAAAAGGGTATACGAGGCGATGTCTCAGCGATATAAACTCTATCGTCGAACCAGCGGCATTTATGTTGTCCGCATTAGCATTCCCCAACGTTTTCGTCGATACGCAGGACAGTGTGAGATTCACACTTCAACAGGCACTCACGATCTTCATGAAGCAAAGCAGAAGTCCGCGCTCCTGTTGGCGGTCTGGCATCAGACCTTACAAGAGTATGAACAATTGGATTATCGAACTTTAAGTGACTGCGCCCCGCTGCTTGCTGGTGAGGGTATGATCTCGCTTTCTAACTTTGCTCAGTCAGTTGAGTTGCCTGTTGCGCAATTAATACAGGCGGTGATGAACCGTAATCTGCCCGTATTCTGGCTGGCGACGGGGCAGGCTGGCTTTTATGTTGCAGCGCTCTCTGAGGCTGAGCTAGACCCGCTTGATGGCAGTTACGTTCTTAATTATGGCGAAGAGAAGGGTATCGAGGGGGTTGCTAAAGGCTATCTGCAACTCACTGCGCAACCAGCACATTTACGTAACATTATTAGCGACGGTTATTCAGAAGCTTCGGTGTTCAAAACTGCCGGAAGCGACGCTAAAGGCGGTTGGTTTTTCACCTCCGGTTGGCCGGTAATTAAACCCGATACGCTTTTGATCAATAAAGTCCATGCAGAAAGCCTAAGGCTTGATTGGCTGGCTAAGACCACGCCTCCAGTCGCTAGTGTTCATCCTACCGTGCCTCTTGCCGCTCCTGCCCCTACTATCGATAACGAGTATGTTAATCGAAAGTATTACACTAAGAATCTGTCGTGGTTATGCTCTGAATATCTAAAGCATCGGCGCAAGGGCAAGGTATCGGAGTCGGCTATAAGTGATATCCGTAACTATTTCAGCTTTATGATCGAAGCGATGGGTGACATTCAGTTGGAAGATTTTGATCGCGATTTCCTCCGGGCTTATGAGAGCAAACTGCGCACGATCCCAGCAAACCGTAATTTAGTCAAAGCTAAATATGGAGTGAAAACGCTGGATCAGTTAATCGCCAAAGCGGCAGAATGCGGCGATAAATTGATGACTGAGGAATCCGTTAGGAAGTATATCAACGGCATTTATGGTGCAATGAAGTGGGCTGTTGCTGACGGTAAGCTACTGAAATCGCCATGCGAAAACTTTTTTCCATCCGATGATAAAGATGAGCGAGATCAGGATCACACTGACATATTTGAACCGCATGAAATTAAAGCGATTTTTTCGTTACCGTGGTTTGAGGCTGGAACTGTTGAACGCAATGCGCAAGGGCGATTCCATCAATATTGCCCGTTTAACTATTGGGCACCTTTGCTGGGCTTGATGACGGGGGCGCGAGTTAATGAAATCGCTCAGTTACTGCTGAGTGATGTTCTGGCAGACGACGGCGTCTATTATTTGAACCTTGAAAGCGATAATGAAAGCGGAAAGAAACTCAAAAATGCTAATGCTCGCCGCAAGATTCCGCTCCATTCAAAGCTGATTAGTCTCGGTTTCATCGACTACGTGAACGCCTTAAAAGATGCAGGGTATACCCGTCTCTTCCCGGAGCTTAAACCACATAAAACAAAAGGCTATGGTAGGCCAGTTTCCGCATGGTTCAATGAATCGTTGCTTGCGGGGCGGTTGAAACTCGAGAGGAACAGAAGCAAATCTTTCCATTCTTTTCGCCACTCAGTTTCGACTTTGCTCAAGGAGAAGGGCGTTAGCTCAGAATTACGAGCGCAGCTACTTGGGCATGTGCGCGGCGAAACTGAAACGGAAGTGCGATATAGCAAAGACCTCAAACCAATTCATATGATTGAAGTCGTGGAGAAAATTGATTTTTCGTTACCTGATATAGCGGAATTCAACATTCCTGACGGGCTGGATGCTGTCAGAGATGCGTTGCGAAGAAAGCGTGGCAAACAAACAGGTTGAATCAGTTACTATTCAGTTGAGTGATGCTTGAATGCGCTGGGACGCTTCCTGGCGCGTTTTTTATTAAGGGTGGTGGATTTCATAGTGCTGAATTTGGAGACGCTCAAAATACGTTTGGTGAAACTTGATGACCTACGATTGCACCCGCAGCCCTTCTACGCTTTCTGATGGTAGATTTATCACTGTTTTAATGCTGGCCTCTATGTTGCCAATGATGTCTTCGCGCGGGCCGCTGCGCCAGTCATCGCTTGCGTAAAAAGCGTCGAGAACCGTAGTCATGCTTTTAGGGCTGACAAAGGCGCGAATCAGGTAATAGCAGTCCGGGTCATGCAGAGAGTTACCAAACGAAACAACATCGATCCCGTGGCGTTGGTGTAGGGGAACACTGATTTCCTGCATAATGGCGTGAAAAGCGGCACCGCTGCCTTTGCGTAAGGTGTATTGCAGTATCTCGACGGTTCTCAAAGCATTATCTCCGCGTCGCCTCTGGACGGCTCCCTTGTTGATAGCAATAAAGTAAACCGGACTGGGCCATGAAGCTACTGCTAATCAGACAGTCATCCGTAAGCAAAAGCTGCGATATGCGGTTCAAACGCGCTGTAAGGCTCTCTGGCGAGTGTTTTAAAGAAGGTAGTCGAAATCATGGTGCAGAATTCGCGGCGCTCTCATAGAGTGACTGGCGAAGCCAGTTGAAACAAGCGTAGCGGAGTTCGAGCAATCAATGAGAAATCTGGGCGAGCTTTAAGCTTTACCGCGCTTCTTAACTTTTGAGTCTGTTTGGCTCTATAAGGATAAGCCTGCCGCCGTGGAAATTTTCGGACGCTATGCCTGAGAGGGGCGCTTCCAAACCTAGGGCATCCACTTTTTCGCTCCCAACTTATCTGGCTGCATTTACACCGCGAACACGTTGAACGTTAGCAGCTTCTGGTTCGTATTTGGTTGTTACGCAGGAGAGGTAAAAACGGCAGGTTTACTTTTGACGGCAACGCCATAAGACACCAAACAGCAGAGAAGTGTAATTGTTAAAAATGTTAAAACATAACTTGTTCTTTAAGATGTAAACCCTTCCTCGGGGGGGAAGCCGGACATATCAACCATAAGGCCATCTGAGAAGATAGCCTGTAGGTTGCTCGGTTCCCCTTGCCAGATGAAGATCAAGTCTTCCTCGTGGTGTGACGACCTTTCTTGAAAGATGCATTATGCGCAAAAGAAGCTACTCAAGAATCCGCCGATAGCTACTTTCACCCTCTGCTTGGCTGCATCAAACGCTTGCGCGCCCTACCTACCACAATCAACGTTACGCAGAGTTCCCATCCTGACGTCTTCCGCTAAACAGCGGTGATCTCCACCTACCCGGACCGGTTTACCGCATGAGGTAGGTGTCAGGAGAGAAGCTAGCACACCATCATTTTAAAGAAAAGTCATATATATCATATGGCTGCGTTCATATTCTGAACGCAGTTATCGATGTTAACCTAAAGGTATGAGAACACTGTCGTTTTTCATATACAAAGGGTGCTTCGGCTCACCTGTAGCGTTTAAGACGAAGCACATTGTGCTCTCTGGCAATAGCTGTCGGACGGTCGTTGAGCGTTTGAGGTGTCTTCCTTCATTTCCCCATGCGGCGACAACCAGTCCGGCACCGCTAACAAGACGTATCAAGTGGCTATCGTTATCTTTGCCAATGGGATCAGACGCTTTCATCATTTCATGTCGCTGGGTGTGAACGAATGCGAACAGGTTGGCCATGTATACGCCACCGTAGCCCCAGCTTTTGGCAAACGATATGCAGCGGCTCAAGGTGCGATCATCCTTCTCAGCATCGGCGTATGAAGGGTTTAGCCCTATGAAAAGGGCATATGGTTTTGATTCGTCCCAGACTCGTGATAACGAGTAGCGATATTGACCGCACGGTGAAAAATCGCGTCTTTAATCATTTCGGTTGTCCTTATGAAGTGATGGTTTCAGCCTAACATGTCTTTATCCGTTTTAAGCGCCAACAAACGACCGTTTTCTGGCACCTCCCAATCGCACGCTTTCACACTGTTGGAAAAATAGCCTTGGCTTTTCTGGCAGGCCATCCTAATGTTGGCCTCGTTTTCTGGCAGGGGTCAGATGGGGAGATAACAATGGCAACTTTTGGCTACGGACGTGTTTCGACATCGCAGCAGGATACTGAGAACCAACGGCTGGAGCTTGGGCAGGCTGGGTGGCAAATTGATTACTGGTTTGCCGATGTTGTTAGCGGGAAGGTTCCGGCAATGCAACGTAAAGCATTTTCTGAAATGCTCAATAAAATCCGCGATGGTGAAACGTTGGTGGTAGCGAAGCTTGATCGTCTGGGGCGTGATGCGATTGACGTCTTGCAAACGGTAAGGGCGCTGGCTGACCGTAATATCAAGGTTCTTGTCCACCAGCTTGGTAACACAGATCTCACTTCTGCCGCTGGGAAGTTGCTATTATCTATGCTCGCCGCGGTTGCGGAGATGGAGCGTGATCTGCTGATTGAGCGCACTCAGGCGGGACTATCACGAGCAAAAGCCGAAGGTAAGAAATTGGGCAGACCTCCTAAAATCGCGTCAGAAGCCCGTAGAGAGATTTTAGAGAAAAAGAATAGCGGTTTGAGTATCAGTGCGTTAGCGCGTCAATATGGCGTTTCAAGAGCGACTGTAGCAGCTATTACCGATTGAATATGGAGAGTTTATGGCTTACACAGCAACTGTTATCCCTGTAATGATTGCTTCTCCTGGTGATGTCGCTGAAGAGAGACAAGTCATTCGTGAAATGATCCATGAGTGGAATGATATAAATTCAGCTCGTTCAAAAGTAATGTTGACACCAATTGGATGGGAAACTCATACATCACCCGAATTAGGAGTTAGGCCTCAGGAGTTGATTAATCAAAGATTATTAGTAGATTGTGATTTATTAATCGGTGTGTTTTGGACTCGTCTAGGCTCACCGACTGGGAACGAGGCCAGCGGAACAGTCGAAGAAATCCACCGTCATTTGAATGCGGGAAAACCGGCAATGATTTACTTTTCCTCAAAGCCTGTTGCCCCTGAAAGCCTTGATAGAGAACAATATGAGTCTCTTAAATTGTTCAAAACTGAGTGCATGCAAAAGGGATTGATAGAGTCTTTTAATGACTTATCTGATTTCAAAGAAAAAGTCCGTAGGCAACTTTCGATAATTATTTCTAGTAGCCCTTATTTGTCTTCTCTTATATCTACCATTAACAATTCTCCTGATGCGAATACAAGTCAATCTTTGCCAGAAAGTAATTTGTCCGCCGATGCACTCAGTTTGCTGAAATTAGCATGTGTCGATGATAGCGGAACAATTTATGTGATAAGGCATTTAGGTGGCACGGATATTCAAGCGGGAAATCAATCCTTTGGTGGAAGTTCGGCTAGAGAGGTAGCCCGTTGGGAGGGCGCACTTAACGAACTGTTATCCTTTGATTTTGTGATTGAAAGAGGGGCAAAAGGACAAATGTATTATGTTACTCATAAAGGCTGGACATTTCTTGAATCTTTAAATGAATAATTAAATGCGAGGTCATTACATAAGTTTATTTTTGATGTTAGGGTGAATTCCCTCACATTTTTATTCGAAAGAGGCCGCAATGACTTCTCCTGTTTTTGCGTTGAAAACACAAAAGTATTGAAGCGGAGCTAGCATCCCCAAGCTGTTAACTACCTTAGCTTGTTGCCCAAATGCCTGAATAATCTTCGCGTTCTCATCGTGCCAGAGATAAGTATTAAATACAGGCGCTTCGCTTTCTTGCCACACATGGCGAAACTTCGCTTTCTCATCCATTACCTTTTTGCACTCCCTGACCGGGTTATGGTGCGTTTTCGCATAGCATTCCGGGTTGTCATCTGCACATACGATATCTTTTCGTGCTGTCTGATGCTCAGCACCTACAGCAGAAAAGGCGCATACGCCCAGCACCAATGAGAGAGTGCCCAGAGCACCCCATACAGTTGCGCGTAGCGTGCTGATGTGCTGCTTTGATACAGCATGGGCAACTACACTATAACTGGCCCAGCTAATCGCGGCTCCCGCTGCAATCGGTAATAAAAAGTCTGCTCCCGTCATGATTCCCTCACTTTCCAAACCACATCGCGCCTGATAGCGAACGCTGGTGACGCCCAACCGATGATGATCATCATACTTGTTGGGTTTTAAATGTCACCATTGGTGTTTGTTTTGAATCAAAAAGGATTGTCATGATACAGCCGATGAATGCTAGTGACTAAGCTCGCTGAAGTGAGATTGGATTCAAAATATCTCATATGGAGCGTGGCCTTACAGTGGTCAAAATTGCACATTCAGTGCATGAAAAAATCCCTGAGAATACAGTTTGGCGAGCGGGTAAAAGAACTGCGCATTGCCACCGGATTGAGCCAAGAGGCCTTTGCCGATCGGTGCGGGTTTGCACGTAGTTATATGAGCAGAATTGAACGTGGTGGCTCTAATGCGTCTCTGGATGCGATTGAGGTGCTGGCTAACGCTCTGAGCGTTGAGCCGTGGCAGTTGTTAGCGCCTGGCCCATCTGAAGATAACGACTCGGAACTGTTGGTTCCATACGCAGCCGATGGTTCCTGTTTTCACCCCGGTTTGGCGAGCACCCGTGATGGTTCGTTTGGCGTAGGTGATAAAGCGGCTCAGAAGCGTTTTGGCACGTTTGCTGAAGCTCTTGAGTATCTTCGTAGCATGGAGACAGCAAAATGGCGTAGGCCTAATCCTAGCGGCAACTGGGGTATCGTATCAGCGGTTCGGTGGGACAAACTGAGAAAGTAGCTCAAGTGTAAGTTTATGAATTTTTATGCTGTATGGATGAACAGTATTCATTAGATGCTGATAGTCTTATGTTTCATCAGCCCTTTGTTTCTATAAGAGTGAATAAAACAGCAAAATGCGGGTGCGTTACGGTGGCGTTTCGCTTTGGCTCTTAATGGCTTAATTCATATAAATAACATTGAGTTAAATAGTTATTCTGAACAAGGTCTGCCGGGGTCTAACTGGTTTCAAAATCCGAACGCAGTGGCGTTTATTCAACGTCCACATAGCTGACAAATGTTCTTTCCTCCCGACTCGGCAGACCTCCAGAAACATTAAAAGGCAGGTATGGCACGTTGATGTTTTATGCCGCCACGAACACTCGGTTTGATTCCGTCCAGCGGATCAAACTTAATATGTAGCCCCTAGAACAAAAAGGTCCTACGATTGCTCTCTTAACAGCTAACAGGAACGTGATTACAGCAGGTTATAGAGACTTAGGTTCGAGTCCGGCCTTCGGCACCAAGTTACTAAATTCCTTACAATACAGTTAGTTAGACGATTAAATCTGTCTCTTTTGCCTGTAAGAAATGCTCTGTTATGTCCCTTGAAAAAGCCGCTGTGGTTGATAGTGGTAATTGGGATGTTAACTCATAGCGGCGTGTCGTTCCAAGCGTCAAACACGTACTGACTCAACTTGAAAGCTATGACGTAGCCACCGTCTCTAAACAATCCCAAAACTTTTAGTGCAGCGCATTTTAGCCCGATGCCCCCATTCTGTCGCCGTCGCGAGACGCCGCAGGGGATAAACAGGTTTATGGTGGTCACGGTACTTGCAGACCATATGCAAGCTCTGCCAGCGGTTCGGCCTCGCTCCCCTTGGGTACATGGTCATCCTGATAAGCCTCACTAACTGACATAACCCTGATGAAGTCGCAAGAGGCTCCGCTTGTTGTCTTACCACCAACGGGGCTTTATGGATTCTATTGCTTAATATATGATTGTATCAAACTTAGACTGCATAATTTAAACGAACATAACAATCAGGCAGGGGAAGAATGATAAAGCCATTTTCTGTGAGGTATGGTCATGTTGACGTTAGAGAGCATGTCCAGCTGAATGATCTTAATTCTGATACACGCATGGCATTGTGGAATTGCTTATATCTTTTCCTTTGGACTAACAATCGTCAAACTGCTACAGCAACAAAATGTGCGCAGTCTGTGTGGATATATTATCTAAATCAACCTGCGGATAATATTCCTCGTTATGAAAGTGGATACAAAAGTGATAAGACGTTGCTGACTGCTATCCGAGATTATATATATGGGGAAGCATGGTATTTGGTATATGATTTAATTGAGTTCATCATTGAGAGAACTAATTCATATATTAATCTATCGAAGCATCTCAATTCCATCTTTAAAAAGCATGGCGTTGGTTATACCATAATAAATGGTTGTATTACTCCTATTTCAAATGATAACGAAATTGAAAGTGTTCAGAACGCAGTTGATAATGGCACTGATTCATCGCGTAGCCATTTCGAAAGGGCGTTACAACTAATGACGGATAGAGAGCAGCCAGACTACAGAAACTCGATTAAAGAGTCTATCTCTGCAATTGAATCTTTATGCAGGAAAATCACGGGCAATGATAAAGGAACCTTGGGGGCTTGTCTTAAAGCTATAGAGGAAAAAGGATATATACACTCTGCAATGAAAGGCGCTTTTAGTCAGCTCTATGGTTATACAAGTGATCAGGGTGGAATACGTCATGCGCTAACAGAAGAAGATGTAAATCCTACCTTAGCTGAAGCTAAATTTATGTTAGTCACTTGCAGTGCGTTCAGTAATTATCTGTTGTCAAAAATAAGTGATTAATTACAGGTTTATAGTTACGAGTGGGTTAGTTACCCACTCCCTTTAAAATTATTCACCAGACTCTAATCTTTTTTCTCTTTTCTCATCTCTCCTTTTTATTGCCAAATCGTGTTGCTCTTGCAGATACGTGCGTTCTTCGTTTCTATCGCTTGAAGTATATACGTCTGCTTTTACTTTTTTAGCTCCTTGTGCAATAGGTTTCCAATCCTCTCTTATACCTTTAATTTGTTCTGCAATTTGCGTCAATGGGCTTCTCGCTCCTAGATAACTTATTCCTTCAAATGTCGCCATGTCATACACATATTCATTTGTTTCTCTATCGTTTGATTTAGGTTTGCTTGCCCAGCTTATATTAATATTATAAATTTGATCTTTGATTTGTTCATACTTACAGAGATTGCTGGTAAGTGATTGCCCATTTTTTAACACGCTTACCTTACTAAACGGAATCTCACTTTTTTCTCTATGCTCCGCATTTACTAGTGGAGGATCAAACACAACCTCAACATTATAGGCAGGTGCGTTCCCTGTATTAGCAATGTTAATATCAAAGTAAAAAGCGGCCCAAGGGTTTGGCTCAAGTGTTACAACTATATGGGGTTGAGCTGATGCGTCAACCATTCTTTTTGTCTCGTCTGCTCTGAAGTGGTGAAGTGGTTTACTGAATTTGGCCACCTGAACAGAGGTGATATGCTCACCTCAGAACAACACAGGTGCTCCAATGAAAAAAAGAAATTTTAGCGCAGAGTTTAAACGCGAATCCGCTCAACTGGTTGTTGACCAGACATACACGGTGGCAGATGCCGCCAAAGCTATGGATGTTGGCCTTTCCACAATGACAAGATGGGTCAAACAACTGCGTGATGAGCGTCAGGGCAAAACACCAAAAGCCTCTCCGATAACACCAGAACAAATCGAAATACGTAAGCTGAGGAAAAAGCTACAACGCATTGAAATGGAGAATGAAATATTAAAAAAGGCTACTGTAGATTCAATCTGTCAATGCAACACCCCTTTCAATTATCTCTTTCGGTGTTTTGAACTTCAGTGTCTTTCTCGGTCTGTTGTTTAGCTGAGCAGCAACCAGATCTAGTTCATGTTGAGTATATTGGGCAAGACATGTCTTTTTAGGAAAGTACTGCCGAATTAGCCCATTTGTGTTCTCATTTGTTCCCCGCTGCCAAGGACTCTGAGGATCGCAGAAGTAAACTTTAACGCCGGTGCTGACAGTAAATTCTAGATGTCTGGCCAGTTCCATTCCTCTGTCCCATGTCAGTGATTTTCTGAGTTCTGACGGTAAACTCAGGAATTTGTCGGTAAGAGCCTGATTTACTGAGACAGAATCTTTGCCCCTGAGTCTAAGGATGATCGTATAACGTGATTTTCGGTCTACAAGTGTGGCTATATGAGAGTTTTTTGTACCTGAGACTAAATCGCCCTCCCAATGCCCCAGAGAGCGTCTGTTATCGATATTTCGGGAACGTTCGTGAATTGGTGTTCCGTTCACTATGTTAATCGTACCTCTTTCGCCTTTGCGGGTATGACGCCTGCCATGGCGAAGGCTATGCGACCGTCGCAGATGCTGTATATTCAGGTGGTGTAGCGCTTCACGGCTACGAAAGTACAGCGTTTTATAAATTGTCTCAGGTGATATTCGCAGCGTTTTTTGACGTGGTTTTGTTCGCCTTAACCATCCTGATATTTGCTCTGGAGACCATTTCATCTCCAGCTTTTCCAGAACAAGCTTTCGCAATGGTAAATTTTGATCCAGTAAGCACGGTTTTGGCCTTTTCGCCATTCTGTTGGCTCGGTTATTAGCATCAACAGCTTTGTAATAGCGTCTGCCCCGATTACGCTGAACTTCACGTGAGATCGTCGAAGGACTGCGATTCAGCGCAGTAGCTATCGCACGAATGCTCATTTTGGCTGACAAACCAGCTCGTATCTCCTCGCGCTCAGACAGTGTCAGGTGAGCTACAGCCCGCTTATGCTCATGGGGTTTTATGCCGCCAGTATCCCTTAACATAGTGAAGATCGTTCCGGGTTTTGAACCCAGGATATTCGCTATTTCACTGAAGCCTGTTCCGTTCTTCCATAGTTCAAAAACAGAGGCTTTTTCCTCTGCTGTAAATGTTCGTCTCATTCAAAAAACCTCCGCAACCCCATGTTTTCACATAACTGTTGCGTTGACCAATTGAATCTACAACCGCGCTCTTGATGTCAGACTCCCTGAACAGTTCTCGATAATCAGGAAACTCAGAGCGCATTATCCTGTGGTCACACTCTGCCATGTGTTCGGGGTTCATCGCAGCAGCTACAGATACTGGAAAAACCGTCCTGAAAAACCAGACGGCAGACGGGCTGTATTACGCAGCCAGGTACTTGAACTGCATGGCATCAGCCACGGCTCTGCCGGAGCAAGAAGCATCGCCACAATGGCAACCCGGAGAGGCTACCAGATGGGGCACTGGCTTGCTGGCAGACTCATGAAAGAGCTGGGGCTGGTCAGTTGCCAGCAGCCGACTCACCGGTATAAGCGTGGCGGTCATGAGCACGTTGCTATCCCGAATCATCTTGAGCGACAGTTCGCCGTAACGGAACCAAATCAGGTGTGGTGCGGTGATGTGACCTATATCTGGACGGGTAAGCGCTGGGCGTACCTCGCCGTTGTTCTCGACCTGTTCGCAAGAAAACCAGTGGGCTGGGCCATGTCGTTCTCGCCGGACAGCAGGCTTACCATGAAAGCACTGGAAATGGCATGGGAAACCCGTGGTAAGCCCGTCGGGGTGATGTTCCAGGCGATCAAGGCAGTCATTATACGAGCAGGCAGTTCCGGCAGTTACTGTGGCGATACCGGATCAGGCAGAGTATGAGTCGGCGTGGAAACTGCTGGGATAACAGCCCAATGGAGCGCTTCTTCAGGAGTCTGAAGAACGAATGGGTGCCAGCGACGGGCTATGTAAGCTTCAGCGATGCAGCTCACGCAATAACGGACTATATCGTTGGATATTACAGCGCACTAAGACCGCACGAATATAATGGTGGGTTACCACCAAACGAATCAGAAAACCGATACTGGAAAAACTCTAACGCGGAGGCCAGTTTTAGTTGACCACAACAGACTACCTGAAGGGAGCCGCGGTCGCCTAGCAGTTGCAGTAGCAGGAGATCATCCAGCCGCAGTACAGGTCACGATGACTCTGGTTAATGATACCGGCTTTGACCCCGTATTTTCCGGCTCTATCGCTGAATCATGGCGTCAGCAGCCGTGCACACCATCCTATTGTTGTGACTGGGAGGCTGCCACCATGCTTCGCGCTTTCCCTCTGGCGAAAAAGGGAGAAGGACGGGCCCGTCTGCCTTCACTTTATGCCAGCTTCGGTAAGCTGGGTGAGACACCGACTCATAAAGATATCATTGATAACAATCGATCCATCAACTGGCCTGTATAACGTGGCTGCCGGTGATTAAGAAAGCTGCACCTACCTAAGTAGTAGCAAACGCACACTTTTTAGAAAAATCGATGGTCAGAAACTGGATTAGCAATTCCGTTCCAGGGGTGCTTTTGATTTACGTTGGCGTCTGATCATTGATTTATCCTCAAAAGCCCAACCTCATTGGTAATGAACCAGCTCCGTGAATGTCCGCTCTGGCACAGAGCGAAATTTTTTGATCTCCCCCCCTGAAATCTAAACTTAGTCATGTCACGTTTTTGGGTTTCTAAAATTTTAACTTCGCGTTTTTCGTTGCCGTAAGGGTTATACAGAAATGTCCGTTAAGCAGAGTTCAAAATTGATTGCCGTGATCACGACTGGTTTGAAAGCCGCGCCCAAGCCTGTACAGCTCTGGTTTGCGTTGATTATGAACCTGTCAGCCTAAAGCAAGCGGATGGACGATGAGTATTGGTAATCTTTCAGAGTCCGGAAAAGTTCAGCCCCAGTCTGAACAGGCTTGCTGGCGCCAGTCCAGTTTCATTCAGTCGTGGTTTGGTTCTTACGGCCTGTGCAATCTACCTCATTAGGCACATCGGCCTGCCAGATACCGGCTCGGGGTGTATTTCCGCTTCCACGCTGAATACTGTTCTCAGCAATCCTGGGGTCATCACCTCTTCTGGTGTGCCTTGCGCCATAACATGTCCGTTTGCCATTACCACCAGTTGATCGCAGTACCGGCTAGCCTGATTAAGGTCGTGCAGCACAGCGACCACCGTTTTCCCCTGAGTCCGGAGTTCGCCCATCAACCGCATCAGGTCCACCTGGTGATTGATATCAAGATAGGTGGTTGGCTCATCAAGTAATACAACGGGCGTATTCTGGGCCAGGACCATCGCCAGAAATGCGCGCTGGCGCTGACCGCCGGAAAGCTCGGTTAACCGACGAACGGCAAGATGATTGATCCGGGTCTGGTTCATGGCGACATTAACTCGTGCATTGTCTTCAGCGGAGAGACGCCCCCAGAGTGACAGCCAGGGATTACGACCATACGAAACCAGCTCCTGGACTGTGATCCCCTCTGGCGTTAAATGGTGCTGAGGCAGCAGCGAAAGCCTGCGGGCCAACTGGCGCGATGAGAGCATATTTATGGGATTATCGCCGAGAAATACGGTGCCAGACTGCGGCATTAAAAGCCGCGAAAAACAGTTTAACAGCGTCGATTTCCCGCAACCGTTAGGACCGATCAGGGCGGTGATCTTCCCCGTTGGCAGTGAGAGTGAAACGTCGTTAAGTACCTTGTCTGTCCCGTAACTGACCGTCAGATTTTCAGTTCGTAAAGTCATTTATCGCATTCTCACAAGCAACCAGACAAACCACGGCGCACCGATAATGGCGGTCAGCACGCCAACCGGGAGCTCCAGTGGGGGATGAATAATTCTCGCCAGCAGATCGGCAACCACCAACAGCAACGCACCTGTCAGGGCTGAAACAGGCAGCAGTCTGCGGTGACGTCCACCGGTGATGCTACGCATCATATGCGGCACCACGAGACCAATAAAGCTAATCGGGCCGCAGGCGGCCACGCCGGTAGATGTCATGGCGACAGCTAGTAACAAAGCCCAGAATCGGGTATGGGGCACCGACACACCGAGCGTGGTGGCGCGCGCATCGCCGAGTGCAAGGAGGTCGAGATCGCGGCAAAAACTCAGGCTCAGCGGCAGAAATAAAATCATCAGCGGGATGGCAATCTTCACAAAGCTCCAGTCACGGCCCCATAAGCTGCCGGTCAGCCACAGCAGGGCGTTGTTCACATCCTGTGGGCGCGAGAGCATCAGATAATCCGTCAGGCTGGCCCAGCATGCAGAAAGCGCCACGCCGGTGAGCGCCAGCTTCATCGGCTGGTGGGTCTTTGCCAGCATCTTCAGTAATATCAACCCCGCCATGCCGCCCGCAAAGGCCAGCAGCGGCAGCACCATCACGGGCAGTGACGGCATAAGAAGTAGAGCCCCCACAGAGGCCAGGCTGGCGGCATGGTTAACGCCGAGAATATCCGGTGATGCCAGAGGGTTGCGCACAATCCCCTGTATCAGCACGCCCGCCACGGCGAGGGCTGCACCGACAAACAGTGCCAGCAGCAAGCGCGGCAGTCGGTACTCCATCAATACATAATAATGCTCGCGTCCGGCCTGCCAGTCGGTCAGCAGCGCGCGCCACGGCACGGGGATCACTCCCATATGGAGTGATAACAGCGCACAGCCCGCCAGGGCAAGGGTGATGAAAATAACCAGCGCAATTTTCATCCTCGCCTCCTCACAAGCCAGACAAAGCAAGGGCTGCCAATCAGCGCCAGCACTGCGCCTGCGGGCAGATCTCCGGGGAAGGCCAGCGCGCGTGCGAGTACATCTGCCAGCAGCATCAGCGTGGCCCCCAGCAGCATGCTCACTGGCAGTACGTTGCGCTGATCGAAGCCTGCCCAGAAGCGCGCCAGATGTGGCACCAGCAGACCGATAAACGCCACCGGACCTGCCACGCTGACGCACGCACCAACCAGAAGCAGCACTAACATATTGATGACCAAACGTAGCCTCGTCAGGTTCACTCCCAGCGTATGGGCGGTGCTGTCGCTGAGGTTGAGCAGGTTCAGTTGATTCGCCAGCAGCAACACGACAGGGACTGCAGTGACCACCACCGGCAAGAGCTGCCAGACATCCTGCCAGCGGGCGTGGGACACTCCGCCTGCCAGCCAGTAAAAGATGCCGTAAGCATGATCTTCGGCCAGCAGCAGGGTGATGCGGGTAAGGCCCATACAAAAGGCCGACAGCGCGATACCCGCGAGGATCAGTTTGTTTCTGTCATGGGTATGACGAAATCCGCCTCCTGCGGTCATGACCAGCAGCCAGCTCACGCCGCCCCCGCATGCCGCGATGAACGACAGAGAATAGCCTGCAATCGGCGTCGGACTCAGCGCGCTGGTAAGCGCCATAGCCAGCGCCGCGCCGCTGTTAATGCCGAGCAGTGAAGGAGAGGCCATTGGGTTGTGGGTCAGGGTTTGCAGCAGCGTGCCCGCGAGCGCCAGGCTTGCGCCGATCAGAACGGCGACCAGGCTTCGTGGCAAACGAAGGTTTTGCACCAGCGCTTCTGGTAGCGTTGGCGTGTGTCCAGGCAGCAGGGCGCGGGTTGCATCTGCTCCGGAAACAGGAATGGCCGAGTAGCAAAACAGACTCAGCCAGAAAATAATAATAAGTGCTGCAACGGGAAGCCCCCACAGCAGCACCGGGTGTTTTATCGCGGTCATTTCACAACGGTAAGCGGCTGATGGTGGAAGATTTTTACCGTGTCAGCGGCAATACGCTCTGCAGCAAAAATACCGCGCATCCGCGCCCAGGTGTTACTGTCGACCGAAGCAACCTGCTGCTTCTGCGCGGCGGTTAACATCTGCCAGAGCGGATCTTGTTGCCAGCGTTTAACAATGCTCTCTTCGCGATAGTGGGCAACCAGCAGCCAGGCAGGATTGACCGCCAGCAGTTGCTCCAGGCCGATGGACGGCATGGACGCACCCGCCATCGCAGCGGGAACGTTCAGCCCCAGAGAGGCCAGCACGCTGCCGGTCCAGGTCTCCTGAGTATGCAGGTTGAATTGCTGTTCGCGTGATGTGCCAAAGGCCACGCGTGTCCCTTTGGGAAGCTGGCTGGCCCACTGCGCCATCCTCTCTTTATGTTGTTCCAGGCGTGCCTGCATCTCTCGCTTTTTACCCACCATTTCGCCGATGATAGCCGCAGATTGCAAATTTTCAGTGTAGGTTTCGTTGCGGGACTTAAGCAGCAGTACCGGCGCGATTTGCTGCAAGGCGATGTAAACCCCCGCATGGCGACTGCTGTCGGCAATGATCAGGTCTGGTTTCAGAGCGGCAATGGCTTCCAGGCTCGGCTGCGCGCGCGTTCCGACGGACTGCCACGGTTTCAGGTGCGCACGCACTTCGGGCAGGATGCGTTTTGCATCGTTATCGTCGGCAATACCGATCGGGCTGACGTCCACGGCGGCCAGCGCATCGGCGAACGAGAGTTCCAGCACCACAATCCGTTGTGGCGTTTTTTCGAGTGTAAACGTGCCGTGTTCGTCCTGAACCGTGGCGGCAAAGGCGTGGCTGATCACCAGCAGCAGGCCTGCAAAAACAAAACGGATAAATGCCAACATAATCACATTCCAGCTAAAAGCCCGGCAAGCCGGGCGTTAACACATCAGAACTTCAACGACCCCTGCATATACAGCGTGCGCGGCTGGCCTGCATAGATGCCTTTGTTGTTGTCGTCATAAGAGCGGATGAAGTAGTCCTGGTCGAAGATGTTTTTCACACCGAATGCCAGGTTCAGATCTGCCATCTGCGGGCCAAAATCATACGCCACGCGTGCGCCCCAGAGCATGAAGCCGGGAATGCGGCCGGTACTGCCGTCGGCGCTCTCTTTCACCGTATTGGCGTTATCCGCAAACTGGCTGGACTGGAAATCGCTGTTCAGATTGAACGTCCAGTTTCCTGGCTTGTAGTCCACGCCCAGCGTGCCTTTATGTTTCGGGGAGAATGGTACCAGATTGCCGTAGGTGTCGCCTTTCTCGCGGATTTCCGCGTTCACATACGCATAGCTGGCGTAGATGGAAACGTTATCAAGCGTTGGCGTTAGCGTACCCAGATCGTAACGTGCCTGCGTTTCCAGCCCGGTATGGCGCGTTTTGCCACGTGCAGTGACGGTGTCGTTGGTCTGGTTGGAGTCGTACTGATTGTTAAAGTTAATCAGGAACAGCCCCATTTCCGCCGTCAGCGCGCCGTCGTCGTAGCGGGTACCGAGTTCCCAGGTTCGCGCTTTTTCCGGTTCCACATTGCCGCTTTGCACAGCCTTGCCAATCTGGCTGTACTGTACGGTGCCGAACGAGCCTTCAGTGTTTGCATAAAGATTCCAGCTGTCAGTCAGGTGATAGAGCACGTTCAACGCCGGAAGCGGTGCGTTATAGCTCACTTCTTCGTGCGTGCCTGTGATGGCGTTGTTCTGGTATGACTCGATATGTTCGAAACGCATACCCGGCGTGATGGTCCAGTTGCCGATGTCGATTTTGTCATCCAGATACCAGGCGTGCGCCTCGGTGCCGGAACGCGTATCGCGGTCGTAAGGGCTTGAGCCGGACGGCAACTGCCCGCTGCTGGTGGCGGTGTAGTAACGCATTTCATGCGTTGATTCATTCAAATAGCGATAGCCCACGCCCACTTCGTGCGCGGAAGGGCCGATCATAAAGATCTGGCTGTAGCGTGGCTCAATACCGCGCACCCAGTAGTTACGCGGCGAGAGGGTGATGCGTTTGCCTTGCTCCAGGTAGCCGCTGCGCAGGGTTTGGGTGTAGAACCCCTGAATGTTGAATTTATGCTGGCTGTCTGGCTGGAACTGGTAGCCCAGGCTCGCCAGCTTGCGACGACCCCAGAAGCGGTCATACGGGCGGGTGGATTGCCAGCGATCGGCGTCGTAATCCGCGCGAGACAGGCCACCGGGCATGTCGGCTTCACCATCGTAATATTGCAGCAGGCTGTTGAAGGTGTGCACCTCATCCGGCGCATATTTGCTTTTCAGCATCAGGTCGTCGATGCGGGTGGCGCTGTGCTCGCGCCAGTCACTGCCGCGCGTGCCGGAGTAGAGCAGCGCGGTGCCAAAACCGTTGTCCGCTGTGCCGCCCACCATCAGGTTGTGCGTCTCTTTCGGGTTGTTTTGTGAAGAGGTTGGGCTGAGCTGACCTTCCACGCCCGCCTCGATACCAAAGTCCTGCGGAATGGCACGGGTAACAAAGTTCACCACGCCGCCCACGCTCTGCGGTCCGTAACGCACCGCACCACCACCGCGTACCACGTCAATGGCATCCATGTTGCCGAGCGAAACGGGAGCCAGTGAAAGCTGCGGCTGACCGTAAGGGGCGAAGGGGACGGGGATGCCGTCCATCAGGACGGTCGAGCGGCTGGCGAGGCGCGGGCTCAGGCCCCGGATGCCAAAGTTCATCGCCAGGTCGTGGCTGCCGGTGCCGTTGTTTTCCGGCGCGCTGACGCCAGGGATGCGGTTAAGTACCTCACGCATGGTGGTTGCGCCGGTTTTGGCGAAATCCTCACGGCGGATCACGTCACGCGCGCCAGCATGTTCAAATACGTCGTTTTCACGCGCATCACCCAGCCAGTCGCCGACCACGGTCAGGGCATCTTCTTTTGGTGCGGGCGCGGGCTCCAGCGTCCAGCTGTTATTTCCCAGCGGTTTTACCTGCAGTCCGCTGCCGTCCAGCAGTTGTTGCAGGCCGCTCTCGACGTCGTAATCGCCGTGCAGGCCGTTGCTCTGCTTGCCGCGCGTCAGGCTGGCGTCAACCGAGAGGGTAAATCCGCTGTGTGCGGCATACTGATTGAGCGCTTTATCGAGCGATCCCGGTGCGATATTAACCTGTGCAGCAAAAGCGGAAAACGAGAGACCGGCCAGCGGCAGCAGGCTCAGGCGAATGGCGTTAACCAAAGGTGTTGTTTTACGAAAAACGCGTAACGGCGTCATACCTTCCCCATCATCATTTTTGTTGTGTTCAGCTATGAGTCGAACGAGAAGGGTAAAAAGGACAATCGAAATAAGAATTATTTTCCTTACAGTGGTGAAATGTTTATCCAGTACCGCGTAATAGACTGAATTTTAACGGGAAGCGTTTGCGCGATAACGTTCAGGATCGCATCGGTATTTTTCAGCGGGAACGTCCCGCTCAGGCGCAGCCCGGCAACGGCGGGATCGCAGCGCAGCACGCCGTTGCGGTAACGGGTTAGCGTGGCTATCACCTCACCCAGCGGTTTATCGCTGAAGCTCAGGATGTCCTTCGTCCAGCTTGTACTCTCGTCATCCAGCGGTTTCACTGCGCCAAACTCAGAGGCGCTGAACTGCAGGCTTTCACCAGCGTTCACGATGCGTTTTTGCGCGGGGGCACTGGCGAGAAGCACTTCCACAGCGTGCTGCTGCACGTCAAGCTGCGTGAAATTATCCTGCTGGCGGACGGTAAATTCTGTCCCTAAAGCAGTGAGCTGGCCCTGACGGGTCAGGACACGGAAGGGGCGTTGCAGGGCATCTTTCGCGGTAGTAATGGCGATTTCACCGTACCAGAGCCGGACGGTGCGCTGATGCGCATCAAAACGCACATCCGCCGCGCTTTGGGTATTCAGCGTGAGCAGGGAGCCATCTTCCAGTTGCTGACGGCTGACTGTGCCTTTGGCGGTGCGGTAATCTGCCCGCAGACCTTCGCCGGTTTCCGACTGCCAGAGCTGCCAGCCTCCGCCAGCGCCGAGCAACAGCAGTAATCCTTTCATCACGTGACGGCGGGTGAGGCGGGTATCGTGCAACGCCCTGCTGGCAACGTCGCCAGGCACACCGCCAAGCTGGTTGCGCAGGTTTTCAACCTGCTGCCAGGCCCACTGGTTATCCTGATCCTGTTCATACCACTGTTGCCAGCGCGCTTCCTGTTGTGGGCTGACGCGCTCGCCGCTTAGCACGGCATACCAGTGGGAAGCTGAACGCAGCGCCTGACGGCGGGAATCGGTTAACAAAGGATTCATAACCCATACTCCAGACGGAACAGCAGGCAGTGCTCGACGGCTTTCGCCACGTATTTTTTCACGGAGCTGATGGAAACACCGAGTTTGTGCGCAATCTCGCTGTATGTCAGACCATCCAGTTGCGAAAGCAGAAACGCTTCACGTGTTTTGCCGTTTAGCCCGTCCAGCATGCTGTCGAGGAGTTGTAGGGTCTCGAGTTGGCTTTCGCGTTCCTCAGGTGAAGGCGCTCCCCCCTCCGGCATAAGCGCCAGCATCTCCAGATACGCTTTTTCCAGCGCGTTTCGGCGAAACAGGTCCACCATCACGCGTTTGGCGATAGTGCAGAGGAAGGAGCGAGGATCGCGGATCGTCGAGAGCGTTTCGCTGACCATTACCCGCAAAAAAGTGTCCTGGGCAATGTCATCTGCATCAAAAGCAGACTGGAGTTTGCGCGTCAGCCAGCTTTTCAACCAGCCGTGATGTGTGCCATAAAGCGACTCGAACGTTAAGGAAGCTGTGGTAGTGGCGCGGTCAGACATGCGGAGTGCATCAAAAGTTAATTATCACGTAGTCATATTAATATGAGAATGGTTATCATTACAATTGGAAATAAAATTGTTTCCAATAGACATTTTTAACATGTTGTTTTTCTAAGTGTTATAAGGTAGGTATAAAATGGGATGGAGCCTCTGCTTCTGGCATGTGTCGGTCAGAATGACTCATGATGTGGTCTGCTATTATTGACATCCTCACTGCCCTAAAGGATGGGGATTTCGGTAATGCTGCCAACTTACTGATTTAGTGTATGATGGTGA
>ULYE01006803.1_pt1 | contig 82308 bp, 58 predicted proteins | sample 1961921 | NCBI WGS metagenome assembly ULYE01 (sample SAMEA4835856, study PRJEB28245) | human gut metagenome | biome: gut microbiome; material: fecal sample | place: Denmark | collected 2008 | reverse complement strand
TTGGGACCAGGTGGTCGCAGGTTCGAATCCTGTCGCCCCGACACAAAAAGAGGCTCTTCTTATGAAGAGCCTCTTTTGTGTTTGTACGCTTGGCAAGTTCTTTGCTTGTCACAATTATTGTAATACTTATTAAATATAATAGGTGACTTCGATTTTGGCTTACTGACGTATTATCTTTTTATCATCTTCTTGGTATAGTCGCCTTGTTTTATTATATAGATACCTTTTTCTGTAGGAGCGTCAACCTTCATGCCTTGCATGTTGTAGTATTCTGTTTTGGCGTTGTTGGCGGTAGTTACAGCGTTGATGCCAGTGTTGATGCCCATGAAGTCGCTGTAGGTGTATTTCTTCTTTTCAGTCACCATGTTGTCCTCATCATATTCGGTGATGATCTTTTCGGTCAATTCACCATGCTCACCTTCATATTTGTATTCGGTGTCTGTGGCCTCGTCCAAAGACCATGTCTTCTCGCCTTCCTCCATTTCATAGGAAGCAGAGTGGGTAACGTTGCCTTTCTCGTCTTTAGTTATCTCGTCGTATTCGCCACTGAGGAGGTTTTTGTCGGCCACAGTAGCTCCAATTCCCAAAGCGTTTATATAGATATAGCTGCCCAATTTATAGCTGCCGTTATTGTCGAGCATTTCTTTCTTGTAGACCATGGCTAACTTGGTGGCAAGCACCGAGGTTGAGGCTGTAAGGGTGAATCCTCCGTCATCGGTAGTTTCGTTTGTCACGTCAAAATTCATGTTAGTATCATAATCCTCCACATACATACTGGCTTTGGCCGATTTTATGACGTTGTTGCCAGATGCGAATTCCTCAAAGTCGTTGGCAATGAATTTGCCGTCATACTTTTCCCACACAATGTCTGTAATCTTTATTGTGCTTGTAGGATTATCGCTGATGTTATCGTCGTCGTCATAGTAGCTGTCTTCTGTGAAGGCAGTCGGACCTTTTGAGCCTTCTGTATATTCAAACTCCATCTTTTCGTATATCTTCCAGTCGCCATTTTTGTCGAGAGTCCAATGTGTCATGCTTGTCATATCGCCTTTGGCGTTGCGTGTGATGTCGAAGCGATAGTGCATATCCGTGGTCCATTGGTTTGTGTATGCGTTGTAGGTCATGGTCTCTACCTCGACAGGCATAATTGTGCTCTCGTCGTATTTGACAATGGTTTTCTCTACTGGGTTATATATAGTACCGTCGGTTGAGCATGACGTGAGAGTGTTTGTACAGTTACCCTTGTCATCGTAAGTTAACTCAGTCTTGGTCCATGGGTATCGGTCGTCATCAGTTTCATGCTTTACTATCGCTACGACATTGCCTTTCTTGTCGTATGTGTATTTGGTTTCAGCTTCCACAGACCATGCGTAGTTGTCGTATTCGTATTCTGTCTCTGTGCCAGGAAGCCAAATCATCTTCTCGGCTGCTTGCATAGCCTTCATGGCAGGTTTCTTCATGCCGAGCTTTGCAAACATGTTCTTTGCGATAGCTTGGATGTCGTTGTTGTTTGTCTGTGCGTAGGTTGGAGTGGCGAGTGAAAGAGCCAATGCCGCTGCTGTAATGGTAATTCTTCTCATAAGTGGGAGTTTTTTATAAGTTAATGTATTAGGGTTTTATAAAATTATGGAGCACCCTATTGGGCACCCCATAATTGATGTGTTAGTGTTTTTTCTATTTCACGTTCTTCAAGATATCGAGCAGATGATCCCATACCATCTGTACGGTCGGGATGTGCAGGCGCTCGTCAGGAGTGTGTACGTCGCGCAGAGTAGGACCGAATGAAACCATATCGAGGTTGGGGTAACGCTCTGAGAACAGACCGCATTCAAGACCAGCATGTATGCCCTTAACGATAGGGTCCTTGCCAAAGAGCTTCTTGTATGACTCCACAGCAACCTTTGTGAGCTTGCTGTTAGGATTCATCTTCCATGCGGGATAGCCATCGCTCATTGCAACCTCAGCACCAGCGAGCTCGAAGGCAGCCTTCACGGTGTTGGTCTCGTTCTCAAGGTTGCTCATCACGTTAGAGCGCTGTGAGGTTACGATGTTAATCTCGTTCTCGCTTGTGATAACGCTTGCCACGTTGTTTGATGTCTCAACCATGTAGGCCAAGGCCTCGTCCTGGCACATGGCGAATACGCCATTGTCTACTGCCTGGATTGCGAGAATGAAGCGGCGGCTTGCATCCTTGGCAATGACAGCAGCAGCGTCGGTGCTTTCGAGGTTGAACTCCATAGCGTTGTCTGTAACGTGATACTCCTCCTCAACATTGGCTGTGAAGACGTTCCAGTCTACACGTACTGTCTCTTTCTCGTTGGCAGGAACGGCAAATACGATTACACCGTCGCGAGGAATGGCGTTGTGAAGCTTGCCTGAGTTGAATGAGGCAAGGCGCAAGTCCATCTTCTCCTGCTCCTTGTAGAGGAAACGGTTGAGAATCTTTATGGCATTGGCGCGCTTCTTGTTGATGTCGTCGCCAGAGTGTCCACCCTTCAAGCCCTTGATTGAGGCCTTGAGGAAGAAGTAGCCCTCGGGAGCCTGCTCACGTGTGAATGTGAATTTGGCAGAGGTTGTCTTGCCACCGGCGCATGAGATGAAAATCTGTCCTTCGTCCTCAGAGTCGAGGTTGATGAGCATATCGCCCTTCATGAATCCTTCCTTCATGCCCATGGCACCAGTGAGGCTTGTCTCCTCGTCGCGTGTGAAGACGCACTCCAATGGTCCGTGCTCGATGTCGTCGCTGTCGAGGATAGCCAACTCAATAGCGCAACCGATGCCGTCGTCGGCACCAAGTGTTGTGCCTTTGGCTGTAAGCCATTCGCCGTCAACGTAGGTCTGAATTGCGTCCTTGTGGAAGTCGAACTCTATGTCCACGAGCTTGTCGCACACCATGTCCATGTGGCTCTGAAGGCTTACCATAGGTGCAGCCTCATGGCCCTTTGTGGCTGGCTTGCGGATTATAACGTTGCCAGTCTCGTCAACCTCGTATTCAAGGCCGCGCTTCTCGGCAAAACTCTTCAAATACTCAATCATGTGCTCCTCGTGCTTTGACGGACGAGGAATCTTGTTGATTTCGGCAAACTGCTCAAATACGCGAGCAGGTTTCAATTCACAATTACTCATTTTTTCTTAATTTCTTTATGTTGAAACAATATTAATCTGAATTTTCAATAATTTATTTTGATATGCGCGTGATTTACTGTACCTTTGCACATATATCACGATACAAAGATACGAAAAATGATTAAACTTCTGCTTTTAAGCCTGTTAATTATTGCTATAGCGTTTGCATTGCTTTCGATAAAGCTGTTGCTGAAGCGTGGTGGCAAGTTCTCTTCACAGCATGTGCACGACAATCCAGGTCTGCGCAAGCTCGGTATTCATTGCGTAATGGACCAAGACCGAGAGGCGAGAGAACGCAACGGAGCGTATTGACAATTATTAATTCTTTGTTATTAATTATTAATTGGATGGGGCTTGAGGTTGCTTGGAAATGCTCATGATGATAGCTCCGAACTCTTGGAAAAATAATTAGAATATAAAAATATGAACAAGAAAAACTTTTTCGGTACACTTGCCGTTGCTGCAATGGCTGCAATGGCAATGACTTCTTGCGACAAGTCGAAGTCGCAGGCTGACGACAAACCAGTTGCCGCACAGGTAGCTCCTACTGAGACAAAGATTGCTTTTGTTGAGGTAGACAGCATCATGTCGCAGTATAAGTTCTGCAAGGACTATTCGCTTATCCTTCAGAAGAAGGGACAGAACATACAGAGCACTCTCGCTCAGAAGCAGCAGGCTCTTCAGGCAGCAGCAGCCAACTTCCAGCAGAAGTTGCAGCAGAATGCCTACACACGTGAGCAGGCACAGTCGATAGAGGCTTCGCTTCAGAAGCAGAACAACGACTTGCAGGCTCTCAACCAGCGTTTGAGTGGTGAGTTCCAGTCGGAGACAGAAAAGTATAACAATGCTCTGCGTGACTCTATACAGCATTTCCTTGCTGTTTATAACAAAGACAAGAAGTTCAGCCTCATTCTCTCGAAGGCTGGCGACAATATCCTCTATGCCGACAAGGCTCACGACATCACCAACGAGGTGATCGCTGGCTTGAACAAGGCTTACAAGCAGGCTCCTGCTGAGAAGACTGAGAAGAAGAAGTAGGATATTGATAACAGACTATAACGGTGTCAAATTGCGTGAGTCGCAGTTTGACGCTCTAACTTATAGGAGGCTATGGCATACTTATCATGGCCTCCTATAAGTTTTTTTTGAATCCATTGTCAGTTGATTTCAAAATGCTGATAATCCTTAAGCGAGCGGTAGTTGCCGCCCCAACGGAAACCGTGTTTTGTGAATAGTTTGTATGCAAGGTCGTTGTGGTCGATCTTGTATTTGAATTTCTTTGTTCTGTCGGTATAAGCTTTGCCTGTTTCTGGGCTTATTTTGTATGTGCCATTGCTGCGACGCTTCACATACGGATTGTATAGTGGGTTGATGTCGACGGCTTTGCCCAGACTGTGGTTTGAGAGTTTCTTTGAGCCAGCAACAACGCGGAAATTAAAGCATGTGGTGTTGTTGTGTTCCATCGACTTAATGTCGTCGGCGTCGAAATCGTCAATCAGTTGCATTCGCTCGATAGGGTAGTGGTTGTTGAATAGCTCGCGGAAGATGTCTATTAGGGCGTTGGCGATATCCTTGTGGCAAATCATTTCGCCAAGTTTTATCTTCCCGTCCTCAGTATAATGAAGCAGATGCAGATAGCGCAGGTCGGAGCGGCTGACAGTGCAGTTGTTCTTGTACGACTTGTTCTTGATACGCAGGAAGAGTTTGTCGTCAATGTTGTGTTGCGAGAAACATTTTGAAACACCGTATTTTTTGATGGTGTTGAGGCTCACTGTGCTTCCTGCTTGCCATTCGCGAAGTTGTGCGTATTTGTCGGTTGCGGTGCTTGTGTTGTTGCTTGTATCAGTGTTTCTGGCGATAATGTTTTCGTTTGCGGTGTTTGTTTGGGTGCAATTGGTGGTGGGTAGTGTTGCTGTCGCCAAAGTCATGACAAGTAAGAGATTGTTCATAGTTCTGATTTGTTCGTAGTATATATATAATGTGTAAAAACAAAAAAAACCACCGACCGGATGGTCAGTGGTTAATCTCTCATTTTTTCTGTTCGAACTAACGAGAATTACTCAGCAGCTGTAGTATCAGGAGCAACTGTTGTTGTTGTGTCGGCTGTAGTGTCAACCTGAGCAACAGTGTCAGTGTCAGCGTTTGCTGCAGGAGCAGCTGTTTTGTTACCACATGATGCGAATGAGATAGCTGCGATAGCTACGAACATTAAAACTAATTTCTTCATTTTCTTTGCTTTTTAAATCTGTAAAACAATCATTTGTTTATTAAAACACTGCAAAGGTATATATTTTTTTGATACGGCAATAATGTTTTAGGGGTTTTTTTTTGACTTTTTTGTAACCCATTTCGAAAACATTGATATTCAGCAAGTTATAGACTGTAAACAAATGTTAATCTTTTGAACATACCTTTCATACAGTGAAAAAACGTTGTTTTTAGTCTTTGTTGTGTGCGTACAAAACATTTAGATTTATGACTCTGCAGGGGCTTTTAGTTAGGTGATACATTGATTTTGTCGTATAAATTCTGTAACTTTGCATATTCCTTCTTCTTAACAAGAAAAGAAGCAATGGCAAAGTAAAGCAAGAAAACCAATTATACATATATATATAAGATGATAAATTCTTCAGTATTTCAAAATAAGAAGGCTGCCTACTACACTCTCGGCTGCAAGCTCAACTTCTCTGAGACCTCAACATTCGGACAAATGCTTGCCGAACTTGGTGTGACTGCAGCCCAGGAAGGCGAGAAGGCAGACTTATGTCTTATAAACACATGCTCCGTAACTGAGGTGGCCGACCATAAGTGTCGACAGGCTATTCACCGTATGGTGCGTCAAAACCCTGGTGCTTTTGTAGCAGTTACAGGATGCTATGCACAGCTGGAGTCGGAGTCTGTGAGCAAGATAGAAGGCGTAGACCTTGTGCTGGGTTCCAATGAGAAGGCCGATCTTGTACAGTTCCTCAGTGATGCTTGGACGGCAAAGGAGTCGGAGAATGAAGGACAGTCAGATATAGAACACGATTCACTCCATCGTTTCTATTCGGTGAAGACAAAGAATATAAAGTCGTTTGCTCCGTCATGCTCACGTGGAAACCGCACAAGATATTTCCTTAAGGTGCAGGACGGATGCGACTACTATTGCACTTATTGCACCATACCTTATGCTCGTGGCAACTCGCGCAATCCTACTATAGCGTCTCTTGTTGCACAGGCAGAACAGGCTGCGCTGGACGGTGGCAAGGAGATAGTGCTCACCGGAGTTAATATTGGCGACTTCGGCAAGACTACTGGCGAGAGTTTTCTCGACCTTGTCAAAGCTCTTGACAAAGTGGAGGGTATTGAGCGTTATCGTATAAGCAGTATGGAGCCAGATCTGTTGAGTGACGAGCTTATCGACTATTGTGCCCAAAGCCGTGCGTTTATGCCTCACTTCCATGTGCCATTGCAGAGTGGCAGCGACGAGGTGCTCAAGCTTATGCACCGCCGCTACGACAAGGCTCTCTTTGCACACAAGATACAGCTTATTAAGGAACGCATGCCTGATGCCTTTATTGGTGTGGACGTGATGGTGGGATGTCGTGGCGAGACTCCTGAGTGTTTCGAGGAGTGCTATGATTTCCTTAATGGTGTGGATGTCACTCAGCTTCATGTGTTCCCCTACAGCGAGCGTCCTGGCACTGCGGCTTTGCGTATACCTTATGTGGTGAGCGATGCCGACAAGAAAGAGCGCAGCAAGCGTTTGCTCGATATGAGCGAAAGCAAGCGTATTGATTTCTATGCAAAGTATATCGGTACAGAACAGGAGGTTCTCTTTGAGAAGGCTTCGCGTGGACGTGCCATGCATGGTTTTACAAAGAACTACGTGCGTGTGGAATTATCGCCTCGTGATGCACGTGAGGAATACGACAATCAACTTATTCGTGTGCGTCTCGGAGACTTCAACCACGACAAGTCGGCACTTAAGGCGGATATTGTTTAAGTGAAGAGTGAAAAACAAAGGGTGAAAAGGGAAAGAAGATGAAGAAAGTAGCAATAGTAATACTCAACTGGAACGGTGCATCTATGATGCGCCGTTTCCTGCCGTCTGTGATAGAGCATTCGGCTGAGGTGGCAGACATAGTGGTTGCTGATAATGCTTCTACCGATGATTCGTTGGCGTTGCTCCGTGATGAGTTTCCTTCGGTTAGAACCATAGTGCTTGACAAGAACTATGGCTTTGCTGGTGGATATAACCGTGCCTTGGAGCAGGTGGGCAATGACTATTATATGTTGTTGAACAGCGATGTGGAAGTTACAGAAGGTTGGATGGACATATTGCTGGAGTTTATGGATTCTCATGAGGATGTGGCTGCTTGTCAGCCTAAGTTGCGTGCCGAACATTCCCGTGCTATGTTTGAGTATGCTGGTGCAAGCGGTGGTTTTCTCGACCGCTATGGCTATCCTTTTTGCCGTGGCAGAATATTTGATACAGTAGAGGAGGACAAAGGTCAGTATGATGATGCTTGCCAGGTGCTTTGGGCTACGGGTGCCGCATTGATGATTCGCCGTGAGGACTATTGGCGGGTTGATGGTCTCGACGCACGCTTCTTTGCTCACAACGAGGAGATAGACCTTTGCTGGCGATTGTGCAATCTTGGCAGAAAGATATATTGTGTGCCGCAGAGTGTAGTGTATCATGTGGGAGGCGGAACTTTGCCTAAGGGCAATCCAATGAAGACATACCTTAATTTCCGCAACAATCTTACAATGCTTTATAAGAACCTGCCCGAAAATGAACTGCGTCATGTGATGCGTGTTAGGTTCTGGCTTGATTATGTAGCCGCATTCAAATCGTTGTTGCTCGACCGCAATTGGGGCGAGTTTAAGGCTGTAGTGCGTGGTCGCAAGGCTTTTAGTGCGTGGCGTAAGGACTTTGAGGGCGACCGTCGCAAGATTCAAGCTTCGCGTGTGATAGATAGTGATACGATGCGAAAGCCATACAGTTTGTTGTGGCAATATTATATTCGTGGAGTACGCAAGTATTTATTTTTGCTATTTTTAATTGTTTAGCAGTATAATTAGCAACGTCGTTTAACTTTTTTAGCTGAAAATCTTGCTGTTTAAAAACTTTTTTAGTATTTTTGCAACAGTTAAAACGCATGTCTATAAGCATGTAAATAAAAAATGCCTATTGTGAGAAAGTTATATATTATAATAATGACAATCGTCCTGTTTGTTTCAACTGCATGTGAGTTGAAACTAAAACAGTATGGTGAGGACAGTCCGTCGTCGCTTGTTGAAGTGCAGCGATATGACCGTCTGCAAAGTCGTTATCTCACCACGGGAGATTTTTCGGCTCTACAGCAGATGAACATAGAGTTTCCTATGGAGACACGCACCTTGATAGAGGATGTGCTGCGTATAGGAGATGTAAACGACCCAGAAATCAACAGCAAGTTTCTTAATTTCTATCAGGACACTATTTTGCAGTCGCTCATTGCCGACGCCGAGTTGCAGTATGCAAGTATGACTGACATCAATAAGCAGTTCAGCGACGCTTTCAAGAAATTGCAAAAGATGTGTCCATCGATGAAGCTCCCCATTGTATATTCACAGATTGGAGCGCTCGACCAAAGCGTGATAATAGGCAACAACTCCATAGGTATCTCGCTCGACAAATATCTCGGCAATGACTATCCGCTTTACCGACGTTTCTATTCGGAAGAACAGCGCCGGCTTATGACGCGCGAATATATTGTGCCTGATTGCATGAGTTTCTACATACTCAGTATGTATCCACTTAAGAATCATGAGAGCCGCACTCAGTATGAGCGCGACCTGCATATGGGCAAGATAATGTGGGCTGTCAACAAGTTGCTTGGTAGGAAAATATTCAACACCAAGTTTACGGCAATTGTAGACAACTATGCTAAGAAGAATTCAAAAATGAGTGTCATGGATATTCTTGAATCAGACAATTTTTGAGATATAAGGTCTTTTTCTTAAAAGAATGCTTTATAGCATATAAAAAGATTTGCATATTGTTCAGGAAAAAGCTACCTTTGTGACGTTATCCTGAATACAATCTTTTTACCTTAAGAAAGAGACTAATACCTATTGATAAAATGCCGGACTCTGAGAAGAGTCCGGCATTTGCTATTTTAGTGAGTAACGTGCTTTATTGTTTCAGTATTTCTTGTGGAGTGGCTACCAATGTAGTGGCTCCATGTTCAATGAGGAAATCTTTATCGCGGAATCCCCATAGCACACTGATACAAGGCATTCCTGCATTGCGGGCTGTGTCTATGTCCACATCACTGTCGCCTATGTATACAGATTCTTCTGCTGTGGCATTGAGTTGGCGCAATGCTTCTATCACAGTGTCGGGTGCAGGTTTCTTGCGTATGTCCTCACGTTCACCGATAGCAACTGTTACAAGGTCGCCAAAGAAGTGGTGGCATAACTCCTGTGTGGCAGCATAGAACTTATTGCTGACTACGGCCACTTTCTTTCCTCTTCTCTGTAGTTCCTCAAGCATCGGCATTACACCTTCGTAAGGGCAGGTGGTGTCAAGATTATGTTTCATGTAATGTTGGCGGAAGTCGGCAAGAGTCTTGTCGAACAATGGATTCTGCAAACCATCAGGCGTGGCACGTTCCATAAGTTTCTTCACGCCATTACCAACAAATCTTCTCACCTCGTCTAATGTGCGCTCTGGCATACCGTTTGTGCGCAAGGCGTAGTTGCAGCTTGCAGCAAGATCGGCAAGCGAAGAAAGCAGCGTGCCGTCCAAGTCAAAAATATAAGTGTTGTACATCTTTTTATGTATTTATATATAATGTATCCTTCGTAGAATTATGCAATTGCGGTGCGAAGTTACGGATATTAATGATAATACGTATAAAAAAAATAAATAAATTTTGCTGTCTATTGCAATTCGGTTATCTTTGCAGACAAAAAAGAGAAAAATACCAGACACGTTATGAAAAAGAAACCAAAACGTAGATTCCTCGTTCCGGCAGGTGTATGCCTGGCTGTGGTAGCCGCAGCTGTCTACTATTATTTTTTCGCCTCAATGCTTGGTGGAAAGGAAACAAAGTATGTATATATTGACAGCGACGATACTGTTGATTCGGTGTCGGTCAAGTTGTCGGCAGTGTCTAAATCCAATGCCATGACAGGCTTTAAAACTCTTGTGCATTTCAGTAAATACGCTGATAAAATACGCACAGGTCGCTATGCTGTAGAGCCAGGAGATGGCGCCTTTACAGTGTTCCGTCATTTGAAGAATGGACTGCAGAGTCCGGTAAACCTTGTAGTTCCGTCGGTTCGCACAGTCGACCGTCTTGCTTCTGAATTGTCGAAACGTCTGATGCTTGATAGTGCAGGCATTTACAATGCTCTTGCTGATGAGGCAACGTGTAAAAAATATGGCTACGATACGACAACAATAGCTGCAATGTTCATACCAAACACCTATGACATTTATTGGAATGTGAGTGTAGACAAGTTGCTCGATCGTATGAAGAAGGAGTGTGGCAATTTTTGGAATAAAGACCGTATGGCTAAGGCAAAGTCGCTTAAACTCTCGCCTGTAGAGGTAAGTACTTTGGCGAGCATCATTGACGAGGAAACAGCCAATAATGGCGAGAAGCCAATGGTGGCAGGAATGTATTACAACCGACTTATGTTGCGTAATGCCGAGTATCCAGACGGTATGCCATTACAGGCCGATCCTACGATTAAGTTTGCTTGGAAACGTTTCGATTTGAAGCGTATATACAACAATCTGCTTCATGTTAACAGTCCTTATAACACCTATGTCAATCCAGGACTGCCGCCAGGACCAATACGCATACCATCAATAGCTGGTATTGACGCTGTGCTTAATCTTGTGCGTCATGATTATCTTTATATGTGTGCCAAGGAGGATTTCAGTGGTACGCATAATTTTGCACGCAACTATAACGAACATCTGCAGAATGCGCGTAGATATAGTCAGGCATTAAACCAAAGAGGAATTAAATAAAGTTCTTCAGAAAAAAGTTGCTATGTAGCAAATTGCATGTTTACAATAAGAGGTCGAGCAGAAAAAGCTCGACCTCTTATTGTTATCTATCAGTAGATGTTGTTAATATTGGAAAATCCCAATATTTTCTTATTTTTCAAGTTTCTTAAGTACCTTTTCAAGCTCAGCCCAATGCTCCTCAGTCATATCATTCGGAGTGAAGATGCTGATACCGTTGGCACCTGCTGCCATAGAAGTCTCCACAGCCTCTGCAATTTCAGAAGGCAGAAGACCAGAGTTCTCTGGGTCAATCACTTTGTCTTTGTGTCTCCAGTCGTGGCAGATGAAGATACCGCTGTATAGCTGCATGTTCTTGCCCTTGATAGATTCTACCTCTTCCTTTGTCACTTTGCCAACCCATCCTGCAGGCTCCATATAGAAGTCGTTGTAGTTCATTGGGAACACCGCATCGAGCTTCCAGTTGTTCCACTGCTGGCGTACCATCCACTCTGCATAACTCTTAGGACCTGGGAACACATCGGCACTAAGCTTCTTGCCTTTAGCGTGAACAGCGTCGCTGATATGGTTTACAAGAGCAGTGATGGCATCGCAGCGGAACTGTGCCCACTCCTTAATTTTCGATGGGTCGCATACTTTAGTGATGTCAATACCGCTCTGCTTCTTGAAAGCAGATACACAATCGTTGCAGTAGCAGAAGTCAGCCTTTGCATACTCACCGTTCATGTTGAGTCCGTACTTGTCCCACAATCCGCGAGCAAGTATCACGTCGGCATAGCGGATATAGTCGAGCTGCACATAGTCTACCTCGGGTATCTCGGCAATCTGCTCAAATGTAGTAGTGAGGAACTTCTTCACGTCCTCATTGCGTGGGTCGAGTGTTGTGTAGTAAGGCACGTATGGAGGATTGTCGTAAGCCGACTCACCCAGACGGTTCACTGTATACCAACTCTTAGGTTTGCCTCCAGGAGTCATTGTAGGCACCCAAGCGTGATACTCAAGTCCGGCTTTCTTGGCAGCCTTTGATGCTGTGCGGATTTTCTCCAAGTCCATACCTGCGTTAATGCACACGCCCGTTACACCATGTTTCTTCCAAGCCTTAAAGTCAGCTGTAAGCGATTTCTCTGTAGCGTTGTCTCCATAGCCAGCCCAAGCATACACTGGGATTTGGTTGCCCTTGGCATTTGCGCACAATGCTGTGAGAGCCATGGCGAGTGATAAAAATAATTTCTTCATGTTGTTTGTTTTTTTGATTTGTTATGCTATTACAATAAAATAATGCACAAAGTTACGTTTTTTTTTACAAATAATGGGATTTTTTCTTACATTTGTAATCAATTATAGAAACTTAAAAACTTCAGTCAACATTTTAATAAATCATTTATACTTAAATTTATGAAGAATTTAATTATAGCAATGTCTTTGCTATTTTCTTTGTCCTCCACAGCTGCCAACCACAAGGAGTATGCAGCTAAGGGAAACACAACAATAACAGTGTTTAATAAGGAGAATATCCATTTCGACCCAGTGAAGCTTGAAGGCTACAATGCTGCTGATGCCGACGGTGTGATACGTCTTGTGAATGGTCGTATAATCTTGAAGAAGATTCAGGTGCCTCATTATGAACGCAATGTCAAGGTTTATATCAAGACAACTGTGGCTTCCAATGGCGACCGTTGGGACAAGTCGGGCTCTGTGTTTGTGTTGCCTCGCAAGTCTGCCATAAATCTCTTGTCAATAGCTCAGGGCAAGAATAAGTTTCCTGCCATCGACTCTTTGAAGCTTGAGAAGTTGGTTGGTGTTGTTGCTGGCAAGGATTATAAGCCTACAGTAGAGCTTATGCGCTTCATGACACCGTTTGGTGTGGGCTACTATAGCGACAAAGACAATGCCTTGTCGTCGAAGCGTCGTCCTGTTTACATTCCCAAGTGGGCTGACTGTGTGGAATGGCAGCAGGACATCACCGACAGATATTCAGAACTTGAGGGTGAGGCTTACGTAGGCGTATACATCGACACATGGACAGAGCAGGGTTATCTGGCAAGTGTTGAGTTGCAGTTTAAGGAAAGTCCTATAAGCTGCGACCGTATGACACGCACTGAGGTATTGCCACTCATCAACACTGTCTATTACATCGGTCAGGAATATCCCGACATTTTTGCACGCAAGCCTATCACTACAGATTTCACCCTGCCTAAAGGTGCCAAGAATGTGCGATTGAAATATATTGTCACAGGTCATGGCGGACACGACGGTGGTGATGAGTTTGTACAGAAAGAGAATATATTGTCTGTTGACAACAAGGTTGTCTATCGTTTTATTCCTTGGCGTGACGACTGTGCTTCCTTCCGCCGTTTCAATCCTGGCACTGGTGTATGGCTTGAGAAACGTGTTGCCTCGTATATAGGAGAGGATGGTGAATATACAGAGAAGGAAATAGAGGAGCCTGTAGGATCATCCGACTTCTCACGTTCCAACTGGTGTCCTGGCAGCGATGTTATGCCTGAAGAGGTGAAGCTTGAAGGAATCACAGCGGGCAAGCATACTTTCACTGTTGACATTCCTAAGGCACAGGCTGTAGATGGAAACAAGCTTAACCACTGGTTGGTGTCTGCTTATCTCGTATGGGATTACTAAAAAGATGAAGCGACAATGCCGGAAGTTATAAAGAGATAATAAATAAAGTATAAACATACAATACATTAAAACCCTTAAACAACCTCGCATGGCAAGAGGTTGTTTAAGGGTTTTATGTCTTTTGCTTATTCGTATCTGATAGCTTCTATCGGGTCGAGTTGGGCTGCCTTCTTGGCAGGATACCAACCGAAGAACACTCCAGTGAATGTACAAACAGCAAAGCTCATGATGATGCTCCAAGGCTGTATGTAGATAGGCCAGTGGGCAATGAACTTTACTGCGTATGATGCTCCTACACCAAGTCCCACACCTATCAGTCCGCCAGTGACACTGAGCAGGATAGCCTCTATAAGGAATTGGTTGAGGATATCAATGCCACGTGCGCCTACCGACATACGCAAGCCTATCTCGCGTGTGCGTTCTGTGACGCTCACATACATGATGTTCATAATGCCTATACCACCCACGATGAGCGATATGCCAGCCACACAACCCAAGAGGATTGTCATCATGTCGGTAGTAGAGTTCATCATGCTTGCAAGCTCCTCTTGCGAGCGGATGTTGAAATCATCATCGTCGGCAGCCTGAGTGTCGGTAGCATCCTTAAGTTTGTGGTTGCGTCGCAACACTTCGGTTATCTCGTCGATAGCCTTGCTTGTCAGGTCTTCTGTTATAGCCGAGCATGTGATGCCGCCAAGATAAGTTTGTGCCTTGATACGTTTCATCACCGTTGTGTATGGAGCAAGCACAAGGTCGTCCTGGTCCATACCCATGGAGTTGTAACCTTTCTTCTTCAATACACCTATTACACGGAACGGAATAGAGTTGAAACGCACAACCTTGCCTACAGGGTCTGAACCGTCGGGGAAGAGGTTGTCAACAACAGTTTGTCCGAGTATGCACACCTTGGCACTTGCCTTGATGTCGGCATCGGTAAACATCTCGCCTTCTTCCACTGATAGTTGTCGTATGTCGAGATAGTCCTGGTTTACGCCATATATGCTCGACGGTGTGTTGTTGTTGCCGTAAATCCACTGTCCGCTGCTGTTCACAGTAGGGCTTATGCCCTTGATGAAGTTGCACTCATCCTTTATCGACTGATAGTCGGTCAGTTTAAGTGTCTCCATAGATGATGCGTCCTGCCTTACACCACCCGGACCGCGGTCGGCACCAGGACTTATCATGATCATGTTGGAACCCATCTCTGCAATGTTAGCCTGTATGCTCTTCTTCGAACCCTGACCTATGGCAAGCATCGTGATGACCGAAGCCACACCGATGATAATGCCAAGCGCGGTGAGGAATGAGCGCAACTTATTGGCGGCGATTGCGCGTAGGGCTATCTTTAAAAGATTGCTATAATTCATTTTGGTAATTTAAATATTCTTGTTACTCATCCGAGTTAGCCGGCAGCGCCGCCAGTCCGTCGGCAGCCGATAGGATGTTATGGTTATACTCATCGCTTATCACACGTCCGTCGCGCAGCATTATGTTGCGTGATGAATAGTTGGCTATGTCGGGATTGTGGGTTACGAAGATGATGGTGCGTCCTGCGGCATGAAGCTTTTGGAAGAGGATGAGAATCTCAAACGATGTACGTGTGTCGAGGTTACCGGTTGCCTCGTCAGCGAGAATCACAGCAGGATCATTGACCAATGCACGGGCAATAGCCACGCGCTGCATCTGTCCACCCGACATCTGGTTTGACTTATGATATAGTCGCTCACCCAGTCCCACAGCCTGCAAAGCCTTTATTGCTCGTTCCTCGCGTTCCTTGGCACTTACAGCTGCATTATACATCAGTGGCAGCTCTACATTCTCTACGCTTGTGGTCTTAGGCAAGAGGTTGTAGTTCTGAAAGATGAATCCAATCTTGCGGTTGCGCAGTACGGCACGTTGCGATTTCGACATCTTTCTTACCGACACTCCGTCGAGATAGTATTCGCCAGTGCTTGGTGTGTCGAGACATCCAAGTTGGTTGAGCAGGGTAGACTTTCCCGAGCCTGACTTACCCATAATGGTCACAAATTCTCCCTCGTATATCTTGAACGACACTCCGCGCAGCGCATGCACGGTCTCATCGCCCACAAGGAAATTGCGCTTAACGTTGTCGAGTTCTATTACTACTTTCTTTTCGTCCATAATTGAAATTTGTTTGATTGAAAACTGGAGTTTAGTTGAAGAGGGTGTGTCAATAAAGCCAAGTGATACACCCTCATTTTCAATCTGCAATTTATTTCTTCTTGTTCCTTCCCGGAGGACCTGGTGCGAACGGACTGCTCTCACCTCCAGCGTTAGCTTTGGCGTCATCCTGCTCGCCACCCGTAATATTGAGGCCAGTAATAACCTTTACACCAGCAGAGATGCCGTTAAGAATCTGGGTGTTAGTGCCATCTGTCATGCCGATGTTCACCTTATGAGCCACGATATTGTTGCCCTCAATAGTCCACACCTTATTCTTGGCATTGCCCGTCTGGTCTACAATCTTCATCTTGCCTACGGTCTCCTTCAGTGGAGTGAATCGCAGAGCCTTCGACTGTACAGAGAGCACACCCTTGCGCTCGGCTGTATAGATTGTGACATTGGCCGTAAGACCCGGTTTGAGCTTAAGGTCGGCGTTGGGAGCTGATATTACAACCTCGTAGGTCACAACGTTGTTGTTGGTTGTAGCCTCCTGACGCACCTGCTTAACAGTTCCCTCAAAAGTGTCGTCTGGATAGGCGTCAACAGTGAACGATACGCGCTCACCTTCCTTAACGTCGCCTATGTCAGCCTCATCGACATCAGCAACAACCTGCATGTTGGTAAGGTCCTGGGCTATGGTGAAAAGTTCTGGAGTAGAGAAGCTTGCGGCAACAGTCTGTCCTTCTTCTACCGACTTTGAGAGCACAACACCGTCAATAGGCGATGTGATAGTGGCATAGCCGAGGTTGGTTTGTGCGCGCTGCACCTCTTCCTTGGCTGAGGCTACCTGCTCCTTTGCTTGTGTGTAGGACAATTTAGCGTTGTCGAAGTCATCGGCAGCCACAAGTCCCTTCTGATAAAGAGTCTTGTAGCGGTTGAAGTTGGCTGTCTGGTAGTTGAGTTGGCTCTGTGCTGTTGCGAGCTGTGTCTTGGCTGTGTTGAGCTGACTCATGAGGTTGGTCTTGTCGAGTTCGGCAATCACCTGACCCTTCTTCACCACAGAGTTGTAGTCAACATAAAGCTTGCTCACAATACCACTCACCTGGGTACCCACTGTAACCGAGGTTACAGGCTCGATGGTACCCGTCGCGGTGATACTGTTCATAATGTTTGCCGGAGCCACAGCAGCCGTGTCAAACGAAATCTGTTGTTCTTTCTTGCCGCCCGACAATGCCCAAGCGGCAATGGCTATTACGACGACAACAGCCACCAATAGCCATAGCTTACTTAAATTTTTCATCTCTCTTACTTATCTCTAATTATATTATTTACTTAATTTCTCCTGTCTTGTAGAATTCCAACATATTAAGGTTGAGTATCGCGAGATATTTGCTCTGCAATTCGTTTTGCTGTGCCTGTAGCAGGTTGTTCTTGCCAGTCATCAGCTCAACAATGTTCTTAAGGCCCTGCTTGAACTGTTCCGACAGAAGTTCATAGCTTGCCTGTGCGCTTTCTGTTGACACCTGAGCTGCCTTAAACTTGTTTTGGTTTGTCACAGCCTGTAGCCAATAGTTCTCCACGGTAGAGTAGAGTGTGGTCTGCTTGTCTTGCAAGTCGAGCAGATAACTCTGTTTCTGTATCATTGCCTTGTTTACAGCCGTCTTTGTCTGGCGGTTGTCAAATAGTGGTATGCTTATGGTCACACCGCCACCAAACGTTAGGTTGTTCTTGAGCTGAGTGCCCCAAGCGTTGTTGCTCATGGATGATGTGTTGGTCGACAGACCAGCATTGAGACCTATGCTTGGCATTTTGCCAGCCTTGGCAATCTTGACGCTCAGGTCGCTGCTCTCTATACCGAGCTTAGCGTTCTTTATCTCCGGACGCTGCTCGAGCGATGCTGTATACACATCATTTAGTGCAGGCACTTCCTTGAGAGCCATCTCGTCGGTGGTTGAAGGAATGGTGACGTCGAACTCCTCATTGTCGGCAATCTGCAGCAACTGCTTAAGCTGGCGCTTGTAGTTGCGCAAGTTGCTCTCTGCCTCCACGATGCTGTATTCGTCTTGAGCGCGTTGAGCCGTGAGTTGTGCGAGGTCTGCCTTGCTCATCTTTCCAACACTAACCATTGTCTTGCCGCGTTCCTCGTTAGTTTGGCTTGTCTTCAGGCTCTCTTTAGTCACTGATATAGCTTCGTTGGAATAAAGAATCTGAACATAAAGCTGTGCAATCTGTTCCAATATGTTGTTGGCAGTTGTGGCAGAGTCAAGTTGAGCCTGCTGGGCAGTGAGCTTGTTGAGCTTCACGGTGTTCTGCTTTTTGTTGCCGTCCCATACAGTCCAGTTGCCGCTGAGCGAGTAGGAGCCGTTGTAATACACCTTGTCAACACTCGCCTGCACCTTATTGCCTGCAATCATTGCCGAGCCTTGCTCAGGCCAAGGGTTGTAGCTCACGTTCTGCGATGTCGACAGGCTTAGTGATGGCAGCAAAGCCGACTGGCTCTGCTTCACATCTTCAAGAGCGGAATATTCCTGAAGTTTGGCTTTCTGAAGTTGGATGTTGTTGGCGAGTGCATAGTCGATGCAATCTTTCAGCGACCATTGTCGTGCCATACATTCCGTAGACATTGACAGCAGGAAGAGTCCTGCCAGGCAAGTCATCCCAATCTTTCTCATAATCAAATAGTGTTTTGTTAATGTTTTCTGAATCCTAATTTTTTTATATACTCTCTCTCTTTGTCTTTCTCTGGTTATTTGATGTAAAATAGTAGGGAAATGTTTATTGAGAGATGTATATATTAACAAATGTTTCGGTTTTCTAAACATTTGTTTACAAAAAAGCCCCTCCCTGCATGGGGAGGGGTTGTGATATTTTGTTTATTTCAGCTGCTGCAAACGAGCGATATACTTGCCGAGAATATCAAATTCTATATTCACCGTACTGCCCACCTGAATGTTGCAGAAGTTGGTATTGTCGTGTGTGTAAGGTATGATAGCCACTGTGAAAGAGTCCTCAGTAGGGTTGCACACCGTGAGCGACACGCCGTTAACAGTCACCGAACCCTTGTCTACAGTGAAATATCCGCGCTCAGCCATAGCCTTGTCGAAGGCATATTTGAATGTGTAGTAGGTTGAACCGTCGGCGTCGCGCATATCCACGCATTTGGCAGTACCGTCAACATGTCCCTGCACGATATGTCCGTCGAGTCGGCCATTCATCAGCATTGAGCGTTCTACGTTCACTTTGTCGCCCACCTTAAGGAGTCCGAGGTTAGAGCGGTCGAGAGTCTCCTTCATAGCTGTCACAGTGTAGTTGTTGTCTTCGATAGACACAACAGTAAGGCACACACCATTATGGGCAACGCTTTGGTCGATTTTCAGTTCGCTTGTGAATGAGCATGTGAGTGTGAAGTCCACATTCTCCTTGTCGTTCTTTATGGCAACGACAGTAGCCATTTCTTCTACTATACCGGAAAACATATTTTCAATTTTTGGTTATTAATAAAATGTAATGCTAACATGCGAAGTTAGCATTTTTATCTCAATCGGCAAAACGTTTGCGACATTTGTTTTGCCTGTAACCATAATTTGTTATTTCAAGACTTGTGTGTTGTCATGCGAGAATGCCCCAAAAACGAAAAGGTGCAGCGAAACATTAAGTATCGCCGCACCTCGTATATCTTAAAAACAGGTCGCCCAGTGATGTGATGAAACTCCGAGTATACAAGATTTGAGAGCTCTCCGCCTTTGTAATCCACCGGCTTTACAGCTTAGTCCCATTAGGGGTTTTATATGGCCCGCCATTGGCAAAAGAAACTTTCTCGGTTTCGATTTTTTTATTGATGAGTATCCCGATCAAACTGGCACGACCCGTATGCTTTGAGTCGTATTATCGTTTTGGTAATGCAAAGTTAATACTTTCATTCCATTTGGCAAAGAGATTATTATGAAAAAAAACGCATAAAATGTAAACAACCTATCAGATTATTTTATATCTTTGCAAAAGATTTACGAATATGAAATTATTACAACCCCTAAAACAAAACCATAAATATCTATGTGTGACAGTAATATTATATATAAGGTGTACCGATTCTATCGGGAGGGATTCTGCAGTATGACCATAGGTCGCACGCTGTGGACTGTTATCATTATCAAGCTCATAGTGATATTCGCCATACTCAAGCTGTTCTTCTTTCCCGATGTGCTCGGCAAGAAGGCGGGTGAGGGCGATAAGGCCTCCTATGTGGCTGGTGAGCTGATAAGGCGGTAGACAAATATATATATATGTGTGTGTAGAGACTCTCTATTTTCGATACAATAACATTAATAAAAAAATAAAAACCAAAGCTTATGAATCATCTATTGACAATCGACCCCACACTCATTGACTGGTCGCGTGCCCAATTTGCGCTTACAGCAATTTATCATTGGCTGTTTGTGCCTCTCACATTGGGCTTGGCAGTAATTATGGGCATTATCGAGACAATTTACTATCGCACCGGAAAACCTTTCTGGCGTGAGGCGTCGCATTTCTGGCAGCGTCTGTTTGGCGTCAACTTCGCTATGGGCGTTGCTACGGGTATTATCTTGGAGTTTGAGTTCGGTACCAACTGGAGCAACTACTCTTGGTTTGTCGGCGATATATTTGGTGCTCCTCTTGCCATTGAGGGCATTGTGGCGTTTTTCATGGAGAGCACTTTTGTGGCAGTTATGTTCTTTGGCTGGGACAAGGTGTCGCGAGGGTTCCATCTTGCTTCCACATGGCTCACGGGTATAGGTGCCACTATATCCGCATGGTGGATACTTGTTGCCAACTCATGGATGCAATATCCTGTAGGCTGCGAGTTCAATCCCGACACAGTGCGCAACGAGATGACCAACTTTGCCGAAGTGGCTCTCTCGCCAATGGCTATCGACAAGTTCCTCCACACGGTCATATCATCGTGGATAGTAGGAGCGGTGTTTGTGTGTGCCGTAAGCTGCTGGTATCTGTTGCGTGGCAGGGAGAAGGAGCTTGCGCGTCAGAGTATTAAGGTGGCAAGCATTGTGGGCGTTGTGGCATCGTTGCTCGCTATACATACCGGTCATTCATCGGCAGTGAAGGTGGCTGAATTGCAACCAATGAAACTTGCAGCCATGGAAGGTCTTTATGATGGCGGTAATGGTGAGGGACTCACGGTGGTAGCTGCCATCAATCCTTTCTCTCAGCCCGACTATGCCAAGGGTGGTGAGGCTCCGTTGCGCATAGCCTTTCCTAAGGGATTGTCGTTGCTTGCCACACAGTCGTTCGACGGTTATGTGCCTGGCATAAACAACTTGCTCAATGGATATACACGTCCCGACGGCACTCGCGAATTGTCTGCCGAGGAGAAGATGGAGCGTGGACGCAGGGCTATTGCCACACTTGCCGAATACCGCAAGTTGAAGGCAGAGGATGCTGACAACAGTCGTCTGCCTGAGCTTGCAGAGCAGTTGAAGAACGACATGCCTTACTTCGGATATGGCTACATAAAGGATCGTGCTGAGCTTGTGCCGTATATCCCCGTAAACTTTTATGCCTTCCGCGTCATGGTGGGCATAGGCACATTGCTGTTGCTCTTCTTCCTCGTGATAGGACATGTGGCATGGCGACAGAACATAACAGAGCGTGGACGTTGGTTGTGGATGGCAGCCTTGCTGATGCTACCGCTTGCCTATATAGCGAGCGAGGCAGGATGGATAGTGGCAGAACTTGGACGTCAGCCGTGGGCAATACAGGACATGCTTCCTACTGTGGCAGCTGTGTCCGACCTGAAGTCGGGCAGTGTGGCACTCACGTTCTTCATCTTCCTCGTGCTCTTCACCGTTCTGCTCATAGCCGAGATTAGAATCATGTGCCGTGTAATCAAGAATTACAAGCCACAAATCGAATCAGAGTCAGCCAAATACTAAATGTAAACACTAAATAAAAAAAAAGAACAACTATGTCTTATTCATTTCTTCAACAATACTGGTGGTTTGTGGTGTCGCTTCTTGGAGCGTTGCTTGTGTTCCTGATGTTTGTTCAGGGAGCCAACTCTCTTGTGTACAGTTTAGGCAGAACCGAGGAAGGACAACGCAAGGTGATAGAGTCGACAGGACGCAAGTGGGAGATAACATTCACCACACTTGTCACATTTGGTGGAGCTTTCTTCGCCTCGTTCCCATTGTTCTACAGCACAAGTTTCGGTGGAGCCTACTGGCTGTGGATGATTATCCTCTTCTCTTTTGTGCTGCAGGCGGTGAGCTATGAGTTTCAGCATCGCAAGGGCAACCTGCTTGGCACTCGCACATATCGCTGGTTCCTGGTGTTGAATGGTATTGTGGGCCCATTGCTCTTGGGTGGTGCCGTGGCCACATTCTTCGACGGTTCCAACTTTATAGTGGAGAAAGCGTCGCTCACAAATATTGGTGCTCCCGTGATAAGCCGTTGGGCTAATGCTTCGGCAGGACTCGACGCTCTGCTCGACCCATGGAATCTTGCGTTAGGCTTTGCTGTGATGTTTCTTGCCCGTATGCTCGGCATTCTTTACATTATGAATAATGTGGACGATGAGGACATCCGCTCGCGCGGTTCGGTTAGGCTTATCGGATGCACAGTGCCTTTCCTTGTGTTCTTCTTGGCTTTCTTTGTGCGCACATTGGTTAAGGACGGTTATGCAGTAGACCCGACAACGGGAGTGGTGTTTATGCAACCGATGAAGTATCTGCACAACTACCTCAATCTCTGGCCGCTTGCCGTGCTTACTGTTATAGGCGTAGTGCTGTTGCTCTATGGCGTAGTGCGCACTGTCCTAAGTTCTACATATATAAAAGGTATATGGCCAGCGGGCATAGGCGTGGTGCTTGTTGTACTGTCGTTGCTTCTTGTGGCAGGATTGGGCAATACCGCCTATTATCCTTCTAATGCCGACTTGCAGAGTTCGTTGACAATAGCCAACAGTTGCAGCAGCGAGTTCACCCTTCGCACTATGTTCTATGTATCGTTGCTTGTGCCGTTTGTGTTTGGATATATAGCGTATGTGTGGCGAGTGATGGATAAAAAGTAAAAGGTCCTTATTATTGCCTTACTTCTTCGTTCAGCCTTGGCTGAACAATGGAGTAAGTCATATTAAATAAAAAAGTATATTGTTATACTTCACCGTCCAGCCTTGGCTGAACAATGAAGTATGACAATATACTTTTTTGTTGCTTATGAGTTTTCTGTAAACTTCATTAATAATTTAGCTGTTCATCAGCAATGTCTTGAAGTCGCTGAAGTCCTTTGACATGGCGATGCTTTTCTTCTCGCCCTTCATGAAGGCAGCAAGACGTTCGGGTATGGCAACTTCGGCATTGATGGCCGATTCTACTGTGTCCTTGAACTTAGCAGGATGGGCAGTCTCGCCGAACACTCCCACCTCGCCGTCAAGCAGCAAGTCCTTCAATGCCTGATAGCCACATGCTCCGTGAGGGTCGAGGATATAATGGTTCTCATCATAGCAGTGGCGCATGGCCTGGCGTATCTGCTCGTCGCTGTAGGTAGCTCCACTCATCAGACTTGATATCTTCTTCCAGTCGCCCTTGAAAAGGTCGTTGATGCGTGCAAAGTTGCTTGGGTCGCCCACGTCCATGGCATTTGCTATAGTCTGAATGCTTGGACGCGGATTGTATTCACCCGTCTGCAAATACTTGTATACAATGTCATTGGCATTGTTGGCAGCAATGAAACGCTTCACAGGCAAGCCCATTTCTCTGCCGAATATGGCAGCTGTGATGTTGCCAAAGTTGCCACTCGGCACACAGATAACGTATCCGTTCTCCTTGCCCATGCGCTTCAGTTGGGCGTAGGCATAGAAGTAATAGAATGTCTGTGGAAGGAAGCGTGCCACGTTGATAGAGTTGGCAGATGTAAGTTTCATGTGCTGGTTAAGCTCGTTGTCCATGAAGGCCTGCTTCACCAAAGCCTGGCAGTCGTCGAACACTCCGTCTACCTCAATGGCTGTGATGTTCTGTCCAAGAGTTGTGAACTGGCTCTCCTGAATCTTGCTCACCTTTCCCTTAGGATAGAGTACATACACATGTATGCCGTCAACGCCAAGGAAACCGTTGGCAACAGCCGAACCAGTGTCGCCGCTTGTGGCTACAAGCACGTTTACGTTCTTTGTGCCCTCCTCGCGTATGAAGTATTGAAGCATACGTGCCATGAAGCGTGCGCCTACATCCTTGAATGCAAGTGTTGGTCCATGGAAGAGTTCGAGCGAATAGATGTTCTCCTCTACTTCCTTTATAGGGCAGTCGAAAGCCAATGTGTCGTAGACAATGCGCTTGAGGTCCTCGGCTTTTATGTCTTCACCGAAGAATGCGTCTGCCACTTGATAGGCAATCTCCTGGAACGAGAGTTTGTCGATATTGTCGAAAAACTCCTTTGGCAGTTTCTTTATGCGCTCAGGCATGTAGAGTCCACGGTCGGGAGCGAGTCCTTTTACTACTGCCTCGTGCAGGGAGGCAATGGGGGCTGTATGGTTGGTGCTGTAATAATTCATAGAATTTAAATGTTAAGTGTTAAATGTTAAGTGTTAAACCGCTGGAGCGTCTATACCCATGAACATGTCCATAAATTCAGTGAGGTGCAGCATGCCATAGCTGCCACTCACGCAACTCACCTCATTATATGTTTCTACAGAGTCTGGCTCAATGCCAGGATACCAAACGAGGAACGGCACGGGTTCCTTCACATGGGTGCGTATCTCAACAGGCGTTGGATGGTCGGGCATTACAGCTATGCATACCGGTTCATCCCATTTGGACACCTCCTCGAAGATAGGACCCACCATGCGCTTGTCAAGATTCTCGATAGTGCGCAACTTTAATTCAAGGTCGCCGTCATGTCCTGCCTCGTCGCTTGCTTCTACGTGCAGGAACACGAAGTCGTCCTTGCGCAAGGCGTCGAGAGCTGCTTGGGTCTTGCCCTCATAGTCGGTGTTGGCAAGACCTGTTGCGCCAGGCACAATGATGTTTCTTAGTCCGGCATAGTGTCCTATACCGCGTATGAGGTCGACGGCAGATATTACATCGCCATGCTTTATCTGTGGATACATCTCCGACAACGTCTTCATCTGCGGACGATAGCCGCCTCCCCAAGGCCATATACTGTTGGCTTGGTCCTTGCCTTCGCTGCGTCGGCGAATGTTTAGAGGGGCGTTGTAGAGCACTTCTTGCGACTTGATGATGAGTTCGTTTAGCAATGTGGCTGTCTGCAAAGCCTCATGCTCGTAGCCTTTTTCAGGCTTAACGAGCAGTCCACGCCATTCTTCATTAGGATGATCGTGGGGTGGGGCGCATGTGATGTGCTTGTTGCCACCTTTTATAATAAGCAAGTGTCGGTATTGTATACCCTTAATGAACTTCACCCGGTCGCTGCCAAGTTTCTCGTTCAGAAGGTCGATGAGCTCCTGGCTCTCGTCTGTAGTGAGATGTCCTCCGTGATGATTCTTGATTTTCTGGTCGGCAAGACAGATGATGTTGCAGCGTAGGGCAAGGTCGTCGGGCTGCATGTCGTAGCCGATAGATGCAGCCTCCAATGGTCCGCGACCCTCGTAAACTCTGTTCATGTCATAGCCAAGAATAGTGGCGTTGGCAACCTCGCTGCCTGGCAAAAAGCCGTCAGGCACGGTGAGTAGTCGTCCTGTACGTCCTATTCGGGCAAGATAATCCATGTTAGGTGTGTTGGCATACTCAAGGAGGGTCTTGCCTCCAAGGCGGTCGACGGCATGGTCAGCCATGCCGTCGCCGAGAATTATGATGTGTTTCATGGGCGAAACTTTTTAGATATTAGCTATTGACATGATATTTGCAAACACTCCTGCAGCCGTAACGCTTGCGCCTGCTCCGTAGCCCTGAATAAGCATAGGATACTCGCGATAGCGTTCGGTAGTGAGCGACACCACGTTGTTGCTGCCCTCGAGATTGTAGAAAGGATGGCGCATGTCTACCTCTTTCAGTGCCACGCTTGTCTTGCCATGGTCGAATGTAGCCACAAAGCGCCAGCGTTTGCCTTCGGCTTCAAGTTTCTTGCGGCGTGCCTCGAAGTCGGCGTCAAGCTCGGGCAAATGCTTCCAAAAGTCATCGATACTGCCTTCAAACAAGTATTCTGGTATGAAGAGATGTTTCTCCACATCGGTCTTCTCCACCTTGTATCCTGCCTCGCGGGCAAGAATAACGAGTTTGCGTATCACGTCCTTTCCCGAAAGGTCGATGCGTGGGTCGGGCTCGCTATAGCCTTGCTCCTTGGCTCTGCGCACAGCCTCTGACAGAGGCACATCGGCAGAAATCTCATTGAATATAAAGTTGAGAGTGCCACTGAGCACGGCTTCAATCTTAAGAATCACGTCGCCCGAGTTGCGCAAATCGTTGATAGTGCCGATGATAGGCAGTCCGGCTCCCACGTTGGTTTCGTATCGGAATTTCACGCCACGTGCCAAGGCTGTCTCCTTCAGTCGGATATAGTTGTCGTATGACGATGATGCTGCAATCTTGTTGGCTGCAATCACCGAAATGTTATGCTCGAGGAACGACTGGTAGAGCTGAGCCACGTCCTTGCTTGCAGTGCAGTCGACAAACACACTGTTGAATATGTTCATCTTTATAATCTCGTCGCGCAGAGTATGGTCATTGCTTTCGGGAGCATTGGCAAGCTCTTCGCGATAGGTGGTAAGGTCGATGCCGTCGCGGTTGAATATAGCCTTCTTGGATGTGGCAATGCCAACGACGTTGAGTTTGAATCGCTTGGTGCGCTTCAGTTCCTCATATTGGTCGTGAATCTGCTCAAGAAGTTGTCCGCCAACAGTTCCCACACCACACACAAAGAGGTTGAGCACCTTGTATTCGGAGAGGAAGAACGAGTCGTGGATTACGTTAAGAGCCTTGCGCAGGTATTTGCTGTCAACAACAAATGAGATGTTGGTCTCCGACGCACCTTGCGCACATGCAATGACGCTGATGCCGCTACGTCCGAGAGTACCAAACAGTTTGCCGGCAATACCAGGAGTGTGCTTCATGTTCTCGCCCACTACTGCTATTGTTGCCAATCCGCTTTCTGCGTGCATCGGGAACATGGCTCCTGTCTCAATCTCTTTGGCAAACTCGCCATTGAGCACTTTCACTGCTGCTGTTGCATCCTGGTCGCGCACACCGATAGACGTAGAGTTCTCGGATGAAGCCTGCGACACCATGAACACGCTTATGCCATTGTCGGCAAGAGCAGTGAAGATGCGTCGGTTGACACCGATAACACCCACCATCGACAGACCCGTAACAGTGATGAGTGTGGTTCCGCTGATGCTTGATATGCCCTTGATAGGTTTGGAGTCGTTGTTGATCTTTGCTTTGATGATGGTTCCCTCAGCCTCAGGGTTGAAGGTGTTCTTCACTCTGATAGGTATGTTTTTCACACAAACAGGGTATATCGTAGGCGGATAGATAACCTTTGCACCGAAGTTGCAAAGCTCCATAGCCTCGATATAGCTAAGTTCGTTGATGGTGTAGGCTGTCTTGATGACACGTGGGTCGGCAGTCATGAATCCGTCGACATCGGTCCATATCTCAAGTATGTCGGCATCGAGTGCGGCGGCAATGATGGCTGCGGTATAGTCGGAGCCGCCACGTCCAAGATTTGTTATCTCATCGGTGTCGCGGTCCATACTTATAAAACCAGGAACAAGCGAAATACGTGGCAGGTCGCTGAATGTTCGGCGCACCAGACGATTGGTTAGTTCGGAGTCGAGAGTGTTCTTGTGGGCCTTCTGTGTGGTCTTGATAAACTCGCGAGAGTCAAACCACTTTGCTCCCTGCACAAGTGTTGCCACGATGTTAGAGCTGAGTCGTTCGCCATAACTTACGATGGCATCCTGTGTCTTCTTCGAAAGGTCGTGGATAAGGAATACACCGAAGTAGATTGAGCGCAATTGCTCAAACAAAGAGTCTACTATCTTAAAAAGGTTCTCGCGCTTGCGAGTGTCGGTGATGATGGTGTCAATCATCTTGTGATGGCGGTCGACCATGGCTTGAAACTCGTCCTTCCATGTCTCGTCGCCTTTCAGTGCAAGCTGCGATGTGGCAAGGAGTTTGTCGGTGATGCCGCCAAGCGCACTCACTACTACAATGATAGGCTGCTTCTCAGCCTCTTTTTCTACAATAGCCTTAAGGCTGAGAATACTCTCTACGGAACCTACTGAGGTTCCGCCAAATTTCAATACTTTCATTTCTTCTTGTTCTTTGGTTAATGCCTCCATACAAAGGAGGCTGTTGTGTTTCGATGCTGAGGCTTGCCGATACAGCGAGACAGGCTTCTGTCCAATCCTCTTTACGAGGGAGGCATGGACACGACTCCTTAATCTACTTATTATGGCTGTTGCGACAGAGGGGCTGTTCAGCACCGTGTCTTGACATAAAGTTTAATAAAGTGTTGGCAAAATTACGAAAAATATATGTTATGTCAATGAAAAAAGAAGAAAAAATGACACTTGTGTTTGTTTTGATGGGGCTTTCCTCGTGTTACGGGCATTGCAGCACCTCTCCGTCGTAAGCCAAATTTAAGCCTTCGGGCATACGTCGCTGGGCTTCGTCGTAGAGTCCGATGTGGTGGCATACATGGGTTATGTAGGTGTGCTTGGCTCCTATGCGGCGTGCAAACAGTGCGGCATCTGCCACAAGTTGGTGTGAGTGGTGCTCCTTCTCGAATCGCAGGGCGTTTACAACCAATGTCTCCACACCCTCAAGATAAGGCAGTTCCTCGTCGCCAATTGTCTTCATGTCGGTGATGTAGGCAAATGAACCTATGCGAAAACCGAGTATAGGCATCTTGCCGTGCATCACTTGTATGGGCATGATGTTGATGTCGCCCACGTGCAATGGCACGTGTGGCTCAATCTTATGCAGTTCAAGCCTTGGCACTCCGGGATAAAGATGCTCGCCAAAGCAATAGGGCATAATGTTGCGAACGTGTTTGCAAGTCTTTTCGTCGCCATAGAGACGTATCGGACCAAATACGGAGAAGGGACGCAAATCGTCAATGCCACCCACATGGTCGTAGTGGATGTGCGTCATGAGTATGGCGTCGAAAGGCTTAAACGGTAATGGCATCAACTGCTGGCGTATGTCGGGACCGCAGTCGATGAGTATGCGTGTTGTGGCTGACTCTACAAGCGCAACACAGCGCAAGCGATGATCGCGTGGGTCTTGGCTACGGCATACCTCGCACTGACAACCAAGCGATGGTACTCCGCCTGATGTGCCAGTGCCTAAAAGTGTAACTTTGAGTGAAGAGTTATGAGTGAAAAGTGAAGAATCCATATCCATTTATATAATATTGACCTTCTTAATATGAAAATACCAATTCTTATCAGATGACATTTACTTCGGGATGTATCTCAATGCCGAACTTAGCCTTTACGTCCTCGATAATACGCTTGTAGAGTGCTACTACCTCGTTGCCCGTAGCTCCGCCACGGTTTACAAGCACAAGAGCCTGCTTGTCGTGCACACCGGCACGTCCCAACGACTTGCCTTTCCATCCGCATTGCTCTATCATCCATCCTGCAGGAATCTTGATATGGTCGGCATCGACAACATAGTGGGGCATGTTCTCGTATTGTGATGCAAGATGCTCGTAGACATCACGACCCACTATAGGATTCATGAAGAAGCTGCCCGCATTGCCGGTCACTTTAGGGTCGGGCAGTTTAGCCTCGCGTATTTCAATGATAGTCTGTCGTAGCTGTTGTGGCGATGGCGTGCCACCGATGCCTTTGGCTTCAAGAGCATGGCGTATGTTGCCATAGTCGAGGTCGGGCGAATAGTTGCGTGAGAAACGATAAACCACATGTGTGACAAGATACTTGTTCTTCCATTCATGCTTGAAGCGGCTCTGGCGGTAGGCGTATTGACATTCGTCGTTGCTGAGAGTCACAATGTTGCCAGTGGCTATCTCTACTGCTTCCACACGAATTATCAAGTCCTTTGCCTCGGCACCGTAGGCACCGATGTTCTGCACGGCACTTGCTCCAACCTCGCCAGGAATGAGCGAAAGGTTCTCTGCGCCATGCCAACCATTGTTGACGCTCTCGGCTACGACATCGTCCCATACTACGCCCGAGCCATATTCCACATAGATGCTGTCGGCTGCCTGTTCTGTGTCTTCAACCACTCGGCTGCCGTGTATGGCAGAATGCACAACTATGCCTTCGTAGTCGCGGGTGAGCAAGAGGTTGCTGCCCTCACCGATGATGATGAAAGGCAGATCTGTTTGCTTCAGAATGTCGGACACTTGCTGTGCCTCTTCCACGGTGGCAAACTCAAGAAAGCGGTGGCAACGAGCGTCTATGCCGAATGTGTTGTGAGCCAATAGGCTGTAGTCAAGAATATCTTTCATACATTGTTGGTTTGTTCAAAGTTTTTTTAGGGTGTTGATGATTCTACATTATGAGCTTCATCAGTTTCCAATTTCTTCCCTTGCGACGGAATGTAAGCTCCGTCTCAAGTCCGTTGGCAATGCCGCGGATGACGAAAATCTTCTGGTTGCTCTCCGAATATTTCTGACCATACAAGATATTGTATATAGTATGGTTAGGCAATTCAGGAGCAAACGACGGCCACTGCTCCGGTTCGAGTATACCACTCATTGTGGAGAAATCGTCGTCAGGGTTAGGGCCAGTGAAGTCAAGCGGATCGTTTATGCTGCGCACTTGGAAAGCAGTGTCAGCAACAAATCTGCTGTAGAACTTCAGGAAAGACGCATTCTTGCTTTTGGCAAGCGATTTGTTGACGATGCGTGTCATCATCCACTGTCCCAACACACGGTTGAACACATATTGGCGCACATGATGCTTATGGAGGTTGATGCGCTCCACAACCACATGGTCGATTGTTGTGTCTTTCACCACGTCCATCTGCTTCATGTTGTCGAATATCAGGGTGTAGAAATCCTGATGCATGAAGAAATGATCCATCTTCCATCGTTTCTTCTGCACCATGACAGAGTCTTTGCCCGTGTATACCGGCAGTGGAAACTTTATACGGCTCATTTGTACATTGCGGTTGGCTGCAAAATTGAAGAAGAAGTCATCAAACAACTCATCTGCAGCCTTAGGCATTGGTGTCTCGGCAATAATCTGGTCCATGGCCTCTGTGTCGGCCACAGCCACAGCCGCTGTCGTGTCTACGCTGTCGGAATCGACAGATGTAGGTTTCTTGTCTGTGCAACCTACAGAAGAAAAACTTATCATGCCAACCATGATGGCGAACACGATAAAAACTATTCCTTTTCTCATACTACATTGTAGGACTTTAATTTATATCCCTCAAATTTTCGGCAAAAGTACAACTTTATTTCGATATAGTTCTTTTTTAATTCAAAAAATGTTACCTTTGCACTGTTTTTTAATAGGCTGTGACAATCAGTCGATAATTAATCAGATAATAAACATACTAAAAAATATGATTTTAGAAAAGATAGACAAACTTCTTAACGAAGTGAGCAATCTCCAGGCAAGCAATGCAGAGGAGATTGAGCAGCTCAGACTGAAGTATCTCAGCAAGAAGGGTGAGATTACTGCCCTTATGGCTGACTTCCGCAATGTGGCACCTGACCAGAAAAAGGCTGTCGGAATGAAAATTAACGAGCTTAAGCAGCTTGCTCTTCAGAAAATCAACGAACTGAAAGAGCAGAATGAGGAAGCAGAGGAGTCGGCCGACGACTTCGACCTTACACGCTCGGCTTATCCTATACAGCTTGGCACACGTCATCCGCTCACCATCGTGAAGAATCAAATCATCGACATATTCCAGCGTATGGGCTTCACCCTTGCTGAGGGACCGGAGATTGACGATGACCTCCATGTGTTCACAAAGCTCAACTTTGCTGCCGACCATCCCGCACGCGATATGCAGGACACTTTCTTTGTGGAGCAAAATCCTAACGATGTGACCAAGAACATCCTCTTGCGCTCGCACACATCAAACGACCAAAGCCGCATCATGGAGCATCAGCAGCCTCCTATCCGCGTGATTTGCCCGGGTAGAGTATATCGCAACGAGGCTATCTCGGCACGTGCCCACTGCTTCTTCCATCAGCTTGAGGGCTTGTATGTAGACAAGAATGTGTCGTTCACTGACCTTAAGCAGGTGCTCCTGACCTTCGCTCGCGAGTTGTTTGGTCCTGACACAAAGATTCGTCTGCGTCCAAGCTACTTCCCGTTCACAGAGCCAAGTGCCGAGATGGATATCTCTTGCCATATCTGTGGCGGCAAGGGTTGTGGCTTCTGCAAGCACACTGGTTGGGTGGAAATCCTTGGCTGTGGCATGGTAGACCCCAATGTGCTTGAGGCTTGCGGCATCGACAGCAAGGTTTACACAGGCTATGCCTTTGGTCTTGGTATCGAGCGCATCACCAACTTGAAGTATCGTGTTGCCGACCTCCGTATGTTCTCGGAGAACGACACACGATTCCTCGACGAGTTCGTTGCAGCAGAATAAATTAACGTCAATCATACGGATAATTGATTTAACGTCAATTACACGGGTTATATTTAGCGTCAACCATACGTTTAATATCCGTGTAATTGGCGTTAATTTTTTATTAGTGCTATTGACGTTGGTTCCTATCCGTATAATAGACGTTAATTTTTTGCCAGTATTAATAGTTGGGTACAGAAAAATGTAGTACCTTTGTAATAACTATATATAATAATGTAAACTATAAACATCTTATGCAGCCAATATTCATTGCAGGCCCTTGCGTCATTGAGTCGCAGGAACTGCTCAACACCGTTGCCGAGGAGCTTGTGCGCATCAACAATAAGCTTGGCACTGATATAATTTTCAAGGCTTCGTTCGACAAGGCCAACCGTACATCTATCAAGTCGTTCCGCGGTCCTGGATTGGATCGCGGTTTGCAGATGCTTGCAGATGTTAAGTCGAAATATGGATTGCGTGTGCTCACCGACATACACGAGAGCTTCCAAGCTGGTCCTGTGGGCGAGGTGTGCGACGTTATTCAGATTCCTGCTTTCCTGTGCCGACAGACCGACTTGCTTGTTGCCGCTGCACGCACAGGAAAGATTGTGAACATCAAAAAAGCCCAATTCCTCAGTGGTGTCGACATGAAGTATCCCGTGGAGAAGGCTCTCGATGCAGGAGCTAAGGAGGTGTGGCTCACAGAGCGTGGCAATATGTTTGGATACAACAATCTTGTGGTTGACTTCCGCAATATTCCTGATATGCTTGAGATTACACCACGTGTCATCATGGATTGCACTCACAGTGTGCAGCGTCCCGGTGCTGGTGGAGGCAAGACATCAGGCGACCGTCGCTTTGTGCCAAATATGGCCCTTGCTGCAAAGGCTTTCGGTGCCAACGGTTATTTCTTTGAGGTGCATCCCGACCCCGAACATGCTTTGAGCGACGGACCAAACATGCTGTATCTCGACAAACTCGAACAACTAATAAACAAACTCGTATGAACAAGTTAGCAACTGAACGACTAAAGCACGTTAAGGAATATGCCATTCAGTGCATTAAAGACGAGGCGAAAGCCTTGATGGACCTTATACCACAGCTCGATGATAATTTTGATAAGTCGGTTGACTTGATATACAACTGTCATGGTAAGGTGATTGTAACTGGAGTTGGCAAGAGCGGACATATAGGTGCAAAGATAGCAGCAACACTGTCGTCTACAGGCACTCCTTCGTTTTTCATAAATCCGCTTGACGTATTTCATGGCGACCTTGGCGTTATGACCAAGGACGATGTGGTGCTTGCCATAAGCAACTCAGGACAGACCGACGAACTGCTGCGTTTCATTCCTATGGTGCTGCACATGCAGATTCCTATCATCGGAATGAGTGGCAATCCTGACTCTTTGCTTGCCAAATACTCCACGGCTCATATAAATATTCGTGTGGAGAAGGAGGCTTGTCCGCTTAACCTTGCGCCTACAAGCAGCACAACAGCTACACTTGCCATGGGCGACGCCTTGGCTGTGGCTCTTATGGAGGTGCGCGATTTTAAGCCACGCGACTTTGCACAGTTCCATCCTGGCGGTTCTTTGGGCAAGCGATTGCTCACTACTGCTGCCGATGTTATGAAGAGCGACGACATGCCTGTCATTTCTAAGGAAATGCCTCTGGGTGATGCCATTCTGCTTGTATCGAAAGGCAAGATGGGTATGGGTGTTGCTATAGAGGACGATAAGGTGATAGGATTGATAACTGATGGCGACCTTCGCAGAGCTATGGAGAAATGGCGTGAGCGTTTCTTCGACCGGCCAGTTAGCGACATCATGACAACCACTCCAAAGATGGTGGCTCCAACAACCAAAATCAGCGAGATACAAAAGATAATGAATAAATACAAGATACACTCTGTGCTCGTCGTAGATGAGGAGAAACATTTGCTTGGCATTGTCGACCACTACAGATGTATGGTATAGAATAAGTTGGAAAAATAGAACAAGCAGTGTATTGCAAGGTGAAAAACTGCAATAAACATTAGATAAATGATATTCAGGACAATAATAATAACTATAGTCGCTTGTCTGTCGTTTTTGGCAGAAGCATCTGCTCAGACAAGTGACTCGCTTATCGTCAGCCAACTCCGGCGGGAGGGCATAAGCTTCTCGCATAACAATAGCGTGACGCTGCTTATGAGCGGACAGGAGAAATTCGACGATATGTTTAAGGCAATACGCCAGGCACGCAGCAGTGTGCATCTGGAATACTTCAACTTTCGCAACGACTCTATAGCCTCGTTGTTGTTCGACATTCTTGCCGAGAAGGCTAAGGAGGGGGTTGAGGTGCGTGCTTTGTTTGACGGCTTTGGCAATGACTCGAACAACCGGCCATTGCGCAAGCGTCATATTAAGGATATTCGCTCTAAGGGGATAGAGATATATGAGTTCGACCCTGTGCGGTTTCCATGGATTAATCATGTGTTTCATCGTGACCACCGCAAGATTGTTGTCATTGACGGACAAATAGCATATACGGGTGGCATGAATGTGGCCGACTATTATATTAATGGAACTCCGCAGGTGGGCGAATGGCGCGATATGCACTGTCGTATAGAAGGTGATGAGGTGAATACGCTTCAGGATATTTTTCTTAGAATATGGAATAAGACGGCCAAGCAAAATGTGCATGGTGCAAAATATTATCGCAACGCTAATGGAGGAAACTATTTCGAGGGGTTGAAACCTGACACATGCCACACTGCGGGAAAGAAGATGGTGGGCATCATAAACCGTGAGCCACGCACGACGAACAAGATTATACGCTCGTTCTACTGCAATGCCATCAATGATGCTAAGGACAGCATAAAACTTGTAAACCCTTATCTCACGCTTACGCATAAACTCAAGAAAACTATTAAAAAGGCTCTGAAGCGTGGTGTTAAGATGGAGATAATGGTGTCGGCACATAGTGACATTCCGCTAACGCCCGATTGTGTGTTCTATAATGTGCACAAACTGATGAAGCGTGGTGCCGACATTTATATTTATGAGCCGGGATTTCACCATACTAAAATAATAATGGTGGACGGACGCTTTTGCACAGTAGGTAGTGCCAACCTAAATTCGCGCAGTCTTCGCTTCGACTATGAGGAGAATGCTGTTATCATCGACCCTGCTACAACGGCAGAGCTGTCGCGTATGTTCGACCGTGACAAGACGCGTAGCTTCAAGCTCACTCCAAAGAAGTGGAAAGAGTTCCGCTCTCCTTGGAAGAGGTTTGTGGGGTGGTTTGCGCATCTCTTGGCACCGGTGATATAATATATAATAAGGTGTACAAAATCAATTAATTTATAATAAAAAAATATGAGGTCGAGTGATATACGGCTCGACCTCATATTTTTTTTCATTTATAAAGTTTATCTGATTTCAGACAGATATTCAGCACACATTTCAGCACATCTTTCTCCATCCACTCCTGCCGAGACAATACCGCCAGCATATCCTGCACCTTCTCCACATGGGAAGAGTCCATGAATTTGTACGTGTTGCAATGTCTCGCGGTCGCGTAGAATGCGTACTGGTGATGATGTGCGAGTCTCTGTAGCTATCATGACAGCTTCATTGGTGAGGAAACCGCGACTCATCTTGCCGAATTTCTTAAATCCTTCCTGCAAACGATGACTCACTTGCTTGGGTAGCCAGAAATGTAATGGCGAGGAAATGAGGCCTGGGGCATAGCTGCTCTTAGGCAAGTCGTAAGACAGTTTGCCTCTTACAAAGTCATCCATACGTTGTGCGGGGGCTGTCTGTTTCATATTGCCCTGTTGCCAACAAGAGCGTTCGAGCTGTTCCTGGAAGTGCATCATGCGCAAAGGGTCGTTTTCATTGCCTTCAACATCCTCGGGACGTGTCTCGACTACCATACCTGAGTTTGACCATTGTGTGCCACGATTGCTCGGACTCATGCCATTCACCACAAGCTGTTCCTTGTCGGTGGCGGCTGGTATAACAAAGCCTCCAGGACACATACAGAAAGAATATACTCCACGACCGTCTACCTGTGTGACGAAACTGTATTCGGCTGCGGGCAAGTATTTGCCACGACCTTGCTTGGAGTGATATTGTATTTGGTCAATCAGTTGTGATGGATGCTCCAAGCGCACACCTACAGCAATGCCCTTTGCTTCAATCTCTATCTTTGCTTCGGCAAGATAGCGGTAGACATCGCGTGCCGAATGACCGGTGGCGAGAATCACGGGTCCGTGATAGGTTTCCTCTCTGCCATTGACAAGGTTGATGGCTTCTACGCCAACAATAGTGTCGTTGTTGATAATAAGGCGTGTCATCTTGGTTTGGAAGTGCACCTCGCCACCACATCTTATTATAGTCTCGCGCATGTTCTCAATAACCTTTGGTAGCTTATCTGTACCGATATGTGGGTGTGCATCGGCAAGAATGGATGTTGAGGCTCCATGTTGGCAGAACACATTGAGTATTTTCTCAATGCTTCCGCGCTTTTTGGAACGTGTGTAGAGTTTGCCGTCTGAATAGGCTCCTGCTCCACCTTCGCCGAAACAGTAGTTGCTTTCGGGATCAACTGCCTGATTCTTCTTGATGTTGGCAAGGTCTACCTTGCGGTCGCGAACATTCTTGCCACGCTCCAGGACAATGGGGCGCAGTCCTAATTCTATGAGCCTTAGCGAAGCGAAGAGTCCGCCAGGACCTTCACCCACTACAACAACAGTGGGCTTTCCGCTTACATCGCCATATTCTGTCAGCACATATTCATCGTCCTGTGGTATCTCATTGATGTATACTCTCACAGTGAGATTGATGAAAATGGTGCGCTGTCGTGCGTCGATGCTTCGCTTCAGCACTCTCACAGCATTTATTGTTCTTGCGTCAATACCCTTGTCTTCAGCCACGAACTGTCGTATGTTCTGCTCGCTCGAAGCCACAACCGGTTGCACGCGTATTTGATATTCTTGTATCATATTTTATTATGTGTATTGCTTATGTAGCACAAAATTAAGAAAATAAACTTGAAAAACAATTTTTTATAGAGGAAAATGTGGTTTGTTGTAATATTGATAATAATATCAATTTTATAATATCCTAGTATTACTAGAAGTATTGGTTTCTTCTGTTATTTATAGCTTTTTTGGCATTTTTAGTACTTCTATCACTTTTAGCACTTTTATCACTTTTAGCAATTCTAGTATTTCTAGCAATTCTAGTACTTCTAGTAAAACTAGTCTATTATAGATTTCCCATAAACCAAATTCTTATATTACAGCTTTCGTTTATTTCTGCTCTTCTTCTTTTTCTATCCTTTCTTTTAGCCTTTTTATCTCTTCCTGTTGTGAGTAATAGGCTCTCAAAGCACGTTGTTTCAGGTCTTCATAGGCCGCTTTCCATTTATTAGCCTCTGCTTGAGCTTCTGCAAGGGCTTTTTCAAGCTTAGGAAAATCAGTTTCAAGCTGTTTCAGCCGTGCGTCCTGTTGCTGGCGATAGCCTGTTCGTGCTTTGTGCATGCGCTCTTTTATACCGCCTTCTGTGATAAACTCTTGTTCTAAGTTTTTTAAGAAAGTCATCATCATTTTGTCAATCATGTGGCAAAGTGTGAGAGCATAGTTGCACATTTGCTCATCGTCCCATATTTGGAAGTAAGGCTCATAATCCTTAAGCTTATTATGGATGCGGCAATAATCCACCATTGAGGTGTATCTTTCATCACCTGCTGTATAGAATTTCAAATGACGCGATTTCAAGTAGTCTTCAAAGTCTTCACGAAGCTCCTTCAAAGAGGCACGTGCCACATTGAGTAGTTTTAATTGCATTTCTGATGAAGTGACACCGTCGGCAAGTCCTTCTACAATATTCTGTTTGCATGAGCGTGCTGCCTGAATTATTTGGTCGCGTGTCCTGTCTTTATATAGATGTATGTAACGGTTGCAAAAAGTGAAAGCGAGCTGATAAATAACATCAGATTTCTGATAAAAGTACAGCTCCTCCCAATTGTATTGTTTACCAAAAACGGTTGGCTTGTTGTTTGCGGCATCATCCATAGTATGATAGAGTTTATTGTGCTTGCATAAATATGCTGGTAGGCTATTGTTTATTTCTTATTTTCCTTATAATATTTCAGTCCCCCCTTGACGTTTTGTATGAGAGCTTTGGATGAGTATGTGGCACCGCTCACACCGTCAACCTTCATTGTTGAGGCTTCGTCTACTGATTTGCCAATGAATTTCTTGAGCAGTCTCTCGGCACTTGCAAACACAGCAGGAGTCTCTTGATTGGGTAATGACTCGATTTTTGTGATTTTATTTCCCTTGATATAAATCTTTATTGGAGTTTTACTGTTTAAGCCACGGGCCTTCACTATTGACGATGTGTTGACAATAGCTATGCCATTCTTGTATTTTATAGCGTTTTTGCTTACGCCAGCTCCCATGAGGATGAAAGCAAAAGTAGCGACAGCAACTGACATTAAGTTCTTCTTCATAACTTTATATATATTGGTTGATAAAAATATAGGAGACTACAGCATTTTTCCGTAGCCTCCTACTATTAGTCCGTCAAACTATTGTTTGCATCCGGACATATGTATTATTATTTCTTGTCGTAAGCGTGCAACGGATAGTCTGTTGTGTAGTGCAGACCACGGCACTCCTTACGTTCTATTGCCTGACGTGTAATGAGATAACCCACATTAATCATGTTGCGCAGCTCGCAAATGTCGCGGCTTGCCTTAACACGCTTAAACAGGGCTTCGGTCTCTTCGTAAAGCAAGTCAAGACGGTCCCATGCTCGTTTCAGTCGAAGGTCGCTTCGCACGATGCCTACATAGTTGGACATTATCTCGCCAACCTCCTTCACGCTCTGGGTGATAAGCACCTTCTCCTCATTGGTCATAGTGCCCTCGTCGTTCCATTCAGGCACCTGCTCATTGAAGTCGTACTCATCTACATGCTCCAAAGAATGCTTTGCAGCGGCATCTGCATATACTACAGCCTCGATAAGAGAGTTGCTTGCCAAGCGGTTGCCTCCGTGAAGACCAGTGCAAGAGCATTCGCCGATAGCATAAAGACGCTCGATAGACGACTGTCCGTTGAGGTCTACCTTTATGCCTCCACACATATAGTGGGCAGCTGGGCGCACAGGGATATAGTCGGTAGTGATATCAATACCAATAGACTTGCACTTGAGGTAGATATTCGGGAAATGCTTCTTTGTCTGCTCTGGGTCTTTATGTGTCACGTCGAGACATACATGGTCGATGCCATGAATCTTCATCTCCTTGTCGATGGCACGTGCCACGATGTCGCGTGGAGCAAGTGACAGACGCTTGTCATATTTCTCCATAAACGACTCACCGTTTGGCAAACGCAGAATGCCACCGTAGCCACGCATAGCCTCAGTGATGAGGAATGCAGGATGAGTCTCGCCCGGATGATAGAGGGCTGTAGGATGGAACTGTACAAACTCCATGTCCTTTACTGTACCCTTGGCACGATAAACCATAGCCTCGCCGTCGCCAGTAGCGATGACAGGATTGGTTGTTGTCTGGTATACAGCGCCACAACCACCGGTACACATCAGCGTTACCTTGCTAAGATATGTGTCCACCTTCTCGGTTTCAGGGTTCAGCACGTATGCGCCATAGCAATTGATGTAAGGAGTGCGGCGTGTCACACGTGCTCCAAGGTGGTGCTGGGTGATAATCTCCACTGCGAAATGGTTTTCCTTAATGTCTATGTCAGGACAGTTGCGCACAGCCTCCATGAGTCCACGCTGAATCTCAGCACCCGTGTCGTCTGCATGGTGCAGGATGCGGAACTCAGAATGTCCGCCCTCACGGTGGAGGTCGAACTCACCGTCTTCCTTGCGGTCGAAATTGACACCCCAGTTCACAAGCTCCTTAATCTGTTCGGGAGCATTGCGTACAACCTGCTCAACGGCACGACGGTCGCTGATATAGTCGCCCGCAATCATAGTGTCCTCTATGTGCTTGTCGAAATTGTCAACTGCGAGATTAGTCACTGAGGCCACGCCACCCTGGGCAAACGATGTGTTTGCCTCGTCGAGCGAAGTCTTGCAAATAATGCACACCTTACCTTTGTGTGCGCGGGCTACCTTCAATGCGTAGCTCATGCCGGCAACACCGGCGCCGATAATCAGAAAGTCGTATTTGAAAACCATCTTTTCTGTTTTTATTTCTTAGACGCTGCAAATTTAGAGAAAAAAATGAAGACTGTAAAATGATAGACACTTTTTTTACATATTAATTACATCTAAATGTCATAAAAAACAAAATTCTGGTTACGTCTTTCTTCTATTTTCATCAATGGCTTGCTGTTTCTCCCTACATTATTATATTATTAGTAGGAATCTTGTCCCATGAGAATTCTCCGATGAGTTCTTGTGCAGTTATAGGCTCATTTGACTGTTGCAGGCCTGCTGCATGAGCCAACATGCCAATGATTTCTTCTGGCGTATTGCTTGTGCGCAGCGCTGCCATGTCGAGACTTTGGTCGCGTTTCGACAGTCTTTGTCCTTGTTTGTTGCACAACAGAGGCAGATGGGTGAAGTGGGGTGGCACAAAGCCCAATTGCTGTGCGAGATATATCTGTTGTGGTGATGACAGGAGCAGGTCGCATCCGCGCACCACTTCATTAATACCCATAAGCGCGTCGTCCACAACTACAGCAAGCTGATAAGCCCAAGCCCCATCTTTGCGACGCACAATAAAGTCGCCGCAATGTGTGGTCAGGTCGATTGTCTGCATACCGTAATGCCCGTCGGTGAATGATAATATGCCTTTTCCTTCTGACGGCACTTTCATTCTTATTGCCGCAGGACCTGTCTTTACCCCTGGTGCAAGATTGCGGCAAGTGCCCTTGTATACCACTCTGCCGTCGCTCTCATGAGGAGCCTGTGTTGCAAGGATGTCGGCGCGTGTGCAATAGCAAGGATATGTCAATCCATTGTCTGTGAGCTGTTTGAGATAATGCTCGTAGATGTCGCCACGTTCGCTCTGGTAGTAAGGCCCTTCGTCCCAATCGAGTCCAAGCCAATGCAGGTCGTCCATAATAAGCTCGGCATATTCCTGTTTCGACCTTTGAGGGTCGATGTCTTCAATGCGCAGCAGCCATGTGCCTCCTTGCGATTTTGCCGAAAGCCACGACAGCAATGCGCTGAACACATTGCCCAAGTGCATGCGTCCGGTGGGCGACGGGGCGAATCGTCCCTTTATTATTCCTTCTTGCATTTTATTCTCTTTAAAATAGTTAGAGCCACAATAAGCAGAATAATTCCGCTAATCCATGAGATTGCGGCACTTGCCATCAGTCCCATACCCTGTGTAAGGCCTGCCACCACAAATGTCAGGAACGATACTCCTGCCACGGTCAAGGCGTATGGCAACTGTGATGACACATGATGAACGTGCTTGCACTCTGCTCCTGCCGATGCCATGATTGTAGTGTCGGATATTGGGGATATATGGTCGCCACATACCGCTCCTGCCATACAAGCAGAGATGGAGATGATGCGTAGTGGAGCAGCAACAGGGAAGACAGCTATGCAGATAGGTATCAAAATACCGAATGTTCCCCAGGATGTGCCTGTGGCAAAAGCCAAGCAGGCTGCCACGATGAACACAATGGCAGGCAGGAGCATTTGTAGTCCTGCCGCGCTGCTTGCAACTACTCCTGATACATATTCGGCTGCGCCAAGCGAGTCGGTCATGCTCTTAAGTGTCCATGCGAGAGTGAGGATAAGCACAGCAGGAACCATTGCCTCGAAACCTTTGATCAGACAGCTCATGGCATCGTCGAACTTAAGCGTCTTTCTCACCACAAACATCATTATCGTAAGAATCAAGGCTGTGAGCGAACCTATCACCAGTCCAACAGAAGCGTTGCTTGCGGCAAACGAATCTACAAAATCGTGATAGTTGGCACTTGTAGCATCGAAATATCCGCCCGAGTACACCATACCTGACATGCAGAACACAATAAGCATAATTATAGGTACAACGAGGTCTGCCACAGCTCCTTTCGTCTCTTTCTGTTTCTTGCTGTCTGCTTTGGCTCCAACGCCATGCTCCACGATTTGCAGTTTGGTGTCGCTCACCTCATCAAGTTGCCATCCGTTGCGTTCGTACCATTCCTTCAGTCGTTCGTCGTATTTGCTCATAGCCTTGAAGTCGAACCCCGTCACCACAATCATCAGCATGAAGATGATGGTGAAGAAGGCGTAGAAGTTGAATGGTATGGCCTGGCAGAAGAGTGCGAGTCCGTTCTCTCCTCCTGACACGAAGCCTGATACTGCTGCCGCCCAACTCGAAATGGGGGAAATGATACACACTGGTGCGGCTGTGGAGTCGATGAGATAGGCGAGCTTTTCTTTTGTCACGCCATAACGCACGGTTATCGGTCGCATCACCGAACCTACTGTAAGGCAGTTGAAATAGTCGTCGATAAAGATGAGTATACCAAGGATAATTGTAGCCACCTGTGCCCCAATCTTCGACTTAATATGCTTTGCCGCCCAACGTCCGAATGCAGCCGAACCGCCTGCCTTGTTCATGAGCGACACAATAGAACCAAGAACTACGAGGAATACAAGTATGCCCACGTTCCAAGGGTCAGACAAACAATGTATTAGTCCATAAGACTTTGCGTTGTCGCCCTCACCAACTGTGTCGTTGAGCAGATGCGACAGAAAACCATCAAAGCCAGTACCCATCGACAGACAGAACAGTACGGCTCCTAACACGATGCCGATGAACAGCGAAGAGTATACCTCCTTGGTCTTGAGTGCCAATGCAATGGCTACGACAGGAGGCAACAGAGACCAAATGGTCCCGATGAAATTGAAATCCATGTTGTTGAAATGATAGTAGGCTATGACATCTTTGCCGTAGCCTGTGTTTGTAAATATTGAGTCGGCAAAATTACTCAATATTTTTGTATTTACAAGAGTGTTTGCCGAAAAAGAATAAAAGTCGAACTAAAAAGTGTGGTAACCGACTTGAAATAGAATAAAAAAAGAGACAATGAGAAGCAAATCTTATAGGATTAAGATGTTGCCGCTCATTGTCTCTATTGTTGTTTCCTAATTATTACTTGCAGTTAGGACACCAAGGCTTCAACTGCTGGAAGAAGTCGTTGCCCTTGTCGTCAACGAGGATGAATGCAGGGAAGTCCTCAACAGTAATCTTCCAGATAGCCTCCATGCCAAGCTCTGGGTACTCTACGCACTCGATGCTCTTGATAGAGCTCTGCGAAAGAACGGCAGCCACACCACCGATAGTACCGAGATAGAAACCGCCATGCTTCTTGCAAGCGTCGGTTACAACCTGCGAGCGGTTGCCCTTGGCAATCATTACAAGCGAAGCACCATTAGCCTGGAACTCGTCTACATACGGGTCCATACGGTTGGCTGTTGTCGGACCCATTGAGCCGCAAGGATAACCCTCTGGAGTCTTTGCAGGTCCTGCATAGAGGATAGGATGCTTCTTGAAGTACTCAGGCATTGCCTCGCCAGCGTCAAGACGAGCCTTAAGCTTAGCGTGAGCGATGTCGCGAGCCACGATGATAGTACCCTTCAAGTTGACACGTGTGCTAACAGGATACTTCGACAACTCTGCACGAACAGCGTCGATACCCTTGTCGAGGTCAATCTCGATGCCCTTTGTGCCCTCGCCCGGACGACGAAGCTCCTCAGGGATAAGCTCTGAAGGATTAGAGTCCATCTTCTCAAGGAAGATACCGTCCTTTGTAATCTTACCCTTGATGTTGCGGTCGGCTGAACAGCTTACGCCCATACCGATAGGACAGCTTGCACCGTGGCGTGGCAAACGGATTACGCGGATGTCGTGAGCCAAATACTTGCCACCGAACTGTGCGCCCAAGCCAATCTTGTGAGCTTCCTTGAGCAACTTCTCTTCAAGGTCGATGTCGCGGAATGCGCGGCCTGTCTCGTCGCCTGTTGTAGGCAGAGAGTCGTAGTACTTGATAGAAGCGAGCTTCACTGTGAGGAGGTTCTTCTCTGCTGATGTGCCGCCGATAACGAATGCGATGTGGTAAGGAGGACAAGCAGCGGTACCGAGGCTCTTCATCTTCTCAACGAGGAACGGAAGCAGGGTGCCTTCGTTCTGGATGGTAGCCTTGGTCATCGGGTAGAAATATGTCTTGTTGGCAGAGCCACCACCCTTGGCCACCATTACGAAGCGATACTCATCGCCCTCAACAGCCTCGATGTCGATCTGTGCAGGGAGGTTGCAGCGGGTGTTCACCTCATCATACATGTTGAGAGGAGCATTCTGCGAGTAGCGCAGGTTGTCCTGTGTGAATGTATTGTAAACGCCGAGTGAAAGAGCTTCCTCATCCTCGAAGTCTGTCCATACACGCTGTCCCTTCTCGCCGTGGATGATAGCTGTACCGGTGTCCTGGCAGAAAGGCAGTACGCCCTTGCATGCTGTCTCTGCGTTGCGGAGGAACTGCAAGGCTACATACTTGTCGTTCTCCGAAGCCTCTGGGTCGGAGAGAATCTTAGCCACCTGCAGGTTGTGCTCGCGACGGAGCATGAACTCTACGTCGTGGAATGCCTGCTGTGAGAGCAATGTCAGGGCTTCCTTGGAAACCTTGAGGATTGTCTTGCCTTCAAACTCACCGGTGCTCACGCCTTCCTTGCTGAGCAAGCGGTATTCAGTTGTGTCCTCGCCCAACTGGAACATAGGAGCATACTTGAAATCTGGTGTTGATGCCATAATGTTATAGTGTTTTTAAAAGTTTATTGAATACTTTGCCACAAAGTTACTAAACATTGGAGACAATGCAAAATAAATTCAAGATTTATTTGAATTCTTATGTTAATGGTTTTGCAAGGGGCACTAAAAAAAGCAATGAGTTGCCTGTATATTAATGTGTAAACCCAGTAAGGGGAAAGCGATAATTGCATTTTCCTTACTGGGTTTGTTTTAATTCTCTATGGAATAATTATTTCCCGTTTAGTACGGTTGTCTTGCCGTCGGGGCTAATAACAAGATTGTTGTTGATCTTAAGGTTGTCCACCGAGTGGAAGACAACAGGCTTGTCGTCCTTCGAATTCAATGTGAACACATTGTTCTCGATTGTGATGTTGCGGTGGACAGCACCTTCCTTTTTGCGATTCTCAGGATTTATCCAGATTATAGTACCTAAGCAGCGATTGAACACGTTGTTGCGGATGACAAGATTGTGTACAGGACCCGACTCAAACCAGCTGCGAGCGTCGTCGGCCACAAGAATAGCGCTCATCTGCATGCCGTAGAAATAGTTGTCCTCGATAACCGACGGCTGACGTGTGGTGATGAGGATGCCACGTGTTGGGATGCGGCTAAAGTGGCAGCGTGCGATGTGTACGCGCGGAGTCCATGTGATGTTCTCCACTACACGTGCGCCATTCTTCAACAAGTCGGCAGATACGGGTTTGTTGAGTGTTATCTCAATCTCGCGTGGCGAGACCATGCGTGCGCTCTTCACCTTGAATGTTCCCTCGGCAAGTAGTGTCTCAGGATTTACAATCTCAATGTCGTCGCCGCTGTGGAATGATTGGAAACCGAATGTCTGATGGTGCATATAACGCAGGAGCAGAGTGTTGGCTGATGTGGCGCGTACAATCTGCAGGTGGGTTCCATGCACGTTGATAGGGTCGTCGTGGGCTCCAGCAAACTTTGTGTCGGTAATGTCGATAAGTCCGCGGCATCCCGACATCTGCACGAAGTCGGCAAATCCGGCGTTGGTTCGGCCACTGCCTTCCTCAGGGGCAAACCAGCAACGATGGATGCTGATATTCTCCGACACCTGACCAACAACACCAAAGTTGCTAAGATAATAGATGCGCACATTCTCCAAGCGCACATTCTTCGACTGCCAGATAAGTCCGCACACCTCGCGGCGGATAGCGTCGCGCATTTGGAAAACTGTGCCTACTGGCACTTCAGGCTTTTTGTTGTACTTGATATACAGTTTGCCATGCTCCATCTCGCGAGCTTCCACCACATTATCAGTAGGACTCCAGTCGCGCCATGTCACGTCGCGCACAGGGTCGTACCATTGTGCAATACCGTTGGTGAAAGCCCATCCACGTCCGTACCATTCCACCTTGCCATTCTTGATGCGGTATTGCGATGTGGCATGAGTGCGGCAAATCATATAGTCCTTGCCATCAGCCTCCACTGTCATTTCTGTCTGTGTTGGGTGAGCGTTGTCGATGGTGAGATTGCGCAGGGTGATGTTCTGACAGCTGTCAATAATGAAAGCCGACATCTCGCCGTCGAGCATGATTGTAGAGCCACTGCCGTCGATAGTCACGTTGCGGAGTCCACGCAGGAGCAGGGCTATATGCTTTGAAGGGTCTGGATTTTCCGATTCGGAAGTAGTGTTCGACACATAATACTTGCGCACTATTGCCTCCTCACGCGGAATGTTCCACACGCCAAGGTCGAGTTTCAAAGTCACTGGGCTGCCCTTCATTGCGGCTGCCTTCTCCAAAGCGGTGCGTATAGAGCTTGCTGCACTTCCGTTCTGGCTGACCTTAATGATTTTGTCGGCTGCATTTGCTGAGAATGCAGACAAAAGGAAGAGCAACAAAACAAGAAGTTTTGCTTTGGCATTTCTGTTTCTGAAATGACGAAAGGATAAATTAATAGATGAAAATCTGTTCATAGTAGTGGTAGAAAATTTTTATGAAAAATGCTGCGCACTTGAAAAAATAGTACGCAGCATTCAACCTTAATTCATTATTCTATAATTATATTTTCATGAGAATATGCTTCGCAACACATTCTCATGAAGATAAATCTTATTACTTTTCCCAACCTGGGTTCTGCTTCAAGTTCGGGTTGATAATAAGTTCGTTTGTAGGCAGCGGGTCGAGCCAACGATGGTCATTTTCCTTCCAGTGACGACCAGACTTTGTAGCGTCGAGATCGCGTGCTGGATACTGATAGAGATACTTAGCACCTTCGTACTCAGCTACAGGACGCTTGCCTTCCTCTGTACCAAACTCTATACTGCCTTTCTCCTTGTATTCCTTAGCAACCTCATCGGTAATCTTGATACCGAACATGGTCTTTGGGTTGTCGAAAAGCTTAACAGCGTTCCAGCGCATGATATCGTCAAGACGGAAGCCCTCGTGTACAAGCTCGATACGGCGCTCACGACGAATCTCATAGAGAAGGTTAGAGAGGCCGTAGCCATAGTCGATAGGCTTAGCGTCAGCAACAGGATTTGTTGTCAAGTGAGCCATACCTACACGGTCGCGAAGCTTGTTGATAGTGTTGTCAAGTACAGTCTGTGTGCACTGTCCAAGCTCAGCCTTTGCCTCGGCGTTGATGAGCAGCACCTCAGCATAACGGTATACGAACCAGTCGTAGTAGGTGTTGCGAGCCTCAGCCTGCTTAGAGTTAGCAGAGTGGAACTTTGTACAAGGATAACCTGTCACACCCTGACTGGCATTAACGTTAGCAATAATCGGGAACTGAACATCACCATTAGTGAGCACCAACTCAGGCTTGTGCTTGTTAGGTATGAGCTGATAGAGACGTGGGTCACGGTCAGCAATCTCATCCTCCTGAGTGTTGTCACCCTTATAGCCAGAACCAGCGTTAAAGATAGGAGTACCGTCTTTCATAAGGAACGACTCGATGAAGTCCTTAGACATACCGAGACCATTGCCACCTTCCTGACGGCCAGTCTCATGAGTGAGTACGCCTTCCTGATAGAAACGGCTGAGCACAGACTCCTTGCAGCTGCTGTGGTCCTTCATTACGAAGAGGTTGGCATAGTCAAGAGGATAGCCCTCGCACGACTTTGTGTCGGCGTCAGCATCGGCTACCTTAACGATGTCGTAATTACCGCTGTTGATAATTGCGTCGGTCTGCTTGGCAGCCTCCTGAAGGAGCTTCTCTGCATTCCATGTGCCAGTAGGATTCTCTTTGTGGTACTTCATATATGTACCGTAGTAGAGACAAACGCGAGCAAGCTGCTGGCGTGCAGCGTCCTTGTGGAGACGTCCCTTCTCTGCGTTCTTCTTCTCTGGCAAATTCTCTACAGCGTACTGCAAGTCCTCAATAACATGAGCGAGAACCATGTCGCGTGGGTCACGAGCCTTATAGAGCTCCTCTGTGTCGTTGGTTTTGAGGTCGCGGTCGTACCAAGGCACATCACCGAATGACTTAATCTTATCGTAGTAGAGCAGTGAGCGGAAGAAACGCATCTCGGCTACATATTTCTTTATTTCAGTCTCGTTGCCCTGTGCGGTCTGGTAGCGGCTGAAGAAATAGTTGCAGTTGCGGATATTGCCCCACGACCATCCGCCACCTGATGTAGGTACTGTTGTCTCGTCGAACAGCCAGCTGCTTGGGTTTGATGTCACAAAGTTGTCACTTGTGGCATCAAGTGTTGAAGACGGACTTGAGAGCAAGCCATAGAAGTTTGTGGCATACATCTTCAAGTCATCTGTTGTTCTCCAATACGATTGGTCGGTGAACGAATCGATTGGTGACAAGTCGGTGAAGTCTTCACATGAAGTGAATGTTGCTCCGACTCCGGCGAACATAGCCGCCATCAATATATTTCTAATTTTCATTTTTTGTTCGTTTTGTAGGTTACACACTATTATTATAATGTAATGTTCACACCAACAGAGATCTTCTTGTTGAGCGGGTAGGTCATGTTGTTGAGTGTCTCAGGATCTGACCACTTAATCTTTGTGATTGTCAACATGTTCTCAGCCTGAACGAACAAGCGCAAGCGTGAAATATACCACTTCTCTGTGATGCTCTTCGGGATAGTATAGCCCAATGTCACGTTCTTCAAGCGCATGTAAGCAGCATTCTGCAAGTAGCGGGTAGAAGTTGTACGGTTGGCACCGCCTACACCATAGTGGTGGAGCTTAGGCAAGTAAGCATTGGGATTATCCTTTGTCCAGTAGTCGGTAGCTGTGGTCTGAGGAGTCTGCCACTCATCGGTGAAGCCCCAGAACTGAGAACCACCAGGGAATACATCGCGCTTGGCAACACCCTGCCAGAACATCTCGAAGTCGATGCCCTTCCAGTCGAAACCAGCTGTGATACCGAACTGATAGCGAGGAGTTGAGTTACCGATGATGCGCATATCACCAGGGTTGGAAAGTGTATTGTCACCATTGTCAATCTTTCCGTTGTTGTCGAGGTCCTCAAACTTCACGTCACCTGCGCTCCACTTAGAACCTGAGAGGAACGACTGGTTAGCCTTTGCTGCTTCCTCGTCGCTCTGGAAGAGACCGTGAGAGGTGTAACCCCAAATCTGGCCCATCTTGTAGCCCTTATAGTATGTAGAGAGTGTACCTGTCGGGTTGGCGAACTTTGTAATCTCCGACTGGTAGTCAGAGAGCACACCCTTAACGTGATAGTTCAAACCGTTGTTCAAACGATCAGCCCACTCCAAAGAAAGCTCCCAACCGTAAGTCTTCATGTCAGCAGCGTTCTCGCGTGGCACTGAAGCACCGAGTACTGCAGGAAGAGCCTGGCCAGAGGTAAGCATATCCTTAGTGTCGCGGCGATACCAGTCGAAGCTTGCGTTCAAGCGGCTGTTGAGGAATGCTGCGTCGATACCGAAGTTCATCTGGTTTACAGTCTCCCAAGTAAGAGTTGCGCTCACGAGTCCAGGAGCTGAAACTGATACGGGGAATCCACCACCAAGCAATGCACCATACTTAGTGTTAACACCGTAGGTAGCAAGGTATGGGAAGTTGCCAGATACAGCTTGGTTGCCAAGTGAACCGTAAGAAGCACGCACCTTGGCGTAGTCCCACCATGACTTAAGCGGTTCCCAGAACTTCTCCTCAGACATACGCCATGCTACAGAAGCAGATGGGAAGAATGCGTAGCGGTCGCCCTTCGGGAACTTAGAAGAACCGTCGTAACGTCCATTGAGCTCAAGGAGATACTTGCCTTCGAAGTCGTAGTTGATACGAGCGAAGGTACCGTTGGTAGCCCACTGTGATTCGCTGCCGCCTACAGCCTGGTCGCCTGTTGCAAGGTTGATTGACGGGTTGGTGTTGTCGATAAGGTTTTTACGGCCTGAGTAGAAGTACTTGTTGTGCTTCTTCTCCTGGTTGTAACCTACGAGCACCTTGAAGTTGTGTTTCTCTGCGAGTGAGAATGTATATTCTGCGAAAGCGTTGAACGAGTTGTAGTAGTCGTTGTTGCTTGAGCAGCAAACAGAGTTAGGATTGGTCCAAGGATAGTAGTTCTCGGTGCCAGGAACGGCTGTATAGTCGTAGTATCTCTGTACGTGCTCGTTAGAGTTGTAGTTCCAGAAGTTCCATGTGTAGTCGGCGTTGATGACAAGACCCTTGATAGGAGTGATGCGGATAGCGCCAGTCATCCACAAGTCGTTCTGCTTGAATTTAGATCGACCACCCTGTGAGAGCACTGCAGCCGGGTTGGTGTAAGAACCCTGGCCAGCGAAGTTGCCATCCGGATGACGAACTGGCATCAATGGGTTAAGGTCGGACTTGAAGATACCAGAGTATGAGCTCAAGCCTGAATAGGCTGTCGGGTTCATTCTGGTGTTACCGCCTGACGGGTGGTTCTCGTTGGTATAGGTGTTCATAATCTTGGCCGACACGTTCAACCACTTGGTGATGTCGGTAGACACGTTCACGTTGGCATTGTACTTCTTGTACATATCGTCGCCATATCTCTGAATACCGCCCTGATCGTTCATGCTGAACGAAGCATAGTAGGTAGTACGGTCGCTGCCGCCGCTGATGTTGGCAGTATAAATCTGAGAGAATGAAGTCTTGTAAAGCTCGTCCCACCAGTCGGTGTTGCCGCAATAGCCATACTTGTTCTGGTCGTAAGCAGGGTCGTAGAATACAGGCTCTTTCCATGTGCCTTCGGCATATTTCTTAGCGTATTCATATACTAATGGGTTCAGCTTATGACCAGAACCACCGTCGTTCTGATAAGCCTCGTCCATCATCTCGAGATACTTCAGTGAGTTTACGTTGTGGAACGACTTTGTAGGGTTCTGCCAGTAGCCTGTAGCCGAGAGCGAAACAACTGGCTTGTCGCTGCGCTTACCCTTCTTGGTTGTGATGAGGATTACACCGTAGGCAGCACGTGCACCGTAGATTGCTGAAGAAGCAGCATCCTTCAGTACAGAGATTGACTCGATGTCGTCAGGGTTAACAAGGTTGGCATCCATCTGCACATTGTCAACGAGCACGAGAGGGCTACCACCGTTAAGAGAGGTGTTACCACGAACGTTGAATGATGATGACTGACCAGGGGCACCTGAGCCTACGCTTACGTTAAGGTTAGGCACAACACCCTGCAAGCCCTGACCGATGTTGGTGATAGGACGGTTCTCAAGTACTTTGCCGTCTACTGAAGCCACAGCACCAGAAAGGTTAGCCTTCTTCTGTGTACCGTAACCTACGACAACCACCTCGTTAAGGCTCTGTGAGTTGTCCTTCAATACGATGTCAAGAGTCTGGCCTGTCCATTTCACCTCCTGCGGGTCGCAGCCGATATAGGTGATGATAAGGGTCTGACCTTTCTGCACTCCATTGAGCGAGAAATCTCCATCGAGGTTGGTCACTGTTCCTGTAGTGGTAGAACCCTTAACTTTCACGGAAGCACCGATAACGGGCTCGCCGGAAGCGTCTTTCACAACACCCTTAACTGTGGCGTTCTGTGCATTTGCAACAATTGCAGAACTCAGCAAGAGTGTAGTCAAGCCAGCCCTCATCAAGGGCTTTAAAGCATGTCCTTTTTGCATAATTTATATGTTTTGGTAAATAGTTGTAAGTAGTAATTATCTATTGATAACGTTTACGTGGCAAATGTACAACAAATATTTCTAAGGTCTATAGAATGTTAATGGTAATTAAGAATAGTCTGCGTTTTTTTTTTTTTCTTAACTAAAAAGATGACTGACTAATCATTTTTCAACCCTAAAAATGTTTTAGGGAGGAATAAAAATGCAGGTTTTTTTAAAAGTTAAATAAATTTTTTAGTTTTTATTCTGTAGAGAGATAATTATTTCTCTGCCGAGGAAAAAATTTTTTCCTGCCGAGAGAGTAAAAATAGTTGTGGTTAAACGATTTTAGTTGACCACTCTAAGCTTTATTGATAATACGAGTTGACTCACGGATGTCATGAATGTCATGAATGTCACGAATGTCATTAAAGTCAATAATAAATACATTTAACTTCTTTTGAGGGTAGGTAACGCATGAGGTCTATAACCCTTAATGACATTCGTGACATTCATGACTTTCATGACAATATGGCTCGTGTTTTTTTCGATAGCTTCTCGATTGTTCTTCGTTCGCTTCTCGATTAATCTTCGATCGTTCTTCGTTCGTCCTTCGTTCGTCCTTCGTTCGTCCTTCGTTCATCCTTCGTTAAACAATCGAAGATCAATCGAAGAACGATCGAAGAACGAACGAAGAATAATCGAGTTCACAACGAAGGAACAACGAAGGCAGAACGAAGAATTAACGGAATAGTAACGAAGGAAGAACGGAGAAAAAAAGGAGGCTATAGCATTCTCGCCATAGCCTCCTGATTGAAAAAACTATTAATATCCAAAAATATCCTTGGTTGAAACTCGCTTAATAGGAGCGATTTTCTCCAAAGCTTTCATGTCGAGATTGTTCTCGTCGCCGAGAATGAGATAACGCCACGGCTTCTGAGCCATGTTGTCGTGCTCAAACTTCACGATGTCCTCGAGAGTCAATGATGGCAGAGCTGCGTAAACCTTGCTGCGAAGGTCGTAGTCGATGCCACGCTCTTTGGCCGACAGGTATGAGTAGATGATGCCTGTCTTTGTAATACGCTGCGATGCGATGCGCTTCATTATAGCCTGCTTTGCAAGCTCGAATGCGGCAGGAGTCTGCGGCAGTGTGTCGAGGATGTTGTTGAACACGCGGATGCAGTCCATCATCTTGTCGTTCTGCGAGATGATGTAGGTGTAGGCATAGTTGGAGTCTTCCTTGCGCGATGGAGTGGCGAAGTCGGCAAATGCGCTGTAGGCCAATCCACGGCTCTCGCGGAGTTCCTGGAACACAACACCGTTCATGCCACCACCAAAGTACTCGTTGAACACTTCCACCTTAGCCTCGTCCTCTGGATTCCACTTCTGATTCTCGTTGTGATACTGAATCATGTAGATGTTCTTGGCGTCGTAGGGCGCAATCCAAATCTCATTGCTTGGAGTAGTCTGCTTGGTGTAGTGCTTGCCAGCAGGAGCGTCCTTGAGCGACTTAGCCACGGCGTGGTTCTTGTCGATGGCTGCTACGAGCTGCTTCTCAGTGAGCGGACCGTAGTAGATAACGCTATGCTTGTAGTTCTTGAGGTCGGCAACCATGTCGATGAGCTTCTGCGGGTCGGCAGACACAAGCTCTGTGCTGTCGGGCACATTGCGCAGAGGGTTGTACTCGCCATACTGACCGTATACTTGCAAAGCTCTGAAGTTGGCTTTCTGGCTGAGCTTCTGGTCGCGGCGCGACTTTAGTTCCTGCTCAACAAACTTCTTGTAGGCGTCGCGGTCTACCTTGGCATGGTTCACTACCTGCTCCATGAGTTTCTGTGCCTCTGCCATGTTCTCGCCCAGACCGTAGAGGCTGATTTGCATAGAGTTGGTGCCAACGCTGATGTTGTAGCCACAGGCGAGCTGATAGAAACGCTCCTTCACCTCCTTGGCAGACAGCTTGTCGGTGCCAAGATAGTCGAAATAGTCCTTGGCGAAAGGCAACCACTTGTTTGACTCCTCGCCAAACTCGAAGTAGTAGCTCATAGAGAAGAGCTGGTTCTGCTTGTTCTGTATGTAGTATACAGGCAGATTGCGCTTGGTCTTGGTCAGAGTGAAGTCGTTCTTGAAGTCGAGGAAGCGAGGCTGTATAGGCTCCACCTTCGACTCTTTTATCTCCTTTACGAATGCGCTCTGCATGTCGCGGTTGGTAGGAATGGCTGTGATAGAAGGTTTGTCTATCTTCTTCTGCGACGCATCCTCGCCCTGCTTCTTGTATACAATGGCATAGCCATTGGTGAAGTGGCGGCGTGCGAAGTCAACAATCTGCTGTTTTGTCATTCCTGCAATGCGGTCGAACTTCTCCACCTCTGTCTTCCAATCGCGTCCGTTGATGAACGAGTTGACGTAGGCGTCAGCACGTTTCTCGTTGTTGTCGAGCGAGTTGAGATAGTCGAGCTTCATGTTGTTGACAACAGCAGGCAAGAGTTTGTCGCTGAAGTCACCATTCTTTAGTTTCTCTATCTCGGCAAGGATAAGGCTCTTTACCTCGTCGAGCGACTGTCCCTCGTTAGGCATACCGAAGACGATGAACTGCGAATAGTCGCGCATGGCATAGTTGAAGGCCTGTGCTGCCTGGCAACGCATGGGCTGGTTGAGGTCGAGGTCGAACAAGCCAGCCTTGCCGTTGTTGAGGATTGAAGAGATAACTTCAAGTGTGTCGTTCTGCAATGCAGCCGCACCGTCCATCTTCCATGCAAGCATGATGTTCTCGGCTTCCTTGCCTATGACTGTCTCGCTTGTAGGCGATGTGAGGTTCTTCTGCACAGGGAACTGCGGATAAGTCACCTTGTCGCTCTTCTTCCATGAGCCGAAATACTTGTCGATGGTTGCAACCACAGTTTCAGGGTCGAAGTCGCCAGCCATACAGATAGCCACGTTGTTGGGCACGTAGTAGTGGCTGTAGTAGTTCTTTATGTTAGTTATCGACGGATTCTTCAAGTGCTCCTGTGTGCCGATTGTGGTCTGTGTGCCGTAGGGATGGGTAGGGAATAGCAACTTGCCTATGGCAGCAAACTCCTTGCGGGTGTCGTTGGTGAGCGAGATGTTGAACTCCTCATATACGGCCTCGAGCTCGGTGTGGAAACCGCGGATAACCATGTTCTGGAAACGGTCGCCCTGTATTCTTGCCCAGTTCTCCACCTCGTTCGATGGGATATTCTCTACGTAGCAAGTCACGTCGTTGCTTGTGTAGGCATTGGTGCCTTCGGCTCCGATGCTCGCCATGAGCTTGTCGTACTCATTAGGAATGAAGTACTTGGCTGCGAGCTGCGACACAGAGTCAATCTCATGATAGAGTTGCTTGCGCTGTGCTGGGTCGTTCACGGTGCGGTAGTGCTCATACCGACGTTCTATGTCGTCGAGATAAGGCTGCTCCTTCGCAGGGTCAGCTGTGCCGAACTGTCGTGTGCCCTTAAACATGAGGTGCTCAAGATAGTGAGCCAAGCCAGTTGTCTCGGCAGGGTCGTTGCGTGAGCCTGTGCGCACGGCGATGTAGGTTTGGATGCGTGGTTTCTCCTTGTTTACAGAAAGATAAACCTTCAGTCCGTTGGGCAGAGTGTAGATGCGTGTCTGCATCGGGTCGCCCTTAACTGTCTCGTAGCTGTAGGCTGAGGCCTGACTGCCAAATCCCAATGACAGGATTGAGGCAAGAATTAAAGATTTGAATTTCATTGTTTGATAAAATTACATGTACAATTTTTGGTTCTCGAAGTCAACCTCCTTGTCGAGCTGCTCGTTGAAGCTTGCGAACACTTCCTCCTCTACGTCGCCCAGGCGATACTCCTTGGCAGCGTCCTTCTTGATTTCTGCAATCCATGCGCGGCGGGCCGTGATGTAGTCTTGCTTCACGCGCTCCACATTCTCCTCTGTAAGCGAGTCGAAGCCGTAGTAGTCAAGAATCATGCGGTAGGACCATGCCCAACGGTATTCTGAGTAATTGTTGTGTATTTCCTCGAAACGCTCGGTGAGGTCCTGTGTGTTGTCTATGTCGCCAGAGAGGATGTCGTTGATGATGTGCTGCTCCTCCGATTCAGGAAGCAGAAGGCCCGAGAGGTCGTTCCATGAGCCTGTGCCTACCTTTAATATAGGTTGCACTGGGGCATGACGCTTGAGCACGGCACCCATATATATGCGCAGGGCTATGTCGTAGTATTTGATGCCTTTGCGCAATGAAGAGTTCTTGATGACATACTCGTGGTAGTTGTAGGTAGACACGTCCTCGCCCGAGGCATCGCGCAAGTCCTCAAGAATCTTCTTGCCTCTAAGAATCTCGCCTACGGTGAAGGGCGAGAGCCAGTCGAAGTTTACGACGCTCTTCTTTGTGCCAGAGGGACGCATGTCGCGCTTAGGCCACTTGCGAATGTCGCGGTAGAGACCTACGGTTGTGAGGTTGCGGCCAGGCACAAGGTACATGGTGTCGTTGTAGGCTATAAGATAAGAGAATGGCAGAGAACGAGTGTCGGGATGATACATCAGCTTGCCGAAACAAACGGAGAAAGCACCGATATGTGCAGGCATAAGCACATAGGCACCTGACGCTGTCTTCGAGCCACGCTCAAGAGTGCCATAGTGCATAGGTCCCATCTTGTAGGCATGGTTGGAGAAGTTGGTGGCAGAGCCAGCGTTGTAGAACGAGAACTCTCCGCCGATAAGCAGCGAACTCTTGTGGTGGGAAGCCGTAAATGGTCCGCAGAAAGCAGCGCACGCCTCGCCGTTGGACATATAGGAGTTGGCAAAGAACACACTGTTTGAGGCTGTGAATCCGTTGCTTATCTTGCAGGTCTCGCCCACGAAGCAGTCTTGCATCTTCACGCTGTTGATAATCGACGAGCCATCGCTGATGATGGAGTTCTCGCAGATGACGCCAGTTCCGATGTACACCGAGGCGTTGGGATTGCTCATGATGGTGCAGTCGCTAAGGCGTGACGCTCCCGCAATCTCGCAGTCGTCATAGATGATGGTGTTGGTTATCTCCTTGGTGTTGACAATCTTCACATTGTTGCCTATGGTGGCAGTCTCGGGTGACGTGCGCTCTATCTCCTCGCGTATGAGTCGGCGTATGGCATCCTTCAGCGGACGGTTTTGGAAATGCTTCACCATGAAGGCGGCTATCTGACTTGTGAGTCCGTGGTAGAGGATGAGGTTACCGTCGCCCACCTCGTTGAGCACAGAGATGAGGTTGCCCTCGCCATAGGTTGCTCCCTCGGTGGTCTCCATGGTGCACACATTGGTGATAAGGCAGTTGTCGCCTATCACATAGTTGTTGATATAGCCCGAGATGTTCTCAATGAGGCAGTTGTCGCCGATGGTGACATTGCGCAGCGTTGCGTTGTTCACTCCCGAATGCTTGAGGAATCCCTTGCTCACCTCCACACTCTTGTCAAAATGTCCGAGGCGTATGTCGCCATAGAACATCACGCGGTGGAAATAATTTGGTGCGAAGTCTTCGCTTACTTTAATGCGCTTCCAGTCTTCCGCCCAACAGCTGTTAGCCTGAAGGGTTGAAACTTCTGTGTCAGTCAAGTTTCTGTATGCCATAATCTTAAAGTTAGAAAATTTTTTATTCGTCTACTACTTCGTACAGGAAATCGTTGTAAGGATATTTCTGCACGTGCATTTCGCGCACCTTATTATATATAGTCTCACGGAACTCATCGATGTTCTCCTTCTCTTTTGCCGAGATGAAGAGACAGTTCTCGTTGAGGCGTGCCATCCATGTGCGCTTTAGTTCGTCGAGTGTAATGTTATCCTTCGTCATTGGCGTAAGGTCGTCTTCTTCCTTTTCCGTCCAAGTGTAGTTGTCGATTTTGTTGAAAACGATCATCGAGGGTTTGTCGGCGCAGCCGAGGTCCTTAAGTGTATTTTCCACTACGTTTATCTGTTCCTCGAAGTCGGGGTGGGAGATGTCAACTACATGCAGCAGGAGGTCGGCCTCGCGCACCTCATCGAGTGTCGACTTGAATGAGTCGACAAGGTCGGTGGGCAACTTGCGTATGAATCCTACGGTGTCGGCAAGGAGGAAGGGAAGGTTTTCGATGACAACCTTGCGCACGGTGGTGTCAAGTGTGGCGAAGAGCTTGTTCTCGGCAAACACCTCGCTCTTGGAGAGCAGGTTCATGATGGTCGACTTGCCCACGTTGGTGTAGCCCACAAGAGCCACACGAATGAGTCGGCCACGGTTCTTGCGCTGTGTTGTCTTCTGTTTGTCAATCTCCAGAAGACGCTGTTTGAGCAGAGTTATGCGGTTGAGGATGATGCGTCGGTCCATCTCAAGCTGGGTCTCACCAGGTCCGCGCAAGCCCACGCTGCCTTTACCACCACCCGAACCAGAGCCACCACCCTGACGTTCGAGGTGGGTCCACAGTCGCTGTAGTCGTGGCAACATGTAGCGGTATTGTGCCAATTCCACTTGGGTCTTGGCGGCTGCTGTCTGCGCACGCATGGCAAAGATGTCGAGGATGAGCGATGTGCGGTCGAGAATCTTTACGCCCAGTTCCTTCTCGATGTTGCGTATCTGCTTAGCCGACAGCTCATCGTCGAAGATAACCATACCTACGGGACGTTCGGCGTCCTCCTCGGCTTTGATATAGTCGCGTATTTCTTCAAGCTTACCCGAACCGACATAGGTCACCTGGCTTGGTCCGCCTACGCGCTGGGTGAATCGCTTCACTGTGACAGCTCCCGCTGTGTCAGCGAGAAATTCCAGCTCGTCGAGATATTCCTTTGTTTTGGCCTCGTCCTGCTCCTTGGTGATAAGACCCACAAGAATGGCAGTTTCGGCCTTTACTTCTGATATAACAAATTCTTTCATTCAATAACTTATAAATACGTATTTATGCGGCTAATGCGCCATTTTGATACAAAATTAAGTAATTTCCTTGATACACACAACTTTAAGCTATGTATTTTTTGCATTTGGCATACCTATCTGTCTCACTCTGTCCTCAAACTCTGTACGGTCGCACAAGGCTCCATTCTTGATGTTGGCCCTATAATTGTAAATTGTGTTGACGCTATAGTGCAGAAATTCTGCTATCTTGCTGCTGTCGGTTATGCCGAGCCGGATGAGTGCGAAGATGCGTATTATGGTGTTGAGCGACTTGTTGTCGGGTGGCATAACACGGTTTTCTGGTTTCAGCAGAGCGTTGAACTCGTAGACAAACGACGGGAAGAGTTGCAGGAATGCGTTGTCGAAGTTCTCATACAGTTCGTCGGTTTCCTTGCCTGTGAAGTCGGCAGAGCGTGTGAGCTCGGCAAGTTCGTTGAACTGCTTGTTCTTCACTCGTTTTATCACCTTCTTGCGCATGTCCTCAAGCTTGTCGATATACACCGAGCATAGCCGGAGGAAACGTCCCACGTATTCGTCCTTCACACGGTTTGCTTCGGAAAGCTGAAGGTTGAGTAGGGCGAGCTGCGAGTTGAGCGACGACAGTTGGGTGTTAGTGTCCTTTAGCTGTTCGTTCGACTTGGCGAGTTGGTCGCGCGTCATGGCAAGTTGGTTGCGCTTATGGTAAACGTAGACCAATGCCGCGAGAAGCAGTACGGAGAGCAGGCTTATGGCTGCTATAGTGTAGCACAGCGAGCGGTTTGACTTCTCTTCATTTGTCTTGTATTGTTTGGCAATGTGCGACAACAGGGGCGAGATGCGCGACAGGCGTTGGCGTGAGCCAAAGCGGTCGGCACAGTCCGAAGTGAAGCATATATATCTGTAGGAACGGTCGATGTCGCCCTTTACCATGAGCAAGTTTGCCATTTCCCACAATGATCCTTGGTCCATCACGGCATTTCTTATGTCTGACAGGACTGATTCGCCAAGCCAGTACATCGCCTGTATGGAGTCGCCCAATGCTTTATAGTCTAAATATCGATAGAACGAGACAAGGGCATATTCTGTAGAACCAGCCTTCGCTTGTTTTATCCATTCGTTGTTGATGGCGAGCGATTGCCTGAAGTCGCCTTGGTTTTGGGCCATCATCTCGCGACATTGGTTGTAATATTTATGGCTATGTGGCAGGTGCTGCTGTGCGAGCATGAAGTTTTCTATTGAAGATTCGGCAAATTTCTTGCGCATGTCCTTAAACTTGCCGTAATATACCAGCTCGCCTGACAGATGACCGTAGGCATAATAGTATAGTCCAAGGTCGATGTCGTGCAGGTTACTTGGGTTGATGTCCTTCAGTATATCCTCCGACTCAATATACATTCCTGCATTCGAGCAGCTAAGGGCTATGAGCGACAGGCATGCTCCTTTCTTGGAGTCGTCGCCCATTTGTTGGGCTATCTCTGAGCATCGCTCAAGGTAGACTATTGCTGAGTCGTTGATGAAAGGCAGATATTCTACATAAATTTGGTAGGTCAGCTCGTATTTGGCCGACAGCGTCTCTGCCTGTTCAATCTCCGACTTAAGGTAGTCTATACGATCCATCTTCTTATGTACATATTGTTCGCTATGCTCAATAGCTGTGTCTATGCAGTGGAGTAGGGAGTCTATCGAGGCAGCCGTAGGGCGGGTGGCAGCCTTGGCAGGGCATACTGTCAGCCACAGCAAAGCCACTGTCATAGCTGCATGACATATACATTCATATATTACATTTTTTTGTTTTGTAGATTTCATTTGTTTTTAGCTTCATTTGTCTTTTTTCCGTTTACGGCTGTAAAATTACAAAAAAAATGGATAAGTTGTTACATATATTATATATATTATAATGTGGTTTGTTTAAATTCATCAATTCCAAATCTCTCTTCTTTGAAGTATTTTGCTATTGGACGCATGAAAGGCGTGAGATGCACTTCGTGCGGCACATTGTGATAGTCGGTGCGTTGCAAGCATTGCGATACATACAGGCGTTGTTTGGCTCGTGAAAGAGCCACATAGAACTTGCGTGCGTCTTCGGCAAGTTGGTGTGGATTGTTGCGACTGTAGTAGTTGGGCATACGTCCGTCTACAGCATCGAACACAATGACATTGTCAAACTCCAGACCCTTAGCCTTGTGTATGGTAGTGACGAATATGTGCTCGTTGATGCTTTTGCTGCCACACAGGTCAGCCTCCTTCAGGGTGCTTATCTCCATAGTGTGGTTGCACAGCTGTTCATATAGCGATGGTTCCTTCGACGCGTCAATCGTGTCGTTGGAAAGATACGCCAATATGAAGCGAAGTCCATCTATCTCCACAATAAATCCTCCGTCAAGCAGATATTCATAGAAACGTCGCAGTTCTCTTACCAATGCTACATCAGCAGAATTATCACTCAAGGATTCTTCACTCTTCACTCTTCGTTCTTCACTCTCATACATGCACCGTAAGCCTTCCTTGTACATTTCGCCATAGTTTCTCCTCAATGTCCCTACGCGCTCTTTGACACGGCTGTCGTCCAAGAACTTTTCTTGTTCCTCAACCTTCTCTTTAGCAATTTTATAGCAATGCACCACCACGTTGCGTGTAGCGTTCACGTCGTCGTCGGCAAGATGAGAGTTGGTGCCTTCAAGACCGAGCACAGCAAGCAGATATTTCAGTTTGTGTTCCATTAGTTCGGGATGCAACAGGCGCACAAGTCGCAGCGAGTCGAGATACGATGGGTGGCTGTCTGCAAGCCTTATCTCAGGAGTATAGCGTTGGAGGTTGAAGTCAAGAATATGGTAGTCGTAGTCGGCATTGTGTCCGAGCAAGGTGCAGCCTTCGGCGTAAGCCATAAATTGTCGCAAAGCTTCGGCATGAGTGAGAAGCTGGTGATGGCGTCGTTCCTCGATTATCGGGTTTACTATATCGCCAAGCATGGCAGGAATGGACTTGTCGGTTTCGATGTATAATGCAAATTCCGAATCAGGCACTACCTTGCCATTGCGCACTTTTACTGCTGCTATTTGCAGTATGTCGTCATCAAATACGTTGAGGCCAGTAGTCTCGGTGTCAAACACCACGATGGTCTTGTTTTCGTAACTGTGGATGAAGTTTTGTATATATGTGGTGTTGTCGAAAAGCAACAGGTCGGACGGCATTATGGCACGGTCGAACAGCTGTCGCACAAAGTTGCGTGCCGCAGCATTGCTCTCATACACACGAAGTCCTTTCATTAATCGTGCCCACGACATAAAACTAAACTCGTTGTTGAGAACACCAAGATGTGCAAACAGTAGTTTCACCTCGGGCAGGGAGAAAAGGTCGGTGCCCGACACCTTGAAATGTCCTATGTCACGCATCGTCAGTTCGTTGCTAATAACCTCGGCATCGTGGTTGGAGTTGACCACAAGGGCTGTTGTCGACTCTGGAAAGTTGCTGCCCAACATGTTGGCAAACTGCACACAGTCGCGCACTTCTTGCTCGTATGTCTCGCTGCATATTATTTTCAGTTCGTTGCCTAAGATGTCCTGCGGACGTTCCTTGCCCACTTCAGGCAATAGCGACGGGTCTATTTTCAGCACTTCGGCAGCATAGGTGTTGAATATGTCGAGAAGATACTTTGGAGAACGATGGTTCACCGACAGATGATGAAGCTGGCATTTAGGCTGCTGCTTCAATGCTGAGAGTGCGTCGAGCTTTGCTCCCATGAACGAGAATATGGCCTGTTGCTCGTCGCCAAGAAACATTACAGTGTGGAACGGACGCGCCGTGAGTAGTTTTATGATAGCCATTTGCAAGGGATTAAGGTCCTGTACCTCGTCCACCTGCACCCAAGTGTAATGCTTGTATTTGGTTTGCTCGCTATCTGAAAGCATTGCGTCATAGGTCTGCACAAGCAAGTCGTGGAAGTCGAGCAGATGGTTTCGGCGTTTGTATAGCTGATACTGACGTGCAAGTGACATCTTCTGAAGCAGTTTCATTATAATCTGGCGGTTGCCATAGTCGCAAGTGTCCGATTGTGTCAGGTCGCGATAAGTGTCGGTATTTTCGTAGATGTCAATCATTGCCGCAGCATCAAATGTTCGTTTCATTACCTCGCAGATGCATTGCATGGCCTTGATGTCGTCGGCATTGATGCAGTCGGTATGTGCGCGTAAGGCTTTGGGATGATTGTGGCGTATTTGGTGCATCATGCTTTCAAGATGCAGGATGTTGCTGTAGTCGCGTCGGCGGTTGGCATTGTTGAGCACGGCATACTCGTCCTCGCCGAGATAACGAGCAACTATGGATATTGCGTCGTTCTCGTCGATGACACTAGACTCGGCTGCCACAAGAGCGTTGGCGAAAAGAAACTTTGAGCAGAATCTGTGCACATTGCCCACAAACACCTCACCCACGCCTTCGTCAGATATGTTGTTGTGTATGCGCTCAACCATGCCTCTTGCCGCACGGTTGGTGAAGGTGAGGCATAGCATGTCGGCATAGGCTATGCCCTCGGTGTTGTGGGCATGTCGTATGCGTTCGGTGAGAATCTGTGTCTTGCCACATCCCGGAGGGGCGAGTACAAGGTGGAATCCTCCACGGGCGCAGATGACTTCTTGCTGATAAGGGTCGGGAGTGAATGTGCTGTATGTCATTGTCGATTTTCTTAAAAAAATGGTTAGGTTGCGAAATTACTAAAAATAACTTAAAAAACCTACTGTATTCGAAAATAATATATACTTTTGCACTTGCTCATTTATACAAGTGTGATGAACGTAACATCATGAATTAATATCAAAGAAAGGCATTATGGTTTTACAAAATGAGCCGTGCCCAAAAAATGTTGACACGGCAGACGACACAAGGGAGCGTCGTATCTATCGCGTGACTCTTTACGGAGCTATAGCCAATGTGTTGCTTTGTATGGCAAAACTCTTGGCTGGTGTATTTGGACGAAGCTCGGCTATGATTGCTGATGGCGTGCATTCGCTCAGCGATCTTATCACCGACTTCATAGTGATTGCATTCGTGCGTATATCAAGCAAACCGCAGGATAGGGGACACGAATACGGACATGGCAAGTATGAGACTCTTGCCACTACCGTCATCGGACTGATGTTGCTGTTTGTGGGTGCTGGCATCATGTGGAACAGTCTGTCACAGATATGGGCATGTCTTAATGGCGAACAGCTTAAGTCGCCTGGATGGATAGCTTTTGTGGCAGCAATTGTCTCGATAGTTGTCAAGGAGGCCCTCTTTCAGTACACACAACGCGAGGGACGGCGTGTCAACTCGCAGGCTGTCATAGCCAACGCATGGCATCATCGCAGCGACGCCTTCTCCTCGATAGGCACAGCCATTGGTATTGGCGGAGCATTGCTAATGGGGCAGCATTGGACAGTGCTCGACCCTATAGCAGCCCTCATCGTGAGTGTGCTAATCATACATGCAGCCATAGAACAGTTGCGCCCAAGTCTTGGAGAACTTGTGGAGAATTCTTTGCCCGAACCCGTGGAAGAGGAGATATGCAAAGTAATTCTCTCATGCCAGGAAGTGAGCGACCCTCACAACTTGCGCACGCGCAAGATTGGCAACCGTTCTTCGGTTGAGGTGCATGTACGTATGGACGGCAACATGCCGTTAAGCGAAGCGCATAAGCGTGCCACTGAGGTGGAAAATAAAATAAGGCAGCTGTTGGGGAAAGACACGTTTGTGATGATTCATATTGAACCAAAGAAATAAAAAGAGAGTTTATGTGTAGGAGGCTATGGCAAAGATGCAATAGTCTCCTACACATTTTTATGCCTTATTCAAACTCCACACCTCCGAAGAAGTCGGGGCGATGGAAGTCGGGCTTAGGCAAATCGATAGGGAAGAGTGAGAGGAAATGCGGATGTGGCAACATGTCGCCACACTTATATACATTACCCTTAACCTTCAATCCGTCGAACGACTCCAAGTTGTGATGATAGAAGGCTTCTGTAGGCACAGCAAGGCAAAGTTGCCATGTCTGTTCGCCCATCTTGTCGGCAAATGGTTCTCTGCCCATTGACGACCAACGGTCTACCTTATCGAGCACTTCCTGTGATGCACGCTCGCGGTCGTTTCTTTTCGGACCAAAACCTATAAGCAATGTTCCTGCGGCATTACACTCCATGTTATAATATGTGCCATCGGCCACAGGCGAGAGGAAAAGCTCACAGCAAGAGTCTTCCCAAACGTTGCCATCGTCGTGGGGAGCAACGGCACGCACACATTCCTCTGTCACGCGGTAGTTGATGAGCAATTGTTTGCCGTTGTGAGCCATGCGTACCTCAAACTTGGGTTTGTAGGGATAGTCGGCCGCCCAGCAATGGTTGTCTACAGAAACGAACTCTACATTGGCTTCGTCCAATATACGACAAATCTCAGCCGCCCCTACAGGAGCAGCTGAGATTTTCTTTATGTTCAATGCTTTATGCATATGATACGGGGTTTGATTTTTACAGATTGTTCTTCTCGATGTCCTTGAAGTAGCGGTAGGTGCTAACCTTGAGCTCATCGGTAGCAGCCTCGTCGGCAACGATGATACCGTGCTGGTGGAGCTGGAGTACAGAGATAGTCCACATCTGAGTAACAGGACCCTCAACAGCAGCCTGCAAAGCACGTGTCTTGTTGTGGCCGTTTACGAGAATCATAACCTCGCGAGCCGACATTACAGTGCCTACACCTACTGTAAGAGCTGTTGTAGGAACCTTGTTAACGTCGTTGTCGAAGAAACGAGAGTTAGCTACGATAGTGTCTGTAGTCAAAGTCTTCTGACGTGTGCGTGATGTCAATGAAGAACCCGGCTCGTTGAAAGCGATGTGGCCGTCAGGACCGATACCGCCAATGAAGAGGTCGATGCCACCTGCTTCCTCAATCATCTGCTCGTAGTGAGCACACTCAGCCTCCAAATCCTCGGCGTTGCCATTGAGGATGTGGATGTTCTCCTTCGGGCAATCTACATGGTCGAAGAAGTTCTTTGCCATGAATGAATGGTAGCTCTCTGGGTGAGACTCAGGAAGACCTACATACTCGTCCATGTTGAAAGTGAGAACGTTCTTGAATGAAACGCGACCTTCCTTGCAAGCCTCTGCCAAGGCATGGTACATGCCGATAGGAGAAGAGCCAGTAGGCAAACCGAGAACAAATTTGTGGTCGGGTGTCGGGTTAAACTTGTTGATACGTTCAATAACATGCTCAGCTGCCCACTTTGAGAGCTGATCATAATCTTTTTCAATGATTAATCTCATAGTAAATAATTAATATAGGTGAAAAATATTTTTCAATAAAAATGATAGTAAACGTGCCCCGACGTCACATCGGAGCACGCTTTGTTTGATTGTTGTAGTAGTTGTAACTAAATAAGCAGTCATGAGTTAGTTGAAAATCGGTTTCTTTAAGTCGATTTGCCGCCATAAGGCAGCCTTGCTTTGTTTGTTTTGACTGTGCAAAGTTAATCATTAAATCTTTAACACCAAAGACAAATGATTAAAATCAAGTGGCATTTTCACATTGTTTAAATTTTCTGTAAAAAAAAGAATTATGTTTTAATTTACATTTTTATACGACATGTGGGTAAATAAATACAAAATACCCCCGTTAGCAACATTCCGCTTCCCCCTAAAACCTCTCACTAAGTATCCACTTTGTTATATGTGGTATATTGTGAATATATACTTATTATCAATGATTTACGTATTTATTTCAATTTAAAATATCCACTTTTTAAACACTTTGCCTTTGCCAATTCGTAATCATATATTAACTTTGCAAGCGTCAACTAAAAACCATTACACATAAATATGAAACATTTTATAACTATTTGCATGATGGTAGTGTGTAGCATGACAGCTAATGCTCAGCAGACTCCAATCTATCTCGACGATGCCAAACCTATTGAGCAGCGTATCGATGATGCTATTGCCCGTATGACTCTTCAAGAGAAAATACGTGTGATACATGCGCAAAGCAAGTTCTCATCTGCCGGAATACCACGTTTGGGCTTTCCTGACTTTTGGACAGACGATGGTCCTCACGGTGTGCGTCCCGATGTATTATGGGATGAGTGGGATCAGGCAGGGCAGACCAACGACTCTTGTGTTGCCTTTCCGGCACTCACATGTCTTGCTGCCACATGGAATCCCGATATGTCGCTAATCTATGGCAAGAGTCTTGGCGAGGAGGCTCTGTACCGTGGCAAGGACATGATTCTCGGTCCGGGAGTGAATATCAACCGCACCCCTCTTGGCGGACGCAACTTTGAATATATGGGCGAGGACCCTTATCTGGCATCTACAATGGTGGTGCCTTACGTTCAAGGATTGCAATCGATGGGCGTATCTGCATGCGTCAAGCACTATTGCTTGAATAATGATGAGGAATATCGCAATCAAGTGAATGTGGTTGTAAGCGACCGTGCCTTGCACGAAATCTATCTGCCTGCCTTTAAGGCTGCCGTTGAGCAGGGCAAGGCATGGGCGATAATGGGAGCATACAACCTTTATAAAGATGAGCACAACTGCCATAACCAGTACACGCTAAACAAGATACTGAAAGGCGATTGGGCTTTTGATGGTGTGGTTGTGAGCGACTGGGGTGGTTGTCACGACACCGATCAAGCCGTGAAGAACGGTCTCGACATGGAGTTTGGTTCATGGACCAACGGACTTTCTGCCGGCACAAGTAATGCTTATGACAACTATTTTCTTGCTACACCTTATATAATAGGTATACAGAGCGGAAAATACACCACCAAGGAACTCGATGATAAAGTGCGCCGTGTGTTGCGATTGTTTTTCCGCACAACGATGAACCGCAACCGTCCTCATGGTTTCCTTTGCTCGGAATCGCATTATGAGGCAGCCCGAAGAATAGCCGACGAGGGCATAGTGCTGCTTCAAAACAAAGGCAATATATTGCCAATCGACCGCAACAAGGCTAAGCGCATACTTGTGGTTGGCGAGAATGCCATCAAGATGATGACTGTTGGTGGTGGCTCGTCTTCGCTCAAGGTGCAGCGTGAGATACTACCTCTTGAAGGATTGCGCCAAAGATTTGGCAATGATGTAGTAGTAGATTATGCACGTGGATACGTGGGTGATGTGTCGGGTGAGTACAATGGAGTGACTACGGGTCAGAAATTGAAGGACAACCGCTCCGAGAGTAAACTCATTGCCGAAGCTGTGGAGAAGGCAAAGAATGCCGACTACGTGATTGTGGTGGGCGGACTCAACAAGTCGGATTATCAAGACTGCGAGGGTCATGACCGTAAGCAGTATGAACTGCCCTATGCCCAGAATAGACTTATTGAGGCTCTTGCCAAGACTACAAAGCGTCTCGTCTACGTAAATATATCAGGCAACGCTGTGGCTATGCCATGGAAAGACAAGGTGGGGGCTATTGTTCAGGCTTGGTTTATTGGTTCGGAGGCAGGCAATGCCATTACTGATGTGCTCATGGGTGATGCCAATCCAAGTGGCAAGTTGCCATTCACATGGTATGCGAGCCTTAACGACTGCGGCGCACATGCCTTGAACACTTATCCTGGCACATGGCGCAGCGCAAAGGACAAATCTGCCGGATTCAGCAAGATAATCGACGAGGAATATAAGGAAGGCGTATACGTAGGCTACCGTTGGACTGACAAGAACAACATCAAGCCAACCTTTGCCTTTGGTCACGGATTAAGCTACACTACGTTCAGCATGAGCAACCTTCGACAGTCGGCAAAGGAAATGACTCGCGACGGCAAGCTGACATTCACAGTCACAGTGAAGAATACTGGCTCGAAACGTGGAGCAGAGACTGTGCAGCTTTATATAAAAGACATAAAGTCGTCAGTCGACCGTCCCGTAAAGGAACTCAAGGGTTTCAAGAAGGTATGGTTGGAGCCGGGCGAACAGAAGGATGTTGACATGACCATTGACAACAATGCCCTTGCTTACTATGATGAGACTACAGGCACATGGAAATCGGAGGATGGAGAGTTTGATGCTCTCGTTGGAAACGCCTCGGATAATATAATGCTGAAGAGTAGATTCATGTTGAAGTAGAGGAATAAATATCTTTAGCCATTAAAAAGCAACATAAATAAAAACCTAAATACCTAAATTTATGAGTAAATCAAAGTTATTATTAACAGCAGTCGCCTTGTCGCTGTCGACATCGCTCTATGCCCAGAACCAAAAGTTCACGGGTACGGTAGTTGACACAAAAGGCGAACCTATCATCGGAGCAACAATCAAGGTAAAAGGCTCTAAAGAGAACGCAATAACCGACATTGATGGTAATTTCTCCATCGCGGCAAATCCCGGACAGACTCTTGTCATCAACTATATCGGTTTCAGTCAGCTTGAGACTAAGGTGGCCAACAATATGAAGCTCACGTTGAGCGAAGATCGCCAGACGCTCAACGATGTCGTTGTTGTGGGATATGGTGTGCAGAAAAAGAGTGTAGTGACTGCTTCTATCGCCAAGGTCAGTGCCGACGACTTAGCTGGTACAGCTCCTGTGCGTGTGGACAATGCCCTTAAGGGTCTGGCATCAGGTGTCACAGTTACGTCTGCCTCTGGTCAACCTGGTGCTGCATCTCAGGTGCGCATTCGTGGTATCGGCACAATCAACGATTCCAACCCACTATACATTGTCGACGGAATGCCTATTGAGGGCGGTATTGATTATCTTAATCCTAGCGACATTGAGTCAATCGAGGTGTTGAAGGATGCTGCCTCAGGAGCAATCTATGGTACACGTGCCGCCAATAGTGTGATACTTGTCACAACAAAGGGTGGCGAGAAAGGCAAGGTGCGCGTAAACTACAACTTCTCTTATGGTTGGCAAAATCCATGGAAACATCGTGATGTGCTCAATGCCACCGAGTATGCGGTGATGATGAACGAGGGACTTGTTAATGCAGGACAGGCTCCTATCTATGACGACCCATATAGTTTTGGCAAGGGTACTGACTGGCAGGATGAGATATTCAACGACAATGCCGGTGTGATGAGTCACGAGGTGAATATGAGTGGAGCTTCCGACCGTGTGAACTATTATTTGTCTTTGGGTTATTTTCATCAGGATGGTATTGTTGGAGGCAATTACGACCGTTCCAATTATAGTCGTCTTACCATGCGCAGCAACACTACATATACAGTGTTTGACGCTCAAAAGGAACGCTCGTTGTTCAACAAACTCTCTGTTGGCGTAAACCTCTCTTATGCTCGCGTAAGCAACAAGTCTATTGATGCCAACTCACAATGGGGCTCGCCTCTTGGTTCTGCTCTCTACCTCTCGCCGATACTTACTCCTACTGTAAGCGGAGCTGAAGCCGACGCACAGGCCTCACTCTATGGTAGCCAGTATATGCTCTACGACAAACAGGGACGTATGTTTACCATTCCAGGTAGTTCGTATCAGGAGATGAACAATCCTCTCGCCATGCTTTCATTGCCTGGTGACAACAATTGGAGTCATAAGTTTGTTGCCAATTTCTCTGGCGACCTTAACATTGGCTATGGATTGAAATACCGTATAAGCTATGGAGCCGACCTCTCTTTCTGGGGAGCCGATGGCTATACACCTTTATATTATCTATCAGGCAACAATAGAGCCACAATCACCAATGCCCATCAGTCGAGCAACCGTGGCACAGTATGGCAGCTGGAGAATGTGCTCACATGGGATCGCCAGTTCGGCAAGCATTCCATCAATGCTGTGCTCGGACAGAGTGCAATGCAGAACACTGGTATGAATCTCTATGGCTCATTGCAGAATCTGAAGGATATCAACAAGCCATATATGAACAATACCAGTGCCGACCAAAGCCGTGGCGAGATGTCGGCAAGTGGTGGTCCGGCATACAAGCATACACTTAGTTCCTACTTCTTCCGCGCCAGCTACAACTATGGCGAACGCTATATGGCGCAGGTGACAGTAAGACGTGATGGCTCTTCGCGATTTGGTGCAAACAACCGTTATGCCACATTCCCTTCGTTCTCGCTTGGATGGAATGTCATCAACGAACCTTACTTTAAGGCTCCTAAGTGGTTGTCTACACTGAAAGTGCGTGGTAGTTGGGGTAAGAATGGTAATGATAACATCGGCGATTTCACCTATGCTGCATGGACCGCATCACCTTATAATACTATATGGGGACGTGGAGAGAACGTAGTGAATGGAGTACAGGCAGGTGCTCTTGCCAATCCCGACCTGAAGTGGGAGGAAAGCATACAGACCGACCTTGGTGTCGACCTTGGTTTCTTCGATAATGCGCTCACCTTCTCTGTTGACTGGTTCAACAAGAAGACAAGCGGCATGATTATATCCATGCCGATACCTAACTATGTAGGTTCGGAGGCTCCTCTTGGCAACGTTGGTGACATGTCGAACAAGGGTGTAGAAATGGAGTTGGGCTACAAGTGGTATGTAGGCAAGGCTAAGTTCCATGTCAGGGGCAACGCTTCTTATCTCAAGAACACACTTACCAACCTCGGTAACAGTTCGGGATATCTTGAATTGGACAATATGCAGAATACGGGAACTATCACACGCGCCTCAAATGGTGAGCCTTTCCCTTACTTCTATGGCTACAAGACCAATGGCATATTCCAGACAATGGACGAGGTGAAGGCTTATGTCAATGACAAAGGCGAAATGCTGCAACCTAATGCAAAACCAGGTGATGTGCGTTTCGTAGACGTTGACAATAGCGGAACAATCAATGCTGCCGACCGCACAAAGATAGGAAAGGGAATGCCCGATTGGACCTATGGCTTTACCTTCGGAGCCGAATACAAGGGTTTTGACTTCATGTTTATGCTTCAGGGCACTATTGGCAACGACATCTACGATGCTACACGACGCACCGATGTACGCCCAGCCAATCTTCCATCATATATGCTCAACCGCTGGACAGGACCTGGTACAAGCAATAAGTATCCGCGTTTTGTGGTGGGCGACGGCACCAACTGGCAAAGCTCCGACCTCTATATCACCGACGGTTCTTACCTGCGTCTGAAGAATATACAGCTTGGCTATACACTGCCAAAGAGTGTGACACAGCGTTTCTTCGTAAACAACCTGCGTGTATATGTGGCAGCCGAGAATCTGATTACATTTACCAAATATGCCGGATATGACCCAGAGATATCATCTGGCGGCACATCGCTCGGTGTTGACTATGGTGTATATCCGCAGAGCCGCACATTTACAGTAGGTGTGAATGTTGGATTCTAAAGAAATCACACAAGACATTTAATCTTTTAAAAGAAACCATTATGAAATCGATCAATAAATATATAATTATAGCAGCTCTCGCCACTCCTCTCGCCCTTACAAGCTGCTCCGACAGTTTCCTCGACGTTACACCTCCCGACAAGGCCACCGTCGATGAGTACTTCAGTACCTACGACCATATCATTGAGGCTATGGCAGCCACATACAATCCTATGCGCGGGTACGACTGGAACAACAGTCAGTATGCTCCTCTTACGCTTTGCTCCGACGTTATGGGTGATGATGTGTGGCCTGGAGGTTCTGGTATAAGCGACAATCAGCATCTGCACAAGATGTTCAACTTTGAGTCGTCGCAGAACTCATCCGATGCTCTTAGCGGTATATGGGACCAGAGCTACAAGGGAGTGCGCAATGCCAACGACGTGTTGCACTATATTGAAAACTCAAAGCCAAACCTCACTGATACCCAATACAACACTCTCTCGGCCGAAGCCCGCACATTGCGTGCTTTCTACTACATGCAGTTGTGGAAGTTCTATGGCAACATTCCTTTCTATATGGAGAATCTCAAAACTCCATATATTGCCGAGCAGAAGTCAGCCAATGAGGTCTACGAGACTGTTATCAGCGATCTTGAGTCTGCCATTGGTCTCAACGCCTTGCCTTTGAAGTGGGATGACGACAATATTGGACGTATGAGTCAGGCTGCCGCCTATATGATCTATGCAGAAATGGTGATGTATCAGAATGACGAGTCGCGCTACCAGAAGGCTCTCTCCTACATGCAGCAGATTATCAGCGACACTAATGACTACGACCTCAATCCCGACTATGCCAACATATTCCTTGAAAGCGGCGAATGGTCGAAGGAGAGCATCTTTGAGATCTGCTATAAGGACGACAATGCATTGCGTGCATGGGGTGGTGGTGTCGTTAATGCAGGCGGAACCATTTATCCTCGTCTTATAGGTCCTGCTGGTGGTGTGCCAGAGGATGGAGTAGACAACGGATGGGGTTTTGAGCCTGTTCGCGAGGAGACTTACAATATGTTTGCCGAAGGTGATGTTCGACGCGATGCCACCGTGTATGATGCTCGCAAGGCTTCTTACACCAAGCGTTATCAGGACACAGGTCTGTGGCTTAAGAAGTATCTGCCTTATACTGAGAACAATAAAGACCAAAAGGCCGACGGCGACCTCAACTTCAACAACAACCTGCGTATCTATCGTTTTGCCGAGACTTTGCTCAATGCTGCCGAACTGCTGGTTCGCACCAATGGCGACTTGTCAAAGGCGCAGCAGTATCTTAACCTTGTGCATCATCGTGCAGGACTTGCCGACAACCGTGCCGCTACTATCGACAATATCATCGATGAGCGTCATCTTGAGTTTGTTGGCGAAGGCAAACGCTATTGGGATCTTGTGCGCACAGGCAAGGCTGCCTCTACGCTTACTCCTGATGCCTATGGCTATCGCACAAACACATGGAGTGAGAGCAAGAAGTATCTGCCAATACCGTTGAGCGAGATCGATGCGTCGCACGGAACTTTGAAGCAGAATAATTATTAAAATCTAAAATACAACGAGACTATGAAACTCAACAATATATATACTCTGGCTTTTGCTGCCTTGTCGTTGGCAGCATGTAGCCCCGAGGATTTTGACGGTGTGTCGGAGGCTGGTTTGCCGGTAGCCGAAAACGCTAAAGTGACAGCTACTGTTGATGATGCCACCAACACTGTCACCTTCAACATTGCGGGCGATGGCATTTATCCTATGTGGTACATTCCGGTTGACGGCAAGGAGGTGACCAAGAATCCCGTGTATTCCACTCTTAATCCTCTGCAGAAGATATGGAGCAACGCTGGTGACTATAAAATATACTATCGTGTGGGCAACCGCAATGGTATGTCGCAGGGAATGGGCGAGACAACATTCCATATAGCCAACTCACTCACCAACTATGATGAGCTGCTTGCCATGCTCTGTGGCAAGGAGTGGCGCATAGCCTCTACCGAGGCAGCACACATGGGTTGTGGACCATCGGGTACCGACGGTACGGAATGGTGGACAGCCAAGCCCAACGACAAAGCCGGCTTTGGTGTGTATGACGATCGCCTGACATTTGGTAGCGACTATTCGTATATCTATGACCCGGGCGAGGGTGGAACTGTATTTGTGAACAAAGAATGCACCGTTCTTGGTGGTCCTCAATCAGAAGACTTCATGGCTGCTGTCGACGGCAAGAAGCCGAGCTCGTTCAAACTCTCTACCGAGGGCGAGAACATTTACATGACCATGCCTGCCGGCACTTACTTCCCATACATTCCCGCCGACGCGGCCTTCAATGGTGAATTGAAATTGCGTATTGAGAGTCTTGTGGGCAGCACAATGGTGCTTGTTTGGGATAATGGTGAGATAGCTTGGCATTATATCCTTACCAATGCCGACGAAGGTTTCCAGGGCTTTAACGCCTCAAGCGACTGCAACTTATGGAAGACATGCCAGTTTACCAATACCTTCTATTATGCTCCGGGCTGGAGTCAGATAGCCGACCCGACAGTGACAGCCGACGGTAACAAGTATGTCATCGAACTGCCTACTGCAACTTCCGACCAGTGGCAGGCTCAAGTGCATTTCCACACAGACATGGCTACCAATGTGGACAATTCGTATGACTTCTCTGCAAAGTTCCTTTCCACCACCGACCATAATAACGTTACGGTGAAGCTGACGAAGGAAGGCGATGACAACACTTATTACTTCGTAGAGAACATAAAGCTGAAAGCCGGACAGGAATACATATTCTACAAGAGTAATATGCCTGGCATTGATATGGACAAGATAAATCTTGTGCTCGACTTCGGTGGTAATGCCGACAACACTAAGGTTACAGTGCGCGACATCGATCTCCAGGAACATGGATGCGATGGTATTGAAGCTCCTGCTGAAGATGAGGATAAGACGGTGTATACCTATGACAGTGAGTCGAACATATGGAAGACTTACGTCGATGATAAGGGCGATGCAGGATTCACCACAACGTTCTACTATGCTCCGGGTTGGGCACAGATAGCCGATCCCGACTTCTCTGTCGACAAAGGCAAGTATACTGTTGTTTTGCCTGAGGCCACAAGCGACCAGTGGCAGGCCCAGGTGCATATCGTTACCACTATTCCTGCTGATGCCGACACTGACTACGACTTCTCTTGCAAGTTCCTCGCCAAGAAGGATATCAATGGAGTGACAGTGAAACTCACCGATGCTGCAAGCGACGACAACTTCTTCTTTGCCAACCGCTACGATCTGAAAGCAGGCACAGAGTATCAAGTCAAGATACCTGCCGCAAAGATGTCGCAAGGCAAGGCCGACGCGCTGAAGCTTGTGTTCGACTTTGGTGGATGTCCTGCCGACGAGAAAATAGATATTTACAATATTATATTGCAGAAAACTGCTAAATAAAACAACTTGAACATTTATGAAAAAAACAATGATTCTAACTTCTCTCTTTGCTGTAGTCATTGGTATAATGGCTTGCAGCAACGAGACAGACATAACCTACGCCCCGCAGCAGAGTATCACAATAGCTCAGAAATCGCTTAGCATAGGCAATAATGGGGGCAGTGTCAACGTTGAAGTATCAAGCGACCATGAGTTTGCGGCTTATTCTCCTGACTCTTGGCTCTCTGTGTCGCCTACTGGCAGCATAGGCAAGTCGGCCACTCTTACGATTACTGCTGAGGCAAACACTGGTGCAGAGCGCACGGGCAAGGTGGTTATATGGTCGGGCGGTTCGCGCGATAGCATCAACATTATGCAGGCTGCCGGACAGCAAGACGATATAAAGTGTCCGTTGAGTGGCTATGAACTGGTATGGAATGACGAGTTTAATGGCTCAAAGGTGGGTGCTGACTGGACGTGGGAAGTGCAGCCTGCCGGATGGGTGAACAATGAGTTGCAGAACTATGTGCAGGATGACAAGGTGGCACAGGTGGGCAATGGCACACTGAAGATAAACCTTATCAACGATGGTGGCACCATAAAGAGTGCCCGACTTTATGCCCGAAAGAACACTGGTTGGCAATATGGCTATGTCGAGGCAAGCATAAAGCTTCCTAAAGGCAAGGGCACATGGCCTGCTTTTTGGATGATGCCAGTCAACTTCAAGTCATGGCCAGGCGATGGCGAGATTGACATTATGGAGGAAGTGGGCTACGATGCCAATGTTGTGGTGTCTACCATTCATTGCAACAAATACAACAATGGCGGCACAGCCATTGAGTCGGCTCGCAAGTCAGTGCCTACAGCCCAAAGCGATTTCCATAAATATGCCGTGGAGTGGACTAAGGACTACATGACATTCTATGTGGACGGCGAGAAAATCCTAACCTACAACAACGACGGTTCGGGTAAGGATGCGTGGCCTTTTGATGCAGCCTTCTATCCCATCCTCAATCTTGCTTGGGGCGGAGCATGGGGCGGACAGCAAGGTCTCGACGAGAGTTGTCTTCCGGCTACAATGGAGGTTGACTACGTGAGAGTGTTCCAAAAGAAATAAACGATGAGTATGAAGAAGACAAATATTGCATTGGCAGCATTGTTCCTTCTTTCGCCTGCAACAGGGTTTGCGGCAAAGAAGAAGCAGTTGCCGCCTATGAGTCAGTTCGTCACAGAACTGATGCAGAAAATGACTCTTGAGGAGAAGATTGGCCAGCTCAATCTTCTCCCCGGAGGCGACCTTACAACTGGTGCCGTAATGAATTCGCCACTTGCCGAAAAGGTAGGAGCTGGTGAACTTGGTGCCATCCTTAATGTGAAGGGCGTGGAGAAGATAAAGAATCTGCAGGAGATAGCAGTCAAGAAGACACGTCTCGGCATTCCTCTCCTCTTTGGACAGGACGTGATACATGGCTATCAGACAGTTTTCCCGTTGCCGTTGGCGCAAGCCTGTTCGTGGGATTTGGCGATGATTGAGCGTGCCGCACAAGTGGCAGCAGCTGAAGCCACAGCCTCGGGCATCAACTGGGTGTACAGTCCTATGGTAGACATTGCCGTCGATCCGCGTTGGGGACGAGTGGCTGAAGGAGCAGGCGAGGATCCTTACCTGACCTCACAAGTGGGTGCGGCCATGATTCGTGGCTATCAAGGCGACTATTCCGACCATAATGCCATGGCTTGTGTCAAGCATTATGCCCTTTATGGAGCGTCGGAGTCGGGACGCGACTACAATACTGTCGACATGAGTCATGTGCGTATGTACAATCAGTACTTTGCTCCTTACCGGGCTGCTGCCGAGGCAGGGGCTGGCTCATTCATGACCTCGTTCAACATTGTCGACGGTATACCAGCTACAGCCAACAAATGGCTTATTGACGATGTGCTGCGCAAGGAGTGGAAGTTTGACGGCTTCGTTGTAACCGACTATGGCTCTATTAATGAGATGATGTCGCATGGCGTGGGCAATCCTCTTGACAATACCGCCCAGGCTCTCAAGGCTGGCACCGATATGGACATGTGTTCGGAGGCATTTGTCAGCAATCTTAAGACCTGTATTGAGAAGGGCACTGTGAAGGAGAGCGACATTGATCAGGCTTGTCGCCGTGTGCTTGAGGCTAAATACAAGCTCGGACTCTTTGACAATCCATACCGCTTCTGCGACCCTAAACGTGAGAAGACGGAGCTTTATACAGCTGCCAACCGTAGCGTTGCACGTGATATGGCTGCCGAGACTTTTGTGTTGCTCAAGAACCAAGACAATCTGTTGCCACTCAAGAAGCAAGGCACTGTGGCTCTCATAGGTCCGCTTGCCGACACGCGCAACAATCTGCCTGGTTCATGGTCTACTGCAGATAAGCCAGAGAAGTATTCCACTCTGCGCGAGGCTATGACCCGCTGTCTTGATGGCAAGGCTACTGTGCTATATGCCCAGGGCTCCAATATCTATCTCGACGAGAAACAACAGAAGGAGATAGAGTTTGGGCGTCCTATAGAGCGTGGCAATCAGCGGCAGATGATGGATGAGGCTCTTGCAATAGCCCGTAAGTCGGATGTTGTGGTTGCGTGTCTTGGCGAGATGGCCGAGATGAGTGGCGAGTGTGCCTCTCGAAGCAATCTTGAATTGCCCGACGCTCAGATGATGCTTCTTAAAGAACTTGTGAAGACAGGCAAACCTATTGTCTTGCTCAACTTCTCTGGCAGGGCTACTGTGTTGAAGTGGGAATCGGAGAATGTGAACGCGATAATGAATGTATGGTTTGCTGGTTCGGAGACAGGCGACGCTGTTTGTGACGTGCTCTTTGGCGACAAGGTGCCTACAGGTAAGACTGTAAACAGTTTTCCGCAAAACGTTGGTCAACTGCCTCTTTACTACAATCACATGAATACGGGCAGACCAGTGCCCGAAGGTACCGACCGTTTCTTTAAGTTTCAAAGCAATTATCTCGACGTGCGCAACGACCCTCTCTATCCATTCGGCTATGGCCTGTCGTACACCACGTATGAGTATGGCGACTTGACCCTTAGTTCACCCAAAATGAAAGCCGATGGTAAAGTGGAGGCTTCAATAACGGTGAAGAATACAGGCTTGCGTGATGGCGACGAGATAGTGCAGCTTTATATCCGTGACATAAGCGCAAGTATTGCTCGCCCGGTGAAGGAACTGAAGGGATTTCAGCGTATCCACTTAAAGAGCGGAGAGTCGAAGACTGTGAAATTCGACATAACACGTAGTCAGCTTGAATTCTATGGATCAGACTTGAAACAGGTTGTAGAACCAGGCGACTTCACTATTATGGTAGGTCCTAACAGTCGAGATCTAAAGACTGTAAAGCTTACTGTAGAGTAGTTGTAAATAAATTGAATGATAAAAAACAAGAGGGTGCATCGAAAAGAAGTAAAGTCTTTTTGATACACCCTCTATCATATTAAAAGCTGTAATACAATCTTGCGCTTAATGCAGTGAAGTCGCCGTTACCGTTGGATATATACTGAAACGACGGTTGCAGCGCGATAGCATCATTCAGCTGTCTTTTCCATGTCACCTCTACAGAGTGCTCCGCACCTTGGTTGAATTTAGCATACTGTCCCGATAGGCCAATCTCGTTGTTGCTGTCCTTGTAGGCGCATCCTGCCTCGGCATATCTGTAACAACCGTTTCTATGGCTCGTGTTCTCGGAATATTGCAGCATGCACGTCAGATTCTTCTCGCCCGCAGTCCACAGCTTTTGTTCGCCATATATCCACCATGCGCATGTGGTCTTGCTATACGACTCCTCTGTAGGAGCCATTTCTCCCTCCTCATCAATAGGGAATTGTCGAGTGTGTACAGCCACTCCCGCGTAATAGTTACCCTTGCTATGGGAGTATTCCAGCTGCGACATGTTGAAGATGCCGTCTTTCTTGGGTCGCACAATGAAAGGATTGTCCTTACCCTTCCATCCATTGTAGCCCACACCATTATACAGACTGTTTCTAAATGTCCATCCACTTTTGGTCACATCAAAATATATGGTAAGACCCGAGAATGGATAGTTGGCGATAGGATAGCTTGAGGCTATGGTGGGAAAAATGCCGCCGGAACTGTTGGTGAAGAGCGATGTGACATCAGAAGTGAAGAAATCCTCGTTCACATTTCTTACTCCCACAAACAGATGTCCCGCTTTCCATTCGTGCATATATCCGAGCACAGCAATGGTGGCAAACAAATTATCAGTCTCAATATTCGAGAATCCCTGCCAGTCGTCAATTATGTTGTCGTTGTTCTTCGACACATGAAGGGTGGCAGCCTCAAAGGAGTCATTGCCCTTGCCAATAGGAATGCTCATCTCCAACCTTAGCAGATTAACCCAGTTGGTCTTGTTGTTCATGTCCCATTGCCATTCTGTAGTATAGTTCCCACTAAAACTTTGAGCGAAGCTTATGCCTACATTTATGCAGCCAAATAAAAAGATAAGAATTTTGCGTTTCATTGTTTCCTCTATTATTCATAACATTATTGTGAGTGCAAAATTACTTCATTTTTTTTGATTATCCAATATCTAATGCCAATTCTAATGATGATATAATGCCAATATCTTATGATATAGGTAGTAGAATACAGTTGATTTCCGCTTTTGGAAAAACATATAAATCAAAAAAATGTTTTGTTGTTTCAAGTTTTAATGCTAACTTTACACAAGAAACCGAAACTATAGAATATGGCAAGAAAACTATATCCACTTGGAATGCAGACTTTCGAACTTGTACGTAAGGAAGACCGCGTTTACATCGACAAGACGAAGTATGTCTATAATATGACACATGCCGACAGCAAGTGCATATTCCTCAGCCGTCCACGCAGGTTCGGCAAGTCGTTGCTTGTGTCTACACTGAAAAGCTATTTCGAGGGAAAGAAAGACCTTTTCAGAGGATTGGCTATAGAGAGATTAGAAAATGATTGGAAGCAATATCCTGTTATACATTTCAGCCTGGCTGGAGGAAAGCACCAGAATGAGGAACAGCTTAATAGATTCCTTGACTATATTCTTAAAGAAAATGAAAACAACTTTGGTATAAAGAGCGAAGCTAAGGATGCTAATGTGCGACTGGCCAACTTGATAACGACGGCCTACAAGCAAACAGGCAGGCAGGTGGTTGTGCTTATTGATGAATACGACGCTCCGTTGCTTGATGTGGTGCATACTGATGAACAATTGGATAAAATGCGCTGTATCATGCGCAATTTCTTTAGTCCACTGAAAGATTGCGACCCATACCTACGCTTTGTTTTCCTTACAGGAATCACTAAGTTCTCGCAACTCAGTATTTTCAGTGAGCTGAACAATATCAATAATATAAGCATGGACGAGGAATATGCCGGAGTTTGTGGAATTACTGAGGATGAATTGTATAGCGAGATGTCGGAAGACATTGACTCTCTTGCCAGCAAGTTGGAGTTGACTCGCGAGAAAACAATCGAAGAACTGAAGTATAACTACGACGGTTATCATTTCACATGGCCTTCGCAAGATATATTCAATCCATATAGTCTGCTGAATTGTTTCTCTAAACAGAAGATAGATTCCTACTGGTTCACATCAGGCACCCCAACCTATCTTATTGAAATGATGCGCAAGTTCAAGGTTCTCCCCTCAACCGTAGGCAACATCTACGCTAAGCAGTCGTCGTTTGACGCTCCTACGGAGAACATTACCTCGATAACACCATTGCTATACCAGAGTGGATACATCACAATAAAGGATTATGATGAGCAACTGAGACTCTATAAGCTCGACATTCCTAACAAGGAAATAAGTGTCGGTCTGTATGATAGTATGTTGCCTAATTATGTTACTACTGAAATTGATGAGGGTAAAGTTGTCATTGCTCGCATGTCGGCTTTCATCAATAGTGGAGACATTGACGGAGCATTGAGTTTGCTTAAGACTTTCCTTGCGACTGTGCCTTATTGCGACAATACTCTCTACGAGGGTCATTTCCAACAGATGCTCTACATCATCTTTGCCCTTCTTACCGACTATAGCATCCTTGTGGAGCAGCGAACAGCAAAGGGACGCACAGATATCACTCTCGAAACCCACGACCATGTGTTTATCATGGAACTGAAGTTTGATAAGACAGCCGATGAGGCTCTTGCCCAAATAGATGAAAAACGTTATGCAGACGCATTCGCATTGAGTGGCAAGAAGGTAGTGAAGGTAGGAATAGCTTTCAACGTAAAGGATGAACGAAACATTACGGAGTGGGTAATTAGATAGAAAAAATATCGGTCAAGCAAATGCCAATCATTCGTTGATTTGCCTTTGCTTGACTTTTGACACACCATCATCTTACTATAAAAACGACATCACTCCACTCTCCATTTTGCCTCAATACAATAAGCTTGACGCACGCTCCCAGTACCGTTTCCAGTACCACCCAACTGGTACTGGAGTTTCATATAGGTGGTACTGGAGTTTTACTTAT